>Ga0315904_10001043_pt1 | contig 43880 bp, 52 predicted proteins | sample LakEriMetagenome_6_FD_203529 | JGI IMG/M metagenome (GOLD analysis project Ga0315904, IMG submission 203529) | Freshwater fungal communities from buoy surface, Lake Erie, Ohio, United States - Buoy 12 MA120 | ecosystem: Environmental > Aquatic > Freshwater > Lake | place: USA: Lake Erie, Ohio... | reverse complement strand
GGTGTAGGTGTTGGTGTCTCAATTACTGAAGTAGCAGTTTCGGTAGGTGTAGGTGTTGGTGTCTCAATTACTGAAGTAGCGGTTTCGGTAGGTGTAGGTGTTGGTGTCTCAATTACTGAAGTAGCAGTTGGAGTAGGAGTTTCTGTATTTGTTGGAGTTGGTGTTTGAGTCACAGTAGGTGTACAGGTTGGTGTCTCTAATATTGAAGTTTCCGTTGGTGTTGGTGTCGGAGTACCCTCAGGAGTAGAAGTATTAGTTGGAGTTGGTGTTGGGGTGACCTCACAATTACAAGCACCACTATATTGAATGTTCAAAACGTGCTGACCTGTAATCGAGTCATTTTGAATACAAATACCACTCAAAGTATATCCTGTTCCTATTGAATAAGGACCGGCATAGTTGCAATCTCCACAACAATCAATGTATTCTATCACAGCATTATTACAATCAATATCAAAAGTCACATTTGAATAACAAACTTGCGATGTTGGTGTAGGAGTCGGTGTCAGACCGATTGTTTCAGTTGCTGTTGGTGTTGTTCCTGTAAATGTTGTAGGTGTGACAGTTGGTGTTGTTGTGGATGTAGGAGTAGGTGTTGGAGTTTCTGAACCAATTAAAAACGCAGTATTACATTTAATTGTTGAAGAAGCGCCACCCGCTCCTTGTAATGACGTTCTGACACCACCGTATGGTGCAGTCTTATCCATTTTGTACACATAAACACCATAGATGTATATTTCGTTGTTGAATATTGCTATACCTCCTGTTGCAGAATAATTATTTATGGCAACTGTTTTACTTTCGAACTCAAAAGAACCTGTATTATAATCAAATTGATATAACGCAATATATGGAACCCCTCCGACTTCTGTATCTGAGGCAACCAACAATTTGTTATTTACAGTTACTAAAAAGTCTCCACCGACAAAATAACCTGAAGGTAGCTGATATTTTAAAGTTGCAGTCATTACTGTTGCAGGTGCTACAGGAACGGTCAGCTCCCAAACATTTTGTTCAAAATCGATAAAAACTAAATTACCATTAGGTGCTTGGCAAAGTCCAGGGCTTGCAGGAGCAGGTATCACAACATTTGAAGGGAAAGTTAAATCTCTATAAGTTGATGATACCAAATATGGAGGATTTCCAGTGAGACCCCATTCTCTTATCACATAAGTGAAAGGGAGAGGATTGTATAGTTTCCACAATTTTTCCTCAGAGTGAGCAACATCCAATGATTGTACGATATCATTTGGTATAACCATTTGAGGAGACCTAACATCCGTTGATGGATTATAATAAAAAGTTCCTTGTCCAAAAATATTTACCAAGGTCGAACACTCGGAAATTGTTTCTAATATTTCTTCTACTGAAGTAGTATTACTGAAAAAATTTGGGATGTTCAAAGTATCTTTTATTGCCCAAATAATTTTATTTTGATTAGGTGCGAGTTTAACCTGAAGTTCTAATTCCGCGTTATCACATCTTTGATAGTTAAAAGTTACTACGGTATCGCCCGTATTTTTGAGATTATATTTTATACAATTCATTTTCTTATTTTTTAAGGATTTGGCAAAATGTTGAAATATCCAGTATCATAATCTCCTGTGATATAAATTAGATGATTTACTCTATTTATTGAAATTTCTCCGTTTTCAGAATAAGGTAATAAAGTATCACCTGAGTAAAATCTCGTGACACCTGTGAAGAAATCAGTATTTGTAATAGTTTGAGTATAAGTAAATGCAGATAATATTTGTTTATTATATAGTCCACTAACACCGTCACTTGCTAAGTAATAATCACCAACAGGTGAAGCCGATAATATCAAAGTAAATGTGGACCCTGTGCCCAAGTATGAGATTGTACCACCTGTGAAAGCAACTTGTTTATTCGATTCAACATGTCCCTCTTTTGTCATCATCACACCATTAGCAAAGATGTTACCTGTGATACCTGAAATTGTACTCGAGTCATCTGCAGCATAATAATAAACACCAATTCCATCAATTTTATAATATGGAGTTGTTGATGGTGTAGGAGTAACTGTTGGTGTTGGTGTCACACTCGGAGTTTTACTTGGTGTTGGTGTAGGTGGAAATGCAGTTTGGGCGATAATAATTTGAGAACTAAAAGCACAAGAAAAAGTATCGGTTATAAACCAAATATTTTTTGTTTCATTAGGGTTGAGCTCAACCTGATACTCCCATTCAGAACTATCGCATTCTTGATAATTGAAGGTAACAACTGTTGTACCAGTGTTAGTCAAAGTAAGTTTACTACAACCCATTTTTTTTTATTTATAAATACTTTATTTGTTTGATAAATTTGAAACTATGGACATATTCCTTTGTTGACAATTAAACCAGTACTTGGGTCTATTTGTATAAATCTATTACCATCAGTTATTATAGTTTTCGTATTTATCGGTGGGATACTACAAAGTGTATTTCCATAAACAAAATCACCAGGTTCTAAATTAGAGAACGGCTCAAATGAATAAACCAAAACGTTTGTTGGTCCGTATCCTGCCATACTACAAGCGTTATTCCAAACATTATTTGTCCACAACCAAGCACCATATATTACTTGAGGGGTGATTGATGGTGTTGGTGTATTAGTTGGAGTTACAGGAGGTGTTGGTGTATTAGTTGGAGTTACAGGAGGTGTTGGTGTTGGAGATGGTGGTGGTACCACACAATTTGGACAATTAGGGTCTAGTAAGTTATATCTGTTTTTTAAAACTCTAAAATTATGTGCAACTTGAGCAGCATCCAAAGGCTCAGTATACATTCTAAATGCGCTTATATTACCTATAAAACTTCCGGCAAATAATTCTTCTAATTTAATATCGGTGGTAAGTCCTGAATAAATTGTATTATCTAAATCATTTGTAGTTAGACATTCAGGGTCTTGTTGATAAACAATTTCATCTACTGTTGGTGGACATCCCCCCGAAAAAGTAAGATTATCATGTAATCCCTGTGTACCCCCGCCAACAGAAATATTATAACCCACACCAATTTGTTTTTCTTTTGGTGTGTTCAAAAGTCTTGGAATTATTTCCTCGAAATCCAAAATAACCATAAACAATCTTCCGTTTATATAAATTTCTAAATCACCTATTCTGAAATTTTTTTCCTCCATCCACGAATCCTTGAACTTTACAATCTCTGTAGTCGCAGGGTCATAAACTTCTCTATGTGTGAGTGGTGGTTCTATCAAACTCAGACTATTATTGGCGGTTGTTGCAGTATATTGCTCGGAAACTAACAATCCTAAACCTCCTAAATCAAGCAAATCGCACCCTTCAAAATATTCTCTTCTTCTGAAAACGACGTCAACTTGAACCCAATTTTCTTGAAGTATATAATTTGTATTATCGCAGTCGTGGAATATACCTCTTGTTGAACACCATTCATTCACAGATGTTCCTGTTACATATGTTTGTCCTGAACTACACACACCGGTAAATTCACAAGCTCCTGTGATTGTATAAGTTTTTACACATATTCTTGGATTTCCACTATCTCCCGACAGTCTGACTGAAAGAGCGTTTGAAATACCATCGTATAACGGGTCTAATTCCGGAATAGATGCTTCGGCGACTGGCTGACCACAACCACACAAACAGGTGTAAGATGTTACACCTGATGGTTGATACACAGGAATACAGGAATGTTCTGCGGTTATACCTGTGTTTAGACACTCGCAAGTATGCATGCAAGTCAATCCCGAAGTTACCCTCGTGTAACCCGTGTCTTGTTTTGGAGAACCATCAGCGTAGTGATAAAATTTATTTTCAGCTCTTGCGCCCATATAAAAGAATGTACCCTTGTTTTCAGGGTATCTTTTATTTAATCCCACGTAAGTATCCCCCCACCATCTGTGTTTTAACATAAATTCAGCAGTCCATCCTAAACCAACTCTTTCGGGGAATACCTGATAATCGTATCCTGGTATTTTGTAAAACCCTTGAAAAAATCCCCCGAACAACTCCGCAACATATCCTACAGAAGGATTTTCATATGTGTATTGCATTTGATAGGTGTATGAATCATCATTCCACAATCTGTTTTGTGTTGTTGTAAATCCTGTAATTGGATGTAATTTCATCCTTCTATCGTACTTGTATCTACTGAACCTATCAGAAATATTCGTATACAAACCAGTTGTAATTTCTATTGTTTCTCCTGACATTTTTTTTACCAAACCATTATCTATACCTGTGAGACCAACATCACAAAGTGTGGATGCTGAAGGACATAAATTTGGGTCAATATCTAATGGGTTCCAATAATTTTCTGAAACAATTGTATCACTACTAAAATTACAATCGTTATTCTGACATATTGTTGTTGCTGACGAATTGAAATCAAATCTAAAGGGCATCCTATTTCCATCATCTTCTCCTATCAGTAATGGGGAAAAAACTACCTCTTGGTCATAATCCCTCTCATCGCTGGCAAGACATAAGTCTGTAATCTCATTGAAGGGGATAAGTCTCCATTTTCTAAAATTGTATTGATTAATATTCTGATAAGACATAAACTAATGATAAATACATTACCAACGAGTATTTATAGAATAAAACTCAAAAGATGATTACAGAAGGTTTGGAATATTATTCATCCCCGTACTATTTCTTCTTGAAAAACAAGGGAAAAGATTATTCATTATACATGGCTGTAGAAAATACTATTTCTGAGGCAAAAAATAATGATGTAATGGTAAAGGTACCTAAAGACAAGGTCGAGGTGGTTAAAAGATATATCAATAAAATAACTAAGAAAAAAACACCTAAGAAAACATCTGACGTAAAAAAAGAAATCGAAGAGTTAGTGGATTCGGATGGTGTGATGTCTCTTTCAAAAATTCCAATTTTAGACCCAGCATTACACCCTAAAAAAACAATGGACCAAACCGTCGCAGCCGCAAGAATTACAAATGACCCAATTGCACGTGGATACAGAACATACTATGGTGAATCTGTTGAGGAGGTTGAAGAAGTTGATTTATCTAAGGCCTTTGGATATGAAGAAACATCTGGTAAAACTCCTGAAGATACAATCAAAATTCTGAAGGACATGGGAGTTGATAATGCAAAAGAAAGAGCAAACGAGTTTGGTAAAACCGTAAAAATAAATAAAGGAAAAAAACCTGGTAGTAAAATGAGAATCAGGTTGGTGGAAAAACAAAGAATTGAAGAACTGAGAAAACAAAAAGTTTTCAAAATGCTTGAAGATATTTTAATGAAATCAAAAGATTCTCATAATTCAGATTTGAATAAAAAAGAAATAGAGGCGTCTAAAATTTTAAAGAAAAATTTAAAATCCCTTAAAAAACAAGCCGAAAAAGAGGGAATATCACTTTCTTCTTTGATAAAACTTTTGAAAAGTGAATAAGAATTTATACGATAAAGAAATTGAATTTCCAGAACATTTGAGGAAGCATTTGAAAATTTGTTTCTACAAGGTAAAGGATTTCAACGAAAATGATGAGGGATATAAAAGAAATAAAGAACTTCAGAACAAAAATTATATTACCTACAAACAACTTAAAAGAATTAAAAACTTTTTTGACAATTTCAAAGGTTCACAAAAAGAGCCTTCATTTGTGTTGAATGGTGGTTTCCCTATGAAAAATTGGGTAAATTATGAGTTAGATTTTATGAGAAGAAACCCCGAAGCCGTGAAGAAAAACAAAATGGAGACGGGAATGCAAAATCAATTTATAAAACCACACGAGAAAAAGGATTTCACAAATGTTAGACCATCTCAGAAACATTTATCCACAAGAGAAAAATATGATGTGGCTGTGACTGAAAGTTTAAAAAAAATAAACGATTTAATTTCAAAAATTTAATTTTATGGCAAACGACCTTCCTATTGATTTATCTCAAGACGTTCCTAATCAACTAACAGCAATTGCTGAGTTAGAGAGAGCAAAACTTATACCTAAAAACGATTACAACGCAGTTGGTAATCCATACTCCGCAACTAACCAAGACGCCTTAGCCGATGGTGATAGATTGGGTAGAGGAACTGGTATATTTTTGGACGTTTATAATCCTGCTGCCGGAACTATAGATGATGTAGTTGAACGCAGAAACGGTATAAGGACTAACAGATATAATTCATCAAACCAATATCCTAACTTTCAGATATGAAACTGACAGAGGTTTTTAAATCTTTGGTTGTCGAAATAGCTTCAAGGGAGGAAATCTGTAATGCTATTGACGATAAAAAGGTTATTTCTATTTTCTATGATGGAGATGAACCTAAGGGAAGAGGATTGAGAACTATCGAACCAGTGTGTTTGTTCATACATAAAGATAGTGGTAATACCGTTCTAACTGGCTGGGAAAGAGAAGGTGCTTCACATAAAGTTGCGGTAGGTGATGGGGTATTACCGGGATGGAGATTATTTAGAACTGATAAAATTTTATCTTGGAACCCAACAGGTGAAAATTTTTCAGAAATGAAAGCCGGATTTAATCCCAATGGTGATAAAAGGGCTTCAGAAATAAAATGTATAAGTAAATTTTGATTATGGACGATTTGATGCAAAAACTGATGAAATCTAAAGCGATAATGGATGCAACTAATAATGTGTCAAGAAATAAAAATTCTGGTTTGCCACCCTCAGAAATGTTAGAAAATTTTGATGCACCTCCCGCAAAATACAACATCCCAGCAGAATTCTTGCAGGAACAGCCTTCCTCCGCACCACTTCTCAGTTCAGTACCAAGAGAAAATACAAAACCTGTAGGAGTTCCTACAATTGATGCAATAAAAAATTCAAAGTTACCAGACGAGATTAAAAGATTGATGATTGAACATCCTATTGCACAACCACAACAACCTCAAATGAGCATTTCTAACGAGTTGATTGAAAAAGCATCACGGTTGATGAAAAAACAAGATAGCAATTACATTCCTGAAAGTGCCAAAGAAAAGGTATCTCCACCTCAAACATCATCAATCGACTACGACTTGATTCAAGAAATGATTGAAGAAGCGGTCAACAAGGCTCTTAGAAAAAATAATTTGTTGATTGAATCCACAGAAAAAACCAACGAACAATTCAGTTTCAGAGTTGGTAAACATGTTTTTGAAGGTAAAGTTACAAAAGTTAAAAAAATAGTTTAACAACTTTTCTTATTTGACTTAAAGTGTTATATTTCTCCAATATACTAAAACTTTATGTCAAAAATCAATGTACTTGTTATTCCTTCTGACCGCACAGGGGTTGGTAAATTTAGGTCTGTAGACCCTCATATTTTTTTACAAAATCTTTATCCTGATGATTTTCATGTGGATATAATTTACGATGTACCCATAGAGGACATAGAATTTTTCAAAAAATACCAAATCGTAGCATTTCATAGAAGTTTGAACCCTGACTTCGAGAAATCAAATGACATGTTAAAAAAACTACAGTCTACAGATGTTATCACAATTGATGACATCGATGATTATTGGATGCCCGGTAAAGAACATCCAATCCACGATATCATTAGATTCAATAAAATAAATGAGAAGATTGTTGCTAATTTGAAAGAAGCTAAGTACGTTACAACCACTACTTCGTTGTTTGCAGATGAAATTAAAAAGACAAATAAAAACGTGGTTGTTTTTCCTAACGCAATAAATCCCGATGAGTCACAATTCAAAGAAAAAAACACCGAGTCTGATAGATTACGAATAGGTTGGTTGGGAGGCTCCTCACATTTACATGACATCCAATTATTAGATGGTTCATTCAGTAAGCTAACTTCTTTATCTAAAAATTTACAATTTGTGCTTTGTGGATTTGATACTAGGGGAACTATTACCGAAATCAATCCTCAAAATGGTGAACATAAAAAAAGAAACATACTACCTCACGAGACAGTGTGGGCCAATTATGAAAAAATTTTCACTCAAGATTATTCAATAGTTTCAGAATCATATAAAAAATATTTATTGGACTTTTCACAAGTTGAATATGTTGATGAATTGAGTGAATCCTATGTTCGTGTTTGGACCAAACCTGTTCAATCCTACGCAAAAAACTATTCAAAATTTGACGTATCTTTGGCACCAATCAAAAATACAATGTTCAACAGAATGAAATCCCAATTGAAAGTAATTGAAGCCGGATTTTATAAAAAAGCTATAATCGCCTCTAATTTAGGACCATATACAATTGATTTGGTACATTCACTTCAAAATGGTAATTTTGTTGATGGTAATGCACTCCTTGTGGATGAAAACAGAAATCACTCAGATTGGGCTAAGTATATTGAAAAACTTCAAAAAAATCCCAATTGGGTTAAAGATTTGGGAGAAAGACTTTATGAATCAGTAAAAGATAAATACGATTTGAGAGTCGTTACAAAACAAAGAGCAGAATTTTATAAATCACTTGTATGATAAACATTCCTATTGACAAATTATTATTTTTAGACATTGAAACTGTTGGTGTTGAAAAAGATTGGGATTCATTAAAGAAAAATAATGAGCCTCTCTCTTTTCAATTTGAAAACTATTTTGATTGGTTTCAAAAAAGATTTCCTGAGGATGCAAACAAACCAATATCAGAAATGTTTGTCAATAAGTCTGCTCTTGTACCAGAATTCAATCGAATTGTTTGTGTAAGTGTTGCCTTTATAAACAAAAAAGGAGAAGTAAAAATTGAATCTCATAATGATGTAGACGAAAAAAAGTTATTATTAGATGTTCAGAAAATTCTACACAAGGTGGGTGAACTCGGATTCTATCTGTGTGGACATAATGTAAAAGGTTTTGATATTCCTGTGTTGGCAAAAAGAATGATAATAAATGGAATTTTACCTCCTAAAATTTTGCCAGGTCACGATACTAAACCTTGGGAAATAAAAGCCCTCGACACTAAAGAAGTATGGCAATACGGAGGTTACGGTTCTATTGCATCTTTGGAGTTGATGTGTGTTTGTTTAGGGGTACCTTCACCTAAAACTATGGAGGTTACAGGAAATAAAGTTCATGACGCATTTTGGACAAAAAAAGATTACGAAGGTATCAAGAATTACTGTGAAGCAGATGTCCTATCTTTGATAAATGTTATTAAAAAATTAAATCAATTAAAATGAGTGAAAATAATAAGGAGTTTGAGGAACTTTTACAATTATTAGAAAAACTAACATCAGAAGCAAATTCAAAAGGGTTGGATGTTGATTCCGAAGATGAATTAGATTCTTTGGTTTCTATGTCATTTGATGACCTCAGTCAGGAATTTATTAAAGAATCAAAAACAACACATCTGAAAGTAAAAAAACTAAATGATGACGCGACTCTACCTTCATATAATTACCCATCGGACTCAGGGTTTGATTTATACTCAACAATAGAAGTTGAAATACCCGCATTTGGTAGGGCTTTAATTCCGACAGGATTGAGTTTTCAGTTTCCCGAAGGATATGAAATTCAAATTAGGACAAAAAGTGGATTGGCAATCAATCAAGGTATTATGGTTTTGAATTCACCGGGTACAGTAGACCAAGGTTATTCAGGAGAAATAAAGGTTCCCATTTTTAATACAAACAATTCCCCTTTCACAATAAATAAAAATATGAAAGTTGCTCAGGGTGTCTTATGTCCTGTGGTAAACGGTAACTTTGTGAAAATTGAAGAAGTTGAAAGTTTTGACCAAACAGACCGTGGTGACAATGGGTTTGGAAGTACAGGTATTTAAAAACTTTTTTTATGGGAAAATATTATGAAAATTTGGACACACTCGTAGAGCTAATAAAAAAATTAGATAAAAAACACGTTCTTGCCGAGTTCATTATAGATTGTATATCGTTAGCAAAAAAAGAACCGACCAAGACCGCACACGAAATAATTAAAGAATCTAAGAAAAAAAGATTAGAATAATGATTACAATAGGATATTCAACCCGAGAATCAAATTCCAAGCTAAAAGAATATTTTATAAAAAGCTCTGGTTTTAAAAAAAATCTTGTTATAGAAAAAGTAAATAACGGAGAAAAATCTCTATCAGAAATATATAATGAGATTATAAATGAAGCGACTACGGATATTGTCGTTCTATGCCACGACGATATAACCTTTGATACCTCCGCTTGGTATCCAAAACTATTGGAACATTTTAATAATTCAGAGTTTGGTATTTTAGGTGTTGCGGGTACAACTCATATGCCTGAGAGTGGACAATGGTGGGAAAATCGTAGGAAGATGTATGGGATAGTAAACCACCAACAAGGTACAAAAAAATGGGAATCTAAGTACTCAGAACCCATCGGTAAAGATATTAAACCCGTAGTTGTTGTTGATGGATTATTTATAGCAATTCACAAAAAAAGAATAAAGAAAAATTTCAACGAAGAATTCAAAGGATTCCATTTCTACGACATTCCATTTTGTTTCGAAAACTATTTGGAAGGTGTTAAAGTTGGTGTAATAACTAACATAAGGATTACTCACCAATCTATTGGTATGACCAACGAACAATGGGAATCAAATCGACAATTGTTTGTGCAAAAGTATTCTTCTAAACTACCACAAAAAATACAATTCGACAAAGATAAGGATAAAATAAATGTTTTACTTACTTGTCTAAATTTCAAGACTTTCACTGGTTCTGAATTGTATGTCTATGAATTAGCTAGAGGTCTAAAGAAACTAAATTGTGACGTAACTGTAATGTCACAAATTGGTGGTCCACTTACAGATTTAGCTAAGAAAAATGGGATAAAATGTTTGTCCTTTGAACAAGCTCCAGGTTTCAAATTGGGAGACGGTAAATGGGGATTCGATGATGGTAATGGGTACAAAGTTTCACAAGTGAACATGATGTACAGGGTGTCCGAAGTGAATTTTGATATAATTCACATTCAACACAAACCTGTAGCTGAAAGAATATTAAACTTTTATCCTGAAATTGATAAAATTTGTACAATTCATTCTGAAGTAATAGAACTGGAAAACCCTGTAATACACCCCTCCATAAAAAAATATATCGCAATAAGACCTGAAATAAAAGAAAATCTAATATCCGAATTCCAAATACCAGAAAATGATATCGAAATAATTTACAATCCGATTGATGAATCAAAGTTTGTTAAATCTGATTTGAATGAGTCGGGATATGTTTTGTTTGTTGGAACCTTAGATTATCTAAGGAGAGAAACTTTAATGGACCTAATTGAATATACTCAATCAATAAATAAAGAATTATGGGTTGTCGGAGAAAACAGGGGTAATTTTTTAGATGCAATACTCAGAGAACATAACGTAAAATATTTTCCTTCTACATGGAACGTTGAAAAATATTTGAAGGGTTGTTCCGAAACCGCAGGAATACAACTTGGAAGAACAACCATAGAGGGTTGGCTTTCGGGAAAACCAGGGTGGATTTATAAAGTTGATTCTTTGGGAGTAATTACATCTAAAGAAAAATTTGACCCTCCGACAGACCTTGAAAAATACTATAGTTCAAATGTGGCTAACGAAATAAAAAATATGTATATAAAGATTTTATCATGACAATTTTAACCGCGTCATATAATTGTGAAAATTATATCGAAAAATGTATATTCAGTTTAATGAGTCAAAGGTTCAGGGATTTCACTTGTTACATTACCGACGATATGTCTACAGATAATACACGGGAATATATAAAAAGGGCTATCGAAAAAGATAATAGATTCATTTTGATTGAAAATCAGGAGAAACATTACCCACCCGGAAATTACAATCAGATAATAAATGGATTAAATTTACCTGATGAAGAGATATGTGTCGAGGTGAATGGTGATGATTGGTTAGCCAACCCAAATGTATTAGGAAAAATTGATGAAGTTTATAAAGATGAAGACGTCTGGATTACCAGTGGTTCTTTTAAATATCATGACGGTCGTCAAGGGTTTAATAGACCATTACAGACAACAGAAAATCTCCGCAAGCAAGCATTCACATTATCCCATTTACGTACTTGGAAATCTTGGTTATGGAAAAAAATTAAAGACGAAGACCTCAGAGACCCAAATGGAGTATATTGGCCTGTTGCTGGAGATGTTGCATTTATTTGGCCTATGGTTGAAATGGCTGGTCTCAAACATTTTAGGTACATATCAGATATCCTTTACATTTATAATGAAGGGAACCCAATCAACGACCACAAAGTAAATTTCTCTAAAGTTATAGAAAATCATAATTTATTAAAAAATAAACAACCATATAAAGAATTATAAAAATGAGCTTACATCAAAGAATTTTAGAACTGCACAAAGAAAGACCAATCAAAAAAATACTCCATTTGGGTGCACATTTGGGAAATGAAATTGAATTTTATTTAAAATTGAATCCTGACTTGATTTACTGGTTCGAAGCCAATCCTGAATTGATTGAAGGTTTGGAAAAAAATGTTCTTAAACATTCTCACATTTCACAAAAAATTTTCCAAGTTGCAGTATCTAACGAAAACAAAGAGTTGGATTTCAACCTGATTTATAGTAATGATATGAGTAACACAGGTTGTTCTTCTTTGTTAGAACTAAAAGAACATTCCAAACAATATCCCCACATAAAAAAAATAAAGTCGGTAAAGGTACAATCCGTGAATATAGATGATTTTCTCAAAAAAAATAACCTTGAGACAGAATTTGATTATGTGAATATGGATATTCAAGGTTCTGAATTTGATGTTTTGAATTCAAGTGAAATTTTATTTCAGCCCACTGACTTCAGAATTATACAATTAGAAACTTGTCAAATTGAAATGTATGCAGGACAAAAATTAGAGAAGGACATTGTAGACTTCATGCAATCAAAAAGATATAAAAAAATATATTATCATCCATGGGCACATAATTGGGGGGATACTTTATTTTTAAATGATAAAAATTAAATTTATTTTACTCTATGGGAAATAAAATTACTTGTCATTTCATGGGTGGTTTAGGAAATCAATTGTTTCAAGCATCTCATGCATTAGCACAAGGGTGGAAACATAATAGAGAGGTTGAATTTCTCCCTTATTCCAACACACCTGGTCAAGGAAGACCTGTACATAATTACACCAACAATGTTTTCCGAAATTTGAAATTCGTGGACAAAATGGAACACTACACAACAGTCCATGAAGGTCCCTTTGAATACAGCGAAATCAACCCGTTACAAGGAAATACATCCTTTTATGGATACTTTCAAAGCACCAAAAATTGGTTTGGTCTCGATGATAAAATAAGAGAAACATTTCAACCCTCATTGAATGTTGTTCAGGAACTAAGAGAAAAATATCCTCAACTGAACCAACCAAAAACCCTGTCTATTCACATCAGAAGGGGTGAATATTTACAATTTCCTGACATTCATCCAACCATATCAATAGAATATATTTCTGAAGCATTAAAATTGATTGGGGAATATTCCACAGTATTTCTTTTTACTGAGGATGAATCAAGGTGGCCTGGTAGTAGAGATTTCGTTATGAATAATTTTTCTTTTCCTAACGTTGTTTTTCCAAAAGAAAATGAAGATTGGAAAGAAATGTATCTTATGGGGCTTTGTGAAAATCATATAATTCCAAATTCTACTTTTTCGTGGTGGGCAACTTTTTTAAACAAAAACAAAAATAAAAAAATTATTGCCCCGTCTACTTGGTTCGGACCTAAAGGACCGAATGCCAAAGATATTTTCGAGTCTAATTGGACCTTAGTTCCGACGGAATGGACCCAAGGAGGACTTATTAAACCAATATAAAAAAAATAACAATATGAGTTTCGGACACAGTTTGCACGTTCAAGGAATCAAAAGTTTCATAACTTCAAAAAAATACAACTTAGTTGGCGACGTTTTGGAATTTGGAACATTCACCGGAGGAAGTACCAAAGAACTTGCAAGTTCATTTCCTGATAAAAAAGTTTTCACGATAGACCATTTTATGGGGTTGGAGGAAACTAAAAAAGGTATACCCCAAACAAGCGATTGGGTAAAAGGGGCATTTTCAATTTACAACCCTCTTTATAAAGATATTCCGAATGTACCCAAATCAATCGAAGAATTACAACAAAGATTTGTACCATACCCAAATATTCAAATGATTATAGAAGATGTTCACAAATTAAACGAACCATCCTTCTATGGTATTTCAAAAGTAGCAGTTTGTAATATTGACGTGGACATTTATGAACCGACTGTATCGTCCTTAGATTTTTTGAGCAAATGTATATGGGATGAAATTTTTATTAGATTTGATGATTGGCATGGCGGGGAATCATACTTTGACAACCATGAAAGATTAGCCTTCAGAGAATGGGTTGAAAAAAATAATTATAAATTTGAAATCACTCACGGTGGATTGTGTGGTGGGGTTTTCGTAAAAAGATAAGATATGGTAAACACAAACCCCAATTTTAATTCTTGTACCATACCCACATTGTTGGAGATGAATAAAAAATATAATTTAGTTGGTGATGTATTAGAATTTGGAACATGTACTTGTCAAAGTGCCATTGAGCTTGCAAATTTATTCCCTGATAAAACAATTTTTACTGTTGACCATTTTGAAGGACTAGAAAAATCTAAAAAACCACTTCCTCGCACAAGTGATTGGAGAGAAGGTTCTTTTGCTTTAGGTGCTTGGAACGCAAAACATATAGTATTTCCCAAAACAATCGAAGAGGCCAAACAAAAGTTATCTGTAAAATCAAATATAAAGTTGGTTCTTTCAGATATACACAAACTTACTGAACCTAAAGATTATAATATAAATGAAATTGCTATTTGTAATGTTGATGTTGACATATATGAACCAACAGTTTCTTCATTAGAATTCTTGACAAAATGCAAATGGTCCGAAATCTTCATAAGATTTGATGATTGGCACGGAGGGGAAGAAGAATATAATCACCATGAAAGATTAGCTTTCACTGAGTGGATTACAAAATACAAATACCACCACGAAGTTGTTCATGGTGGTGTATATGGAGGTGTAATTATAAAAAGATAATATATGGAAAAAGTAACAATTAGAAAGGTATCAGACTGGTGGGGTGAATACGATTGTTCATCAAACCGCAACATGCCAAAATATTTACGTTGGCTATCAAGAGAGACACAAGACCCATACACGGTCAGTGTATATGTAGACAATTACATAAAGGATTGGGGTTTTAATGACCCATCACGGGAAAAAATTGGATGGTTACTCGAGTCACCTCAAATGAATGAACATACCATCAAAGTCCTCGTAAATGATTTGGAGAAGACTCGGGAACATTACAAATGGATTTTCACTTGTATGGATAGTTTGTTGGAACTAGGTGCACCGTTTGTTTATAACATTTCGAATGCCGCTCCTTGGATATATCCACAAAATAGAGCAATCCACCCCAAAACAAAATTGGTCTCTATGATTGCATCTAACAAAGGATGGTTGAGAGGTCATCAAAATAGATTACAATGGGTTGAAAGACTTAAAGATAAAGTTGACTTGTTCGGTACGGGTAGACCAAACCAACTCAAAGATAAAGAAGACGGATTGAAAGATTATATGTTCTCGGTTGCTATTGAAAATGATAACTCCGACACGTATTTTACTGAAAAACTTACTGATTGTTTTGCGATGGGTACTATTCCAGTTTATTATGGTTCAAGGAAAGTTGTTGACAAATATTTTGACCCAACTGGTGTAATCTTTTTGGAAGACGACCCAGACTTATCAAGCTTGACCACAGAAAAATATCAATCTATGATGCCGGCAATTGAAAGAAATTTCAGAAAAGCTAATGAACTTCCAGTTGCGGAAGATTATATGTGGGAAAATTATCTAAAAAATTTATTCTAATATGAAATATTTGGTATTGGGTTCTGCGGGCCAAATAGGTGCAGAACTTTGTAAATTCTTGAAAAATAATGGAAATGAAGTAATAGAATTCGATATTGTGAACTCCACAGAAGAAGATTTACGAATTCCTGATGTGTTGGATTCTATAATCCCCAAAGTCGATTTTGTTATGTTCTTAGCATTTGACGTCGGAGGTTCTAGATACCTCAAAAAATACCAACACACTTATGAGTTTATTGAAAATAATACAAAACTAACTCTATACACATTTCAAACTTTGAAAAAATATAACAAGCCATTCATCTTTGCATCTTCACAGATGGCCAATATGTCATATTCCCCTTATGGAATTACAAAGTCTCTCGGTGAAACATTTGCAAAAATTCTCGGTGGTTTAACTGTCAAATTTTGGAACGTGTATGGTCCTGAACATGATTTGGAAAAGTCACACGTAATTACTGATTTTATCATCAAAGCCAAGCAAGGAAACATTACTATGATGACTAATGGAACGGAACAACGACAATTTCTACATGCTGAAGATTGTTCAAATGCTTTGTATATCCTTTCTCAAAAATATAATGAAATTGACAGAACTCAGAATTTACACATTACAAATTTTGAGTGGAATTCAATTTTGGAAGTTGCTGAAATTATATCAGAATACATCCCTTGTAATGTCTCACCATCTAACGAAATCGATACTGTTCAGTTAGACAAAAGAAATGAACCCGACCCTTATATATTAAATTTTTGGAACCCAAAAATTAGTCTCAGAGAGGGTATAAAAAAAATTATAAATGAAATGTAAATGTTACATAATATTGTAAGACAGAAACTCTCAGAAATTTCGAACTTAGTTTTGTTCGACATAGGTGCTTGTGATTTCAGCGAAGGAATAGGTTTCAAGAGAACTTTTCCAAATTCAGATGTTTATTCAATCGAAGCTGACAAAATAAACTACGAAAGACATTATCGCGTTGCAAATAAGTTTGGGGTAAAAACATTCAATGTCGCATTTTCAGATGAAAACGGAACCGCAACATTCTACCCAAGTATTTTTGAAACTAAAAAAAATATTGATTGGAGATATGCTGGTTCAATCGTAAAACCACTATTAAAAGAAAACACAAATGAAGCTCTCAATCATACTGTGACATATGATATAAACGGATATGAGGTAGAAACTATCAGACTTGACACTTTCTGTATGAAAAATAATATACCAAAAATTGATTATATTCATATAGATGTCGAAGGTGCTGAGGATAAAGTTTTATCTTCTATGGGAAGATTCAAACCCTACTTTATTTACGCAGAAACAGCACATTTAGATGTAAAAAGCTATGAAAATAAATTGAATCTCAAAGAATTTGATATGTTGATGGAACAATTAGGGTACAAGATTTATCAAAGATTCGAATCTGATACATTATACAATAAAATCTAATTTATGAAACAAAAAAAAGTAGTAGTGTTAGGAGGTGGTGGATTTATCGGTGGTCATTTGGCCAAACGATTAAAAAACGAAGGAGCACATGTAAGAATCTGTGATATCAAAAAACATGAATATTTCTTCCAAAACGAAATTTGTCATGAATTTATCTTAGGGGATTTAACAGACCCTAAGGTTGTTGACCTCGTTATAGAAGAGGGAGTTGATGAATTATATCAATTAGCCGCAGATATGGGCGGTGCACTATACATTTTTACAGGTGAGAACGATGCAAATTTGATGCATAATTCATCTTTGATAAATTTGAATGTTGCTAGTGAATGTGTAAAAAAGAAAGTAAAAAAAGTTTTTTATTCCTCGTCAGCTTGTATGTATCCTGAACATAACCAATTGGATGCAAGTAACCCAAACTGTGAAGAAAGTTCGGCTTATCCAGCAAATCCCGATTCTGAATATGGGTGGGAAAAACTATTTTCAGAAAGAATTTATTTGGCCTACCATAGAAACTATGGATTGGATGTACGTATTGCCCGATTCCATAATATATTTGGACCCCAAGGAACTTGGCAGGGGGGACGTGAAAAATCACCAGCGGCTATGTGTAGAAAAGCAGCAGAATTGCCCGATGGTGGCGAATTAGAAGTTTGGGGTAACGGACAACAGACAAGGTCATTCCTCTATGTTGATGAATGTATTGAAGCCGTTCTCAGACTAATGTATTCGAAATTTACAGGACCTGTAAACATAGGTAGTGAAGAAATGGTGACAATCAATCAATTAGCACAAATGGCTATTGAATTTTCAGGAAAAAATATTAAAATAAAAAATATAGAAGGTGAAGAATTCTTCAAAAAGTATGGTTTCAAATGTCCTTTAGGTGTTAAAGGTAGAAACTCAGATAATAAACTCTTTAGAGAAAAAATTGGATGGGAGGTCAGTCAACCTCTATCATTAGGTCTAAGAAAAACCTTCAATTGGATAAAATCACAAATTGACACAAAAGAAAAAGAAACTCCATGGATTTATGAAAGTCCCGATGGTGGAAAAACGGTCTATAAACGAGAACCCTCTAAAACAAAAAAAATCAAAGTTAAATGAGTAGAACAAAAAAAAATCCAGCTCCTACCCCAACTTTAGAAAATTCAAATTTCAAAACAAAAAAAGAACTTATAACGTCAATTCTAAAAAAGAAAACAAAACAAAAATTTTTATCCGAAAGTCAAAAAGAATACTACGAAAAATTATCCAATAACCAGATTACAATTTGTTCAGGACCAGCTGGTGTTGGTAAGAGTTATATTGCAATGAAATGTGCGGTAGACTTATTATTTGACCCTGAAACCCCTTTTGAGAAGATTATAATTGTAAGACCAGCGGTTGAGGCGGAAGAAAAATTAGGTAGTCTTCCAGGTGGTGTAGAAGAAAAACTTGACCCCTATATATTCCCATCATATTATCTTTTAAATAAAATCATCGGAAAAGACATACGTGAAAAATTAAAAGAGATTGAAGCAATTGAAGTTTTTGCTCTTGCCTACATGAGAGGTATGAATATTGACAATTCAATTTTAATTTTTGAAGAATCTCAAAACTCGACCCCAAGTCAAATGAAACTTCTTTTAACTCGAATTGGCTTTAATTCTAAATTTTTCATATCAGGAGATTTGGAACAATTTGACAGACATAAAGATAAAACTCAGACAGGGTTATGGGATGCTATGAAAAAATTCAGAGATTTCAATGATGTCGGAATTCATGAATTCAAGGATACTGATGTTGTAAGAAATCCTTTGATAACACAAATATTGAAAAGATACGAAGAATGAAAATTGGAATCGAAATAAATGGTGTTTTGCGAAATACTCTTGGAAAAATCCAACAAGAATACGAGAAGTGGTATATTGACAACCCTTTTAAGGAGGAATCGGAGTTCGAGTATAAAGTGAAATCAGATATAACAACCTTGAATATTTTGGAACATCTTGCCTTTAAGGACAACGATGAACTTTATAATTTTTTATATCAAGAACACACCATGGAAATTTTTGGTCATGCAGGTTCAGTAGAACCAAATGGACTTTTGGACTTAAATAGTATATATTTAGACTTACGGGATAAACACGAATTTATTATTGTTTCAGACGAGATTGGTAAATCAAAACCCGCATCTCTTTTTTTTATATCTAAATTTGGAAGTTTAATTGAACACGTGTTGTTTTATAGTGAAATCACGATGGATAATTTATGGTCAAACGTAGACATACTTGTAACAGCTAATCCTAAATTATTGTTGAATCATCCTCAAAACAAAACTTTAATAAAATATGAAACTTCTTATAATTCAGATACACAGATAATTCATCAAATAAAATCTATAAAAGACCTAAAAAATAAATTACAAGAAATATGTTAAAAGTACTAAACGAGAATTACTTTGTTGACTTAGATGAGTTAGAAAAATATTTGGACATCTCAGAAGTTAGTTCAGAATCATCTAGTGGATTCACAGAAATGAAAGTCAACATCGTAAAATTTGAAATTGTCAAAATGCTGATGGAAGTGGTTTTGTCAGAAAACGAAGAGATGGACGATAAATTAGGTTTGAAAAGTACAAACAACCTTAGTGTTCCTTTTAAGTTAGCCTTTAACAGTCTATTAAATAAAAAGTTAATCAATCATTACTAATATGGAAAATATTTCTAAAGACAAGGTTTTAGCCTCGATAACAAATCTTAGAGAAAAAAAATCAAAAATTTATTTCTTTGTACAAGATACAAAAGGAAATGCAAGAGCATCTGTTAGATATATCTATCAGATTGCAATGGAATTAAAAAATTCGAATTTCAACCCTGTAATTTTACACGAAAAAAATGATTACATGGGTGTTGATAAGTGGTTAGAGTCTGAATTTATGACAATCCCACATCAATCAATTGAAAATCAAAACCTTCAAATCGCACCTGAGGATTTTTTGGTGATTCCTGAACTCTTCGGATTTGTGATGGAACAAGTAAAAAATCTACCTTGTGCTAAAATTGTTCTTACTCAATCATATGCGTATATGCTTGAAACATTACAACCTGGACAATCTTGGGCTCAACACGGTGTTTACAAATGTATAACAACCTGTCAGACTCAAAAAGAGTATATTGAAAAAGTTATGAGACAGGCATCAGTAGATATTTTAGAACCTGTAATATCTGAGTCATTCACAAAAAAAGGGATTCCCCCGATGCCAATTATTGGTGTACATACTCGTGAACAAGAGGATGCTATTTCTATCATCAAAACTTTTTATTTAAGATTTCCTCAATACAGATGGTTCACATTCAGAGACCTAAGAGGTTTGAGTGAAAAAGAATTTGCGAAAACACTAAAAGATTGTTTTCTTAGTGTGTGGGTCGATACTAAAAGTGGTTTTGGTACTTTTCCATTAGAAAGTATGGCTTGTGGTGTACCTGTATTAGGTAAAATACCTGATTTACAACCTTCTTGGATGACTCAAGAAAACGGGGTTTGGATTACGGATTTGACATTGATAACTGATTTTATTGCAGACTTCGTTCAGAATTGGTTAGAAGACAACATCAAACCTGAGCTTTACGAAAACATGGATAAAACTGTTGAACAATTCAAAAGCAAACAAAAATTTACAACTGACGTAATAAACCTTTTTGAAAGTTACTTGACCACAAGGGCAAATCAATTAGAAGAACAAATTTCAAAACTTTAATATATGAGCAACAAAATATCTGTATCTGTAATTTTACCAATCAAATCAGCCAAAGCTAAAGATTTTGACGAATATTTTGGTAAAGCAATAACATCACTCAAAAATCAAAAAACTGAAATCGAAGAATTAGTAATTGTTCACACAGCTGAAGAACAATTAGTCACATTACTTAAATCCTACGATTTTGGAAATTTAAATGTTAAACTTTTACTTTGGGAGGAAACACCAAATTTTGCTTCACAATTAAATCACGGTATAAAGAACAGTAGTGGTAAATGGATTTCTATTTTCGAATTTGATGATGAGTATTCAAATATTTGGTTTGATAACGTAAGAAAATATATTGATTCGTTCCCTGAAGTGCAAGTATTTTTACCTGTAGTGGTTGAAACTGACGAAAAAGGTGTTTTCGCAGGTTTTACAAATGAGGCAACTTTTGCCGCCAATTTCACTCAAGAAATCGGATTTCTAACTAACGATACTCTACAAGAATATCAAAACTTCCAAACCTCAGGTGGTGTTATTAAAAAACAAATTTTAGAAGACTTTGGTTATATGAAACCGTCTATGAAACTGACATTCGTCTACGAATTTCTACTAAGACTAACCTATAACTCAGCAGTGATAATGACTGTACCTAGATTGGGTTACAAACATACAAACTTGAGGGAGGGTTCTTTGTTTTGGAATTACAAATTTGGTGAAGATAAAATGTTAGAAGACGAGGTAAGATTTTGGATAAAAACGGCTAAACAAGAGTATTTTTTTGTTGATGATAGAGCCATAAAATATCAACCAACAAGTGAATAATGTCCGAAACCATTTCAGGTAAGACAGAGGATGTTTCGTTAAAAAGAAGAGGTAGAAAAGCAGTAAAGGAAAATTATTTTGATGTTCGAGAAGAAACCGCAGTTAGAAAATTTTTGATTGCAGAATCCTCCGAAGAAAAAAATAAAATTTATAATGAATTTCTAAGAGCTCCTTTAGATAAGATGATTTCTTCTATTATTAGAAGATATAAACTTTATCGAAAAGATATGGATTTTGAAGAAATCCATGTTGATACTCATTCTTTTTTGATGACGAAGGTTGATAAATTCAAACCTTCAAAAAATAAAAAAGCTTACTCGTATTTTGGTACTATTTGTAAGAACTATTTGATGGGTCAAATAATAAAAGACCAAAAAGAAACAAATAGAAAAATATCTTATGAGGACATATCTTCAACAATAGAAGAACGTCCTGATATGATTTACAGAATAGATGAAGACCATTTGGACACAAACCTTGTTATATCGACTTATTTGGAAAAATTAAAAGAATATGTTGATTGTGAGGTTTTGTCGGACAATGAAAAAAAATTAGGATATGCCCTGATTGACTTATTTTATAATTACGAGACAATTTTCACAGGAAGAGAAAATAACAAATTTAATAAAAATATTATTTTACTCTCTCTCAGGGAAATGACTAACCTTAGTACAAAAGAAATAAGGGGCTCAATTAAAAAATTCAAAAAATTATATATCTCCATTCAAACTAAAATGAAAAACGATTAAAAAGTATTTATTATTATGCCAAGGCCGCAAAAAAAAGAAATAAATTTTACTAAAGATTCAATTTTAGCTTTAATGCAAGAAATCTACAATGAACTTGTGGAACAGAGAAACACTGCAATAAGAATTCAGAATAAAATGTTGACGATGTTAAAGGACCCCGAAGACATGACCACAATAGGACCCGTAATCGAAAAACAACAGAAGATTGTGAATGATTGTGTTGAGAAAAAATTGAGTCTTTCTAAACTTCAATCTACCATTTGGGAAAAATCGAACACATCTAACGAATCATTCAAATTGACTGATTTAGATTTGGATGATGAAATGATACAAAATTTAATCGAAAAAGATGTTTCCAGTGATGATGGCATTTATAAAATGTAAATCGGATGGCAGAATTAGGAAATTTAGACCTTTCAAATTCCACAAAAGAGGCTGGTGAAGAGATAAGTGCAGTAAATGCGTTTATCCAAAGTTTACGTGCAAACAAAGATTTAGAAAAAAGTCAAACAAACCCGATAACCCAATCGTTAAATCAGACTACTACCCAACTAAATAAAATCAACAAACAACAGAAGAGGTTCCTGAGAAAGGTCCCAACTTCTATGAGTGCTTTGAATGATTTGATAGGGTTGACAAGGGGTACCGGAGGTCCAAGTAAAAAGGCCATTAGAAATTTAATACTTAGGTCAGCAGTTCAATCTGAATCTGAAGTAAAAAAAATCATAGCGGAAGAAGCACTTAAATCGTTAGGTTGTTCTCAAGAACAAATTTACAAAGCAAATACTCCAATAAGTGCCCAAAATATAGATTTATTACCCGCTAATTCAACAATTTTCATACCAGTTCAGTCTTTGGATGCAATTACCTTGGCAAACGGTATGTTAAAACAAAACATCGACCAACCTATCGGAAAAATTTTATACGAGAGTTATCCACCAACAGTTGCGGACAATATAATGAGACCCTATGGTGGTGTTGTACCTTTCCCTTTTAATAGAACCTTGAGTGGTTTAATGAATAATAACAACAGAAGTTTCTTTGAAGAGAATGGAAAATTCTACCAAGGAAGCAGTGGACAAAAATTGTTCAATATACAATATACAACAACAAACGAATTTGGTGTTACAGGAAATTATTATAGAGTTGCACTTGTTGACAGAGAAGGAATTGCCTCAGAAGTAAACAAAGTAGGAACATTTTTGGAAGACTATTACTCTACAATAAAACTTTTTGATACAACGGAACTTGTACCACAAGTACTGAATTTCATATCACAATTTATGAATATGAAAATTCCGGCATCATCTGGCCCAATCGATAGCCAATCTAAATTTTATACATTATTATCGAGAATTTTAGGTCTGTGCTTTGATTCCAAAGAAGAGATTGATGTAAGTGGTCTTTCCAAAGTTGCAGAACTTGATGGGGTTGATGATGAATTTTTTGAATTTACTGAGCAGGATTTAAGGCAAATAGAAAACGAAGTAAATAATGTTCAGAATGGGGTGGTGGAATTTGCAGATTGTGAAAATGTAAAATTACCTGTAGATTTCAATAATCTCACCAATCAATGTTTAGATTTTAAAAATACCGTATCAGGTCAGACATTTGAAGAACAGATTGCAACCATGGAAAATATTATAGACAGTTTGTCTGAAAATCCTGATTGGAAAATATACTTGCCTGCGAGTTTTAACGCCGAAGCAACAATCTCAGAGGGAATCATAAAAAACATGGCAATTGCTGTCGCATGTGCTGCACTTAGTCCTAAGGTTCTCTTACCAATTTTTATTTTATTGAGTGTTGTCGAAAGTGAAAAAAATTTATCGTACAATCAAGCAGTCACTCCGATAAATCAGGTGAACACCGCAGGAACAAATATTGTTACAGATTCCGTAGATTTCATAAAAAAATTCACAAGTTTTGTAATAAAAGTTGTATCTAGGATTGGTGGAATCTTTATCAAGGTTTTATTTGAAACCTTGAAAAGAGAGTTGGTAAATCTAATAAAAATTGTTGTAAATGAAATTGTTGCAAACAAATTAAAAGATTCAACCGCACAAACAAAAGCTTTGGTCCAAGCAGGAATTGATATTGCCGCTCAGATAACACAAGGAATTTTTGATTATAAAAAATGTAAGTCGCTTGTTGATGAAATAAAAAACATAATAAACATTATTAGAAAATTACCAGGAAAAAGACGTAAAATACCTTTACCACTAGCAATTTTGTCAGATTTTTTACCTGGTGAATCTGCGGAAGGTGCTTTCATAAATACGATAGGTTACCTACAAAAAATAGGATTACCTACAGATGCATTACCCGACGGTACACCAAATTTGATGCTACTTTACAACTATGCAACACACAGAGGTAGAAGACAAAATCAAATTCAACAGGGCGTAAACGACACCTACTGTTTTAACGGTTTTTGCTGGAGTGTCCCGAGATGACTATGGAACAAGTTAAAGAAGATATTACAAATGACGCCTTACGTCTGAAGGAACTGTCTAATGCTAATTTGATTGAACGTTTAGATAGTTTATCAATTGAATTTGAAAAAATAAAAAATGAAATCCTTACACTAACATATCAGTTAGACTCAGTTGAAGGTTTGTACAATAAATTTCTAAAAGAATACCAATCAAGAGGAAATGTCTAGTCAATCTATATTATATCAGGGAACTGTTTTAGACAATAAGGACCCACTCATGCTTGGTAGAATCAGGGCTAAAATCAATATTATAAATTTACCTGATACACTGAAAAGTGTGGAGGATTGGAGTAATTCTGCCGATGCTTGGACTGAAAAAGACCCACTGATTTTTACTCCTTTAATACCCTATTTTTTGTATCAAGTACCTGAGGTTGGAGAACTAATTCAGATTATGTTTATGAATTTTGATTTTAAATTTCAAAATCAATTTTACATACAAAGTAATTTTTTCTCTCCAAGCTCATCTTTCTTCACGTACAATGCTTCAGGTTCGTACAATACAGGAACAGGTTTTCAAGTTAAACCCCCAAGGAACCTCAAGAAAAAAGACGGAAATTGGGATGACCCGACTGAGGCCGGAATTTATCCTGAACCACTTGACAATGCACTTTTGGGTAGAGGAAGTGCGGATGTGATTGTAAAAAAGAATGAATTGATTTTACGGGCGGGTAAATTTTCAGAACCACCTCAATCAAATACTGTTGCGGTTTCTAATCCGAACCGAGCTTTCTTACAACTTTCTAATTTTGACAGAACAAAGTCGGGTGAAGAAACTCAGAAAATTATTTCTACCACACCTATTACCTTGTTAGTAAATTATTTAATAGAATGGGTTATCAACAATCCTGAAAATAATGCAAATAGATTTAATGGTTCTGTATATCTATACTCACTGAAACCATCAGTTAAATACAATACAGATAATTTTACAGTGACCACAGAGGTTTCTGTTGCCGATAAATTTTTAATTGATACGGAAAATTTCACTCAATTATCGATGATAGACACAATAGGGTTTATAAATTCATATATATCAACGTGTAATCAAAGTAATGTGAGTAGGACGGGAGCTCAATTATTTTCTGAGTCAACAAATAAATTTCCGATTTTTTTCCGACCAACCGTTGAGATGTATAACATAATAAATCCATCTTCTGGTATATCAAACATAAATGTAAATTCGAAAAGAAATCTGAAAATAGTATACAACGGTACAAAACTGAATACCGCAGACCCGGGTGGTTATGGATTGATTTGGAAAAAAGATACAGTTGGATTACCTTCCAAGGTTCAAATTCAAGAAGTAAAAACTAGTAATTTTAAATACCAACCTAATACTTTGGCCGCTTTGGGTGGTCAAAAAATTTACCTATTATCGCAAGACTCTGATATTGAAGGAAAACAAAAAATAAATTTTGCAAATTCAGTTTACGGAATCGCCGAGTCTGCATTCACAGAAACTATACAAGCCAATACATCAAGTATGGTTCGAGGTGAAGAATTACTCGAACTAATCAACTTGATTTATAACTTCTTAGTTTCCCATACCCACGCATATCCTGGTTTAGCACCTGTATCAAAAACTCAATCAGGAATCCAAGTAGAAGATTTGGACCGAATGATGCAAAGTGCAAGAAGAAAAATATTGAACTCAAATATTCGATTGAATTGATATTTATAAAGAAAAGTAATGTCAATTTTAAGGTCCTATATTGATAAAAATAATACCATTATTTCAAATTCTTACGTAAATACAGGAAGAAATCCTGTAATCGAATTGAACTTTGGTGCTTCTGATTTTGTAATACCCAACTACGGATTTACAAGATTTTTATTTGATTTAGATTTATCTCTTTTAATTTCAAATATACAAAGTGGAGTAATATCTACGGGTTGTACACCCGGTATAAGTGGTTTGACTCACACTTTGAAAATGACAAATACCTCATCATTTGATAATGAATTATTGAATACATTCATGTCAAACGAAAGAAGAAGAGCAACTTCATTTGATTTATTTTTGTTTAGAATCCCACTTTTCAGTGGAAACACAGGTTCAACACAACCTTGGGACGAGGGTGTAGGATATGATTATAATGATTTCAATATCAACCAAAATAGTGCCCAAGGTGGTGCGAATCCTTTGACATACGTTGACCCAAGAGCTTTCTCTACAAGACCTTCAAATTGGTACCAAACTTCAACTGTGGACAATTGGTCTGAGCCAGGAGTTTATAACAACAAAAATTTGGGTGTTGTAAATTTTTCAGCCCTAACAATCATAGACCAACAACATTTCGAGTTCGGTAATGAGGATATAAACATGGACATGACATCTGAAATAAATGGAATTTTAGATGGAACAATTACAGGTGTTACAGGATGGGGTATGGCATACTTTCCTCAAGTTGAAAATATAACAGGTTTGACAGACAGTTATTCGGTAGCTTTCTTCTCAAGACATACTCAAACGTTCTACCAACCATATCTTCTTACCAACTACGACGATTACATTAAGGACGATAGAAATATCTTCCTAAAAAACCAACAAAATAAATTGTATCTCTATGTATACCAAAACGGAGATTTGTCGAATTTAGACACGCTTCCGTTCGTTAGGATTGAAGATAGACTTGGAGTTGCCGTAAGTGGTATGGGTTCTTTAACAACTTGTTTGAGAACAAAAGGTGTATATGAGGTAATTATTCCTGATGGATTCACAGGAGCAACTCCATGTGAATACTTTGACGTTTGGTCCGGTCTAACTATAAACGGACAACCTTTACCAAATGTTACAAATCAGTTTATACTTCAACAATACAGTGCTGGTATACAAATAGGTTCACAATCAAAAGAACCTTCAATATATGGATTCGATTTTTATGGTATCCTACAAAATGAACAAATTTTAAATACTGATATCAGAAAGGTAGGGGTGACAATTAAAAAGGCATACACAGGGCAAGTGCTGTTAGAAAATATCTCAGCATTTTATAGGGTTTACGTAAAAGAGGGCACCACAGAAGTCCAAGTTCAAGATTGGACTCCGATAAATAGAACCCCCAACGAGTATTATTTCATATTTGATATGAGAGACAAAATACCAAATCAATATTATGTTGATATCCAAGTGAACACTTCAGGTGAGAAGGATACTTATAAGAAACAATTAACTTTTAATATAGTAAATGTAAAATGAAACGTATAATCAAAATAACAGAAAAAGATATCACCAAGTTGGTGAAAAAAGTGATGAAAGAACAACAGTCACCTAATTATATGTTTTTTAGTAATTTAGAACAAATTAGAAGGCAAGCCGACTTATTATTACAATTAGACCCCAATACTGTTGACGAAATTTTGATGGCAGGACACGATTGGGCCGATGACCACATTACTGTAGCGAAGGAAAACATGGACCAGGTTTTTGATTTTATGATGAATGAAACTAAAACATCTAATTACCCTGAGGACAATTTGAGTGAGGGGGAGAAGAAAACAGGAACAAAACTTTGTGCAAGAGGTAAAGCAGCGGCAAAGGCTAAATTCAAAGTCTATCCAAGTGCATACGCAAATGGATATGCGGTTCAGGTTTGTAAAGGTTCAATGCCAGGATTGGATGGTAAAAAACATTGTTCAGGTTCTTATTGTTAATTTAAAATTTTCCCATATTTTTGTTTCATGGAAAAGAAAATTGTCGGTTACGTACCAAAATTACTCTACAAGGTTTATCTCTATCTTCAAGAAAAATTTGACCCACGTCCCGAAGTGACTTACGAGGAACAAACCTCCGTTGAGATTTGTAAGAATTTAATAAAAGAATCTGAATCTCGATTGACATTTGCTCCACGTTCATTGAAAAGGTTTATCAAAAATGATAATTTTGGAATGTTCATTGTGATACATCAAAGAACTTTATTTCTTATCAATCACGTATATAGTTACAGCGTATACATCGAAAATTCAGACTTATATTCTGAACTCATAGAACTATTCGACTCGGAATTAGAAAACAGAAGAGAAGTTCTCGAAAAAGAAATGAGAAGTAATATTCAACATTCCTTAGAGGATATTCTCAAAAGGGTGACTAGTAATTCTCTCTAATTATTCTCCTAATCAATCTTTCCAAAGATTCCTTTCTTGGCTTATATGAAGACATCGTCGGTTTATTACCTTTACCAACTTTAGGCTCCTTTTTTTCAGCATTCCTCTTTTTCTGACAGGCCGCTCTTTTTTGAGAATCACTCATTTTTGAAGCAACATGAACGGCCCTACATTTCGGATATGCCTTAGATGAGGCATTTTTTCTACCACAAGGGGGATGTTTACCATTTTCCTTTCTACATATATTCACCCATGGACCTTTAGGTTGTTTACTACCTTTGGGTTTTTTTTTCGTTCCAAACCACACGGCTAAATCTTCTTTGATTAGTTGCTCCTCCAAAGTTTTATTCACGAAATCGGACACCTCCGGAGGTAAACCAGATATTGTGGGGTTCAAAGCAGACCCTTCTTCATCATTTTGTCCTGTATAAAATTGTTTGAGATACATGTCCACCTGAGAAATTTTATCAGTTTTATTTTCAATTTCTTGTCTTTCTTCAGGTGACTCTAAATAATCACCATCCGCTTCTTCATAAGCCAATTCTGCATTATCATAATGATAAACTTTATCAGTAAAGGGACCCAATTGATTGTCTTTCCAAATTTGAGGTGCTAAAACTACAGGTACTTTGAATTTACCCGAGCTAGCTGATGTTGTAGCCTCTTTTATTGTTTTTCTCATTCCAATCGATTATTATTTATAAATATCTCAAAATTTAAATATGGAATCTAATAATCAACCAATTGGATACTTGTTTCAATCTATCGGATACAATTCTCCTATAGATTTAAGAAATTTAATAGACGATTTAACATTGGAACAATCAATTATTTTTATCACTAAATCCTTGGAATACGCATATGAAAAGGGTGCTTTCACAATGATTGAAACTGAACTAATATCTAAATCTCTAGCGGTTTTAAACTCTCAAATTTCAAAAAAAATAATAGAATAAAAAAAGGGTCCCGAGGGACCCTTTTATATTTTTGGTTAGACCATATTATCTCAACTCTTTCAAATCGAATGTTCTAACACCATCAACTGTGATTCTACCATAGAATCTGTTGTTCACCATTTTCTTAGCATATCTAGTCATGATACCTTTGATTGGTGTGAAGTTGAATGGATTATACATTGTTGGAGTAAGTTGTAATGGTACATATGGTGCGTAGATGTAACCTGTGTCAAGAAGCGATGTTCCTTTGTGTCCAATCAACACTTGGTTTGGTGGGAAGTAAGGGTCTCTGTAAACTTGATATCTACCAGCGAGAGTACCTACTCTTTCAATACCCATGTTATATTGGTCCTGCTCAGGAGCCGCGTTTGAAACGTGGAAATATTCCAAATCATCAAAAATTGCAGAAACCTCAGATGACACAACAATCCAGTTAGCACCACCTCTCAAAGTAGATTTGTGAATTTGTGCCGACAATTGGTTGATTGCAGTAATCAAAGTTTGATTCCAGTCTTTTTGAGTATAAGAAACAGCACCAGTACCGTTACCTAATCTCTTCCATCCGTTGTAATCCCATCTCAAGTTCCAAGCCGCACCTTTTCTGAGGTCTCTCAAGATTTCTCTGTCGATTTCAGCAGCAACTTGCTCTGACAATAAAGCTGTCAATTCAGCTTCAGCGTCAATGTTGTGGAATGCCGCGACGTCTTGTGCCATTTCAGGTGACCATTGAGCTCTTAATTTTCTTTCAGTTACAGAAACTGTCACTGACATAAGGTCGAATGAAACCTCACCAATCTTATCTTCGAATTCTAAGTTCTTATAGAGTCTATAAGTTGCTGTAAATGCGTTGTTCGAATCAGTGTTAGATGAGAATGTTGAACCTGTATAACCATCCATAGAATTACCGCATGTTATACATACAGGAACCTGAAGGTCGATTTCCAAGTAAATGTTGCCATTCACATCACAAATGTTATCATACTGACCACCATCAGTTAAAGAATTCGGGAAGTCTAACCGAGCATTGTTGTCACCGTATTCTACGATACCCTTACCATATCTTTGAGTTACTACTCTGAAAAGATAAGGACCACCACCCGCAGTAGTTGTGTTGCTAGAAACACCATAAATTGTCAAATCAGACAAGAATGCTTCTGTGTCAATTGGGTTACCATCAGGACCAATCAATTTACCAGCAGCTGCTTGTGCGAATCCACTCATGATTACAAGAACTTTTCTGAAGTTACTTGCTGAGTTACCTACAATCGGAGTAGTTTGGTTGTAATCGCTTGGTACTAAATTCAACGTAGTATTATCCCAAGCTGCTGTAACAACTGATGTAACTGCTGATGTAATTGTTGAGAATGAACCTTTTGAGTAGTCAAATAAACCTGGTGGGTCTAATGCTGGTTCGTTACCTTCATAAAATCTATCATAAAGGTCTCTTCCATCGTTATAGTTATAACCTTTATTTGGTGAATCAGGACCATTTGGTGCTCCATAAGGTGCGTAGTGCTCTGAAAGACCTGGAAGTGATGGAGTATCACTATAGCTCTGAATGTTAGGTACAAAATAGAACAATTTACCGATTGGTAAGTTCATAGCCTGTACAGATACGATATCGTTAGCTAACAATTTAGAGAATACTCTTCTAACGATAGGGAAAACCACAGTTTCAAACGCACCTGTGTCAGATGTCGTTGAAGCTTCGTTTATCAAATAGCTAGCTTGGTTTTCATAAAGCTGCGCGATATTTTCTCTCATGTGACCTTTAAGACCCTCTAAGAATCCTAATTTGTCCCATTTTCCGATTGTGTCTTCTTTGATAACTTTAAGGTGTTTTAACCCGATGTTACCAACAAGACCTGATTCTAATAATGCTCCCATTGTAGTATTATTTTATTTTTTTGATTTATTTTTAGTTTATCTTACTCATCAAATCTTTCATTCTCAAGAATTGAGGATTTTCGTAGGTTTTTGACTCTATAAGATTCACTGCTGAACCTGAAGAAACATTCTTATTTAATTTTGTTTCAACAGCTTCAGTTATTGGTTTAGTTTCTTCAGTTGATAATTCGTCTTTGATTGCTTTATAAAGATTTTTAGATTCTTTCAAAGTTTCAACTCCGTCAAATCTTCTGAGGATGTTTATTTTTTCTTTTTTAGTTGTTGAGTGTTCAGTGAAAAGTCTAGTAGCATATGCAAGATTTGAATTGAAGATTGCAACTTCGTTCAATTTTTCTCTAAACACATTTAATGCTTTTCTATACTCATCATTTTTTTCTCTCAACATACTAACTTCTGCTTCAAGAGATTCTACTTTCACACCATTAGAACCATACACAAAGTTTCTATTGTTAGTGATGCCTTTTCTTAGACCTCTACCTTCTTTAGAACCCATACCGTAAGTTCTTGCCGCTTCTTTAGTTTCTCTTTTTTCGAAACCCGCGTCATCTCTACGAGACTTTTCTTTTTTAGAATGTGAACCTTTGAGATGCTTCATAGCTGTTTTACCATGCTTCATTCCCAATTTTTCATCTTCTTTATCTTTATATCCCTGACGACCTTCTTTGGTTTCAACTTTCTTGGATTTACCTTCCATATTAGCACCTTTCTTGTATTCGAATTTAGCCTTACCAGTTCCCATAGTTTTAGGACCTTCTTTTTTGTCCTCTTTGAAACCACCTTTTGCAGTTGTCTTGTATGAGAACTTTGGACCTTTACCAATTCCAACACCTTTAGGTTTTATCGCTTTCTTGTGATTGTAAGACTCCTCAATAGACTCTTCCCAATTACCCTCTTCTAAATCATCAGATTCTTCTAAATCGTCTGATTCTTCTAAATCATCAGCTTCTTCTAAATCGTCTGATTCTTCTAAATCATCAGCTTCTTCCAAATCGTCTGATTCTTCTAGGTCATCTGACTCTTCTAAATCATCAGCTTCTTCTAAATCATCCGACTCAGCCATTTCATCGGCCTCATCATCAGCTTCATCATCAGCTTCATCATCAGCTTCATCGTCATCTTCTCCTAGTTCGATTTCATACATGACTTCATCTTCCATTTCCATTTCGTCAGAATCGACGTCAACGTCCATTTCAGTTTCAGTATCATCTTCCATAGAATCTACGTCAACTTCCATTTCAGTTCCTGGTTCATCGAATAAAGTCGCCATAATGTCATCGATTGTTGCTTCTTCCATTTCTTCTTTCATAGTTTGTCTTTTGTTTTTAGACTCACCCATGTTGACTAAATACTCAACATCAGAATCATCATCAGTGATGTGTAAATTATTACCATCTTTTACTACGGTGATTGAATCCTCAGGATTCATACGTTTGAAGATTTTGAAAAGTTCGTCGTTGGGTAAACCGGTTAAATCTTGAGTTTCGGGTTCATTTTCAAAGTCGATTTCAATTTCGTCTGAAAAATCATCCATTTTATCAGTATCCATGTCCATTTCTGTGTCATCCACGTCTGTAGACATTTCAACTTCGTCGTCTTCAATCTCATCTTGTTCAGAAAGAGATTCTTTTACTAATTGGTTGATTTCTTCCTTCATAGTCGAAGCAAGTATTCCTTTTGCATTCTCGGCGATAGCCTCTTCAACATTTTTCATTTGAATGAGCGCCTCTTCTACTAAATTTTTATTTTCTTGCATGAGAAATTATCTAATTTTTATCTTATAAATATTACCAAATACCAAAAAAGTTGATTTTCAACTAATAAAAAAATTTAAGATATGTATTGCAGACCCATATACATTATGGTATCGATGTTAGAACCCAAAGCACCGTAGACCCAATTTTTCGTTTCGAGCCAACTTGATGATGTCACAAAAAATTCACTTCCGTCACCCATACCAATATAATACACATTAGCACCCATATTTTTGTCAATAGATAAAGTTGTATTATATATGGACGATATAAAACCCTCTTCCGCCTTTTTTGACATGACAATCTCGGCACATGAACCAAAAGAATCTGCAACTACAAGAAAATTTTCTTGTGAAATTCCATTACTCCAATTTACTATATAGTTATTCATAATTTTATCTCAGTTCGTACCAAACATAATCTGTTTTGTTTATCGACAAAAAATTTGTAATACCATAATTCCTTTTGAAAAATTCGAACACAGAGTCGAATGAACTTTCTGATATATAAACGTTTTGTTTTGTTCCCTCACCATCAAAATAAATGGCATTATAAATTGACAGACCTGAGTTCATATTGAATAAATTGTCAGTATTTGCGTAACTTATTTGTATATATTCTCCTGGAATCGATAGTGTGGATGATGGACTTGCGGCATTGCATAGATAAGTGTTTTTTTTCCCGTTATTTAATTTTGTTACTAAGTAAATTGCCATAAAATTTATTTTATTGAGCCCATAAAAATCATTGGACTATCCGATATGGTTTTCGTAACTCCAAATGCGGAAGATGCAGTTAAAGCTGCGTCATAATTTTCTGCAGCAATTATCAAATTATTTTTGAATTTATTGGGGTCCTTTGAAGATATTCTTACACGATAGAATTTTGCTTCTCTTGGGGTTTCCCAAATTGTATATCCCCCATCAACGAATTTCATTTGTCTTATAGAGGCCCCTTTGGCACTATAATACGCCTCGATATTTATAATTTGTTTTGCACTATTATAATCAGAGTTAGTATTTGTCCATACATGAGTCGTTCCATCATCAACTACAACATTCCAATAACCCAAGGCTTGTTTACCTCCTCCTCCATCTACACCACCAATAGGGTCATATGCTAACTGAAACATAAATTAGATATTTGTTATTTGTAAACTTGATTTACTTATTTTTATTACCTTACCAAAATTCTGTGACATATAATTATAAACGTCTTTATAATCCACACCTAAAACAACACAACTTTTGGTGATATTATCCAAACCCACAAAGGTCACATCAAAAACCACCTGTGTTTCTAAACCTGTATCTTGAAATTCAGACAAACCAGCAAAACTCAATTCGTAAGGCCTATATATATCAAGATAATTGAAGTAGTCGTTGAAACTATTGGTATTATATAGATAATCATAATCCACACCTTCAATGTTTCCTGATGCAACTATTCTTTTTACCATAACCAATAAATATCACCAAAAAAAAAAGTGGTCGTTTGACCACTTTTATTTTTCTATTACTTCATCAATTTTACTCTCTGAAACTGAGGTTATTCGCCAATCATAAGAAAAAGATTGATACCTTGTTGTAACCTTGGCCTCAACATCAGTCACTGAAAAACCTTTCACCAATTTTTCTTCTCTAATTTTTTTAATTTTCCCTGTTGTTTCGTCGGGTAATTCATATTGAATTTTTGCTACAAAATACTTTTCGTCCATAGTTAAATTATTTTCCTAAATAATCGGATAATTTTTTCATCAAATCAAGTGATTTGTTTGTGGTTGGGTCTGATTTAACCTTTTTTTCTTCTTCCAAATTTTCTTCGTACTTGTGTCTGTCATTTACATCAGAAAACAAATAAGCACCTGGTGTTGAAGGTGAAGATACCAAATCAAAACAAATCAATTCGAAATCATCTTGAACTTCATTTCTTTCCCCGACCTTTTTCAAAGACCCTACCCCTCTTGATGAAACCCCCATAGTGACACCTTGTCTCATAAGGTTAGCAGCAACATCCCCTTTAGAGGATACTATCCCCCTCTCGTGAAACCCTGGAGTTGTCAATAATTTTAATTTTCCCATTAGAATATTTTTATCCCACCATATATCAGTGATAAGATGTGATACTCTATCTAAATCTATAAGTGAAGACTCAGGGTGATTTAATTCAGAAGTAGATAATCCTTTTTCAATTATTTTTTTATATCTATCGGATTCTCTCTTCAAAATTTTTTCTGGGTAAAACCTACCATTTCTGTTTGGGGTGTCATACTTCTGAAGTACAGCATAAAATTCAAAAGGATTTCTATAATCCAAATTTTTAGCTTCTTTTAACATATTTGCATTATGTTCATCTCTTGGGGAAACATAACCAGCGTCCATCTCTATTAAAATACCATGTCCTGTTTCATGTGCCTCTAAAATTCTGAGTTGTTTCATTCTTCCTTTTAAAAGATAAATATATTGCTAGTATTGTTTAATTTTTTGATTTCGAAAAATCAAAATATTTGTTATTGGAAATATTATTAGTATAGATATTTTTTACAATTTTTTTGATACCCTCTTTAAGAATTGGTGACTTGAATTCATAGTCCTGAGAAACGAATAAATTTACTTCCAAATTAAAAAAAGATTTTTTTCCTTTGTTTATACCACTCGTTCTTAAATCTAAATCAACGATATTTTTCTCTAAAAAAATTTCCTCAGTTATCGAATTATATACAGAGTGTTTTATTTCACGATTCAAATTACAAACAACTCTATTCCAATTATCATACTCCATTTTCGGACAAACCCAAGATTGAATGTTTATGTAGATTGACTTTAAATTTTTAGAATCCACAGTTCCGTATACTGATTTAATTGGTGTAAATAAATTTAGTTTTACACTTTTTCCTTTTTTCATTCATTTTCATATTTCATAGTTTATTTTGATACAAAAGTAACCATAAAGTTATTTATTGTCAAAAACACAATATATATAAAATATGTTGATTATCGAAATAACCAAATCGGAAAATTTAGAGAAGGCTTTGAAAGTTTTGAAATCTAAGGTAATAAAGACAAAACAAAATCAAAAGTTATTGGAAAAGAAAGAATTTGAAAAGAAGTCTGTTACTAAAAGAAAAGCATTACTAAAAGCAAAATATACTCAAAGAAAGAAAACGAACCTATAGGTTTTTTTCCAAACTCACTAATTTTACATAGTTCATCTGATTAAAATCCTGAGTTTGAATTTTCTCTATAGTCTCTTGTATTTTAGATTTTAATTCCTGTTCTGATTCGTTTGTGAGGATTGTTTTTAATTTATCTATTGTAGATTCTTTCAAGTTTTGATAATCTTCCTTCAAGTTTTTACTATCTGTTTTTACCACATTCATGAAAACTTTTTTAGAATCTTCATCCATATTTGTGATGTAATTCTCTAATGTCTGATTGGCAATTTTAACCATACTAGAAACAGGTAACTTTATAGATTCCTTCAGACTTTCTTTCTCAGATTTCAAAATTTGAATGATTTCCTTTTTAGCGTTTACGCGTTCAGATAAATTTAAATTATTTGTGTAAACTAGTGTGTCAATATTTTTGTAATTATTATTAGTAGTCTCTTTAGCAAGTTTGGGTAATTTTACTGTTGGTAAAATTCTATTGATTACAGATAATCCTTCTTCTAAAAAATCTTTAGCATCACCTTCGTTCAAACCTTGATTTGTAGATAACTGGTCATAGACAGAATAAAGTTTGGATATTGATTTATTATTCAATATATTAGACTTAAATTCATTGATACTTTTCTTGAATTCTTTTTCACTTTTGTAAGATTCAATCAAGTGGTTTTCTATGGCGGTTTTTATCTGTCCGAATGTCATTACTGTAGGTTTACAAATAAATATTAGGAATTTAGTAACTTGTCTAACTGCTTGGTAATTTCACCCAAAGAATTTTGCCCATGTGACAAATCTATGTTTGTTGAACCTTCAATAAAGTTATTTTCAACTAAAATGTTCAGTTCTTTAGATTTAGATTCCGGTGTAACTTCACCTCCTTCGGGTGGTGCTTCACCTCCAGCAGGTTCTTCAGGTGTGGGTGGTGATGGCGGTGACATTGGTTCTATTCCAGAAGGTTCAAATCCACCTCCAGTTTCGGTTGCAGTTTGAGTTGGTGTTCCTCCCGTTGTTGACCCGTATAATTTATCTAGATTATCAAATATTCCCGTTTTGGTAATAACTGTTGGAGTGGCTTTCAATTCTTCACCGACCGCTCTCTCCAATCTCTGTTGTTGTAAATCTAATTTGACTTCATCGTCTGACCAACCAAAAATATGTTTTTTAGCCCATGTTGTAGAGGTTGCTGAAATTCCACCCCCAGGGTCAGATACCATGTCTTTATAAAGTGTAACTTTTTCTTTCCAAACATCAATTTTGAGTAAATCAGCTTGAGTGGATGGATTAGTAAGACCCAAAGTAAAATTATCAAGTTCATCTTCAAAACCTAAAAGAAACAGATGAACAATTGCAATTTTATTCAGTTCCTGTAACATACTTTTTTGAATCCTATTTATTGTTCTGGCGAACCTAATATCCTGCAAAGAAAGATTCTTACCGTCACCCACAACTTCTTCAAACCCTAAAAACGCTTTGGGTACTCTTAAAGCTGTCAACAGTTTTTTCTGAATATATTCAATATCCGCAATTTCTGATAGATTTTGTGCACCAGGCAAGGTATCTATTGGACTAGGTGCTGCTGGGTCACGTACAGGTACAAAATAGTCTTGGTCAACGGCCATCTGATTGAATCTCATATCCACTTGACCTGTCTTACTGTCAACAATTTGTTCTCTCTTGAATTTGTTTGCCACACGTTGTACATACGCTTCAACATCGTCATCATTCATGTTTCCGACAAATACCTTGAATATCCTTCTTTCTGGAGCTCTCGAAGTACGATAAATCAACATCGCATCTTCGGATAACAATAATTGTTTCCAAATTCTTCTGGCTTTTTCAAGCATTGAAGTTCCGTATGGTAGCCTTCTATCATCACCCAACAGTCTAAAGTGAGCAATTTCCCAAGACTGAAAAGTCATGTTTTTATTTTTCCAATCGAAGTGAAGTGCTTTTCTATCTTCAGGTCTATCGGGTTCTACTGTAATTTTTTGTGAAGTACCAACTTCTCTTCTCTCAATTTCGATTGTAGGTAGTTGTTGACAACCAACAATTCCCTTTTCTGGGTCGAGTTTGAGGTAAACAAAGTTATCACCATACTTACATGTATTTCTTGTCCACATTGGTAAATTGGTGTTGATATCCAATGTATTGTTGAAAAGGTCGGCTAAAACTGATTTGATTCTTTTTGATTCTGAATAAATCTGTAATATGAAACCATCCTCATTGGTTGTTGTTGATTCCTCAGCATAAATGTCCAACGCCGCAGAAATTTCAGGTGTATACTCCATAGACTCATAATCATATTGCGCGGAGAGTCTTGATGGTTCATAATAAATGGCTTGAGAATATAAATTGTTTTCAACTTTAGCCCATTGATTTGCTAAATAAAAACTTTGTTGTGCTTGTAATTTTTCCCTTTCGTATTCAGCTCGGTCGGTGGTACGTAGTAATACTTTTTTATCAAACTTATATGTAGGATAATCCTGACCTAATAAAGAATTGGGTCCAAAGGTTTTGGATAACCTCTGCCAAATAGTTAAATTCTGTTCACTCATCTTTTAATTTTACTTGTCTAATCAATAATATAAATAGTTATTTAGCTCCAAATAACCATCCATATTTTTGATAATCGGCCTTAGTTGGACCATTTGTAGGATACATACCTGAGTTGCGATTAGACTGTGGAACCATTGGGTTGAAATAATCTGATGTATTTTTATTTTCATTCACGGTCGATGTCCAAGAATTCAACATTGCCTTGGTATGATTGACAACTTTTTGTAGCGATTGGAATGATTTTTCTGCAACATAAATTGCCATGGATATAGCCATAATACAATCATCGTGGTGTCCCTTTTGATGGTCAGGTCTACCATTTATGAAGATGAAAGTATTCATTTCATTATATAATCGATTAGAATAAATTTTGAAATCATGTCGCACCGCTTCCTCAAGCGATGCAATAATTTGAACCCTTTTAGAATTAAAATTTATACCAGGTATTTTTTCATTTGCTTTAGGGTCCCACTTCCATTTCTTGTTCGGGTCTATGTTGTCAACATACAATCCACCTTCATAATTCAATTCTTGCATTTTACGGGCAGTTGAAATTCCCATCCCACCAGTTATATCAATCACACAAAAGGCTCTATACATAGTACCCCACTTATAAGCAATTTCAGCAAGTACATCTGGTGGGATTTTACCGACGTATTCCAAAACCTGTTCTTTTGTGTCAAAATCAATAATCTCAATACATGAGAAATCTTCTGAATCTCCTCTTGAAACATCCACCCCCATAACGTACTTATGATTATTTTCAGGCTCTTTGAATATCCACAATGAGCTTCCCATCAATTTAGCTTGAGGTTCTCTAAGGCTATTCTTAGCAATATTTTGCATCAACTCAGATTCAAAAACATTGTCCCCTGACCCCAAGAAATTACACTCCAATTCTTGTGCAACTTTTCTTCTGTCAAATTTCAATTTTTTGACCATTCCCTCAAACCAAGCAGAACATGGTTTATAACCCTTATTGATGTAATCTGTGGTTATTGAATGGTCTCTCTCATATGGATTATCTATTGAGAGGTCAACTACAACGTCTTTGGGATAATCTTCTCTATTCAATAAAAAATGAACGAGGTCATTAGTTTTGACCATGAACAAATCCTTGGTATATCTTGGGTCTCTATACCAATACATCTCCGAGATTTTAAACTCATTCATTCCTCTCAATGCTTGGTCATAAATTTCATAATAGATTGGGTCATATCCGTTAGGGGTTGAAACAACTATCACTTTACCACCTGTTGATAGAGATGCCATACAAGCAGACCAGAAATCATTATCTGCTTCAATGAACGCAGCTTCGTCAAAAATCAATATTGTTGGCGTGTAACCACGTAAGGCGTCCTTGGATGTTGCAACCGCTTTAACCTCACAATCATTCGAAAGTTTGAAATGTCTTTGGGAGTTTTTTTCTGCAGAAAAACCGATACCAACCCATTCTGGCCATTGTTCAGTGAATGACCTTATTTTGTTAGCCATCTCGACAGAAGTGTCAAGTTTGTTGGCAATAATTAGAATTTTTTCAGGTTTTTGTTTTTTTGCAAAAACCAATTTCTTAGATGCCCAAGCGGCAGTTACAGTAGAAACACCCGCCTGTCTATATTTCAGAGCAATGTTTTCGTTGTACGAATCATAATCTTCAATCAATCTTACTTGGTCAGGAAATAAATCTAAAGGGACATATTTTGATACGGTGTTATCGTAAGTTTGTAAATATGCTTTGAGTGCATAGGGAGTATTCCTCATACACTTTGTATATTCAATAATTAGTTGTTCTTTTGTCATTCAGAATCATTTGGGTCGACTTATACCCAAATTACTCAAGAAATCATCCAAATCATCATCGTCATCATCGGAATCACCATCTTTGTTCTGGTCTTCCAAATAGTCATCATATTCTTTTTTCAACTCCATAGCCTTTTTCATAATCTCTTGAAAACGTTCTTTAGCTTTGGAAACTTTGGCATTGTCATTTGAAATGGTGTTACCAATAATTTGAAGAAATTCGCGAGCAGGAATTTGGTATAATTCAATTTCGAACCAGTTTATTAAACCTTTATTGTCTGAATCGAACATTTCGTCAGGTAAGGCAAATCTAATTTTTTCAACAATTTCAGGTCCTAATCTCAACTGCATGGGTTCGTTAGATAAAACATCAACGGCACCTTTTACCTTTTCACGCATTTGAGGGTCTTTCGGAAGACCAAATCTAGCATTAGCTTTTTTAATTCCTTTAATAATCTCATGACATAAAATCGGAAAGAATAAACCTTCAGCTACTATTTTTGTATCGGGTTTCTCTTGAGATTCTTCTTCTCCTTCTCCGCCTCCCTCGTCGTCTGCATCTTCTAATGATACTTTACCGGCAACACCATTTCCTGTGGCAGACATTTGTTCAATCATCTGTTCCATAGTGAAATACAATAAATCATTTACTGCCATAACACCCAAGTAAGCAGGAAACAATCTTGAGTCTATTGCATCCAACTTTCTTTTAACTTCAGGCTTTTGGAATAAATAATGCCCTTTTTTTGCAGCACCTTGTACAACAGCGTTTATAATATTTCTTTTATGTTTTTCTAATTCGAGTTCTTCTTGTGGAGTTAAATTTTCAATATCGAAGTCGTCGAAACTTAAAGTTTGTTTTTTTTCCTCGTCATCCTCTTCTTCCTCATCTTCAGGTTCTTCTGGTTCATATCTGAAATTATTTACGTCAATAGGTTCTCTATTTAACATTGCTTCAATTTGATACCAACCTTCAGGAGTCTCAGTTTCTTCAAGTGATACATCTGTAGCTAACTTTTCAAGTTCCTCTTTGTGTTGGGACTCAATTCTCAAAATCATAGGAACCTTACTCATCTCCTCCATGTAAATCCTTTGGATTACATTAGGAGTTAGTCTTTCCATACCTTTGACTTGACGTAATTTGTCAACAACTTTCTTAAATCTTTCTGTTGCGAGTCTTTCCACATCTTCAGCACCTTTTTGGAATGCCGGAGAACTTGCATATAAACCCTCAGGACTTGAAAGTTTTCTTTCTAAGTTTGGGTCCATCCTTTCAGGATAGTTACCATAATCAATTGCTTCTGATGTTCTTTTTCTCATTTTTTTCTCAACATTTTCATTATTGTAGAAATCACTTTCTTTTTAGCCTTTTCAGGTTCCACGGCCATTGGTGCCTCTTTTTCGCCCGGATTTGGATTTTGTCCAGGTCTCATTGGTCTAGGTTTTGGTTTCGTAGGTGTAGCCGGTTTCGTAGGTGTAGCCGGTTTCGTAGGTGCTACAGCAGGTTCTGACTCTCCCAAATATTTCATGAGTTCTCTTTTTGTTATTTTTGGAGAAAGATGTCTTTCTACAATTTTTTGAATTTCAGTTTCCAAAAACAAAGATACATTTTTTTTACTCTCTTCCAAAGATTTTTTTACTCCCATGACACAACTTTCATATTTAGCTTTTTGTTTCTTAGTCCATTCACTTCTTTCTGAAGTTCCGAATTCTTCACCCATTTTTGCAGTGCATATCGCCCACGGGTTTTTTTCTTTTTTCTTTTTAGATTCTTCAATAGATTCGAAATTATACATACCATCATCATTCATAGAAGGGTCTTCTGTTTTGTCAGGACCAAAACCATCATTAGAACTAGGTCCTTCTTGCTCAGGGTCTTGAGTTTGTTTCTTTTGGTTAGGGTCCATCGTAACTTCTTCCTCCTCCTCTAACTCCTTCTCTATCATCTGAACAGGAACACCTTGTGTTGTCAAATTTTTCACGGTTTGTATTGCGTTCGGAGTGGTACTTTTAATTTGCACCATAGCGGCTTTGGTTTGTTCTCCCAACAACTTTGAGTGTAACAAATTTATTTCCGATTCGCTCAACTTTAGAACGGTTTTGGAAGGAATTCCTTTCTCGATTAGTTCTAATGCTTTAATTTTAATTTTCATATACAACTTTCTTTTCAAATTCGAGAATCAAATCTCTTTCGTATAATTTATCTTTTATAACTTGCTCTGACTCTCCAAACCTGAACACCATTCTCTTCTGACCTCTTACTTCCTCAGGTTCCCATGCCATCGCAACTACATCATCCAAGGCATCTATCATACAAAAAAAATCGGAGTTCTGAATCAATTCCAATTTAACATCAGTATTTCTCAAAACTCCTACCTTTTTTATATATTTCAACTCGGGAGGTAATGGATAACCATTACTTGGTTTTGATTCCCAATTTTCTCCCCAAACGTCTTCCAAATTTTCGTCCGAAAATATGAATTCGTAAATGTTATCCCCTTTATAATTGGGTCCTAAACCATTTACGAAAACCAATTTACTCATAAAATTTCTCCCTCTGG
>Ga0315904_10001041_pt1:17500-43942 | contig 43942 bp, 38 predicted proteins | sample LakEriMetagenome_6_FD_203529 | JGI IMG/M metagenome (GOLD analysis project Ga0315904, IMG submission 203529) | Freshwater fungal communities from buoy surface, Lake Erie, Ohio, United States - Buoy 12 MA120 | ecosystem: Environmental > Aquatic > Freshwater > Lake | place: USA: Lake... | reverse complement strand
AATCTGCGCGATGCAATCAATTCGGTGGTACGTATGCTCCAGAGCCAGGCCGATGCCAAACAGCTGACCATTAAGGTTAATCTGGATCCATCGCTGCGTCTGGCCGTTCGCAGCGATCCGGTGCGTCTACGCCAGGTGCTGAGCAACCTGCTCAGTAACGCCATCAAGTTCACTGACAAAGGCAGCGTGACAATTTCGGTCAAGACCAAGTCGGAAACCCGCCAACACCACATCCTGCGTTTCGAAGTGAAGGACACCGGTATCGGTATCTCACCAGAAAACGCCGGCAGTTTGTTCAAGGCTTTCAGCCAAGCTGACGCCTCGACCACGCGCCTGTATGGTGGTACTGGACTTGGCCTTGTCATCTGTAAGCGAATCATCGACCTGATGGCCGGCCAGATTGGTGTTGATTCGCAGACTGGAAAGGGATCCACTTTTTGGTTCGAAGTTCCTATCTTAAAAGCGCTCGGCGATAGTCGTGATCCTGCAAATGAGTTAAAAAGAGCTAATGTATTACTCGTTTCAAATGATCCTATACTGACCGAAAAAATTGAAAAATATAATCTTAATTCTGGTGCTCAACTCAGAAATATTTCCACCATATTTGAGGCCAGAAAAATCCTTAGGGAATCCATCACAGATGGCGAAATATCAGCTCTTGATTTGATTATTCTTGACCTTAACACTGGTCAGCAAAGCATATTACAACTTCAGGAAGAGCTTTTTTCCAATCCTGCTTTCAGTGCACTGCGAATTGCCATCCTGAAACCATCTGATACTATTCTTTCAAACACAGCCAAGAACTCGCGATGCCGGGTACTCGTGCGCAATAATGACATGACGAACCTGTTCACGGAACTGAACCGCCTGCTGACCAGTACCGCAACCGAACTTCAGCCCCCCAATGATCACCAGCAGCAACCGACGGTGAACATCCTGCCGATCGATCTGTTGTCCATGCCCGGAAGCTCGCGCGGGCTGGTGCTGCTGGTGGAGGACAACCCAGTCAATCTGCTGGTGGCGCAATGTTTGATCCAGATTTCCAATTTCGAATGCATGAGTGCCGAAAATGGTGAAATTGCACTCGACATGCTGCAGCAAAAGCACAATTTCGATTTGGTGCTGATGGACTGTCAGATGCCAGTGATGGACGGCTACAAGGCCACCCAGGCTTGGCGTCGGATCGAAGCGGAAGAGGCACTGCCACGTCTGCCGATCATTGCGATGACCGCTAACGCTATGGCCGAAGACCGTCAACGCTGTTTGGATGCAGGCATGGACGATTACCTGTCGAAACCGGTCGATCGCAAACAGTTGGAGCAGATCTTGGTGAAATGGAGGATGCGCCACAGTGAGACAAAGATCGTTGAACTGCCGGCAGTCGCCGTTACTACGCCGTCAGCGGCGCTGCCCGAAACGGATGCCGCGGAACGGCCGACGCTTGACATGGAAATCGTCGAAGATCTGAAGGAAATGATGGGCAGCGACTACCGGAGCCTGGTCCGCATCTATCTGGAAGACAGCCCGAAACTAATCGGCCAGATTCAGATTGCGCTCAACAACCGCGACTGCCAGGCTCTGGTGGCGCCGGCGCACACGCTGAAATCGTCCAGCGCCAACCTCGGTGCCTTGGTCCTGTCCGACATCGCCAAAACCATCGAGAAAAGTGCGCGTAACGGCGACATCAATACCTCCTTGCAGGCCGGCGCCGGCATCACCGCCGAGTTTGAACGGGTCCGGGCGGCCTTGACCGCTTTCATCACCTGATCAGGCCGGCTTGCGTGCCTGACGTTCGGCACGGCCGCGGGCATCGCGCGCCAGTTTTCGCGTGCGCAGGTTTTCCAGAAGACGATCGCCGACCTGACGCGGCACACTGTCCTCGCCGGCCAGTTCGCGCGCCATGGGCGACAGCAGCTGCAGGGCTTGCACGTAAACTTCGCGCTTGAAGTGCACCACGTTCTCACCCGGATACCAGAAATCGACCCAGCGCCAGTCATCAAACTCGGGCGTGTCGGTCATATCCAAGCGGACTTCCGATTCATCGGCATTTAGCTTGAGCAGGAACCAGACCTGCTTCTGGCCGATGCATACCGGCTTGGTGTGGTTGCGGATACTGCGCCGCGGCAGGCGGTAGCGCAGCCAGCCGGGCGTGGCGCCGAGCACATCGACATGATGCGACTGCAGGCCGGTTTCTTCTTCCAGCTCGCGATACATGGCTTCCAGCGGGGTTTCGTCGGTGTTCATGCCGCCCTGCGGGAATTGCCAACCATCCCGGTTGACCCTGCGGGCCCAGAACACCATGCCGTCGGCACGCATCAGGATGATGCCGACATTGGGGCGGTAACCGTCCGGATCTATCACGGCCGGAACTCCAGAAAATTCTACTGCCTGTAAGACTGCCACAGCGCGTGGCAATCCACAAGCGCGGCGTTTTGACCAGGGTTTAGGCAAATCATTGACAGGGCTGGCGAAAACCGCGAAAATAGCGCCCTTGTCACGTTTCGGCTATGTAGCTCAGCCGGTTAGAGCACAGCACTCATAATGCTGGGGTCGGTGGTTCGAGTCCACCCATAGCCACCAAATGAAAACCCGCCTTTCGGCGGGTTTTGATTTACTTCGAATCCCCGAGCAAGGTTTTTTTGAACCAATCCCGGAGCATCTTGGTTTCATAATAGAACGATGTGCTGGTGGTAGCGCTTCGCGGGCCGGACAGATAGGACATGTCCTTCAACTCCACGCCCTTCTGTTCCGAAACCACCACACCGGACGCATCCAGCACGCGGTAGTCGAATACCAGACGCGGAAAATAGACATCCTTCATCAGGCGCAACTGGTAGCCGCCCGGCACCTCGACCGGATCGACCTCGCCGGCCAGATCGATATCGGTGAAGGTCAGTTCCAGGGTCTGGCCGGCCGGCAGGGCCTTGGCCGACTTGCTCAGCTCCTGGGTAAATGCCCGCTCCAGGCCCTTGCGGAAGCTCTTGTCGGTGCCGTTGCCGGGCTCGATATCGGTGAATTTATCGGGATTATGCAGGCTCATCTTGGCTTCGCCGGCAAATACCGTGGCCGGAACTGCCAAAACCAGGGCCAAAACAGCGGTTTGTAGCGCGATCGGGGTTTTCATGGGTTTTCCCTCCGGAATCAGTCCAGTACCCCCAATCCTACGCCCGTAAAGCCGGCCTAGGGTGAAAAACCGTTCAGTTATAAAGGCTGCAAAACGACTCGCTTCACCTTTCGTTCAGCTAAAAACCATCAAAATACATCTACTTATCGCAACGGCCGAACTGCCGCTACCCCAGTTTCCGGTGCCCTCCGCAGTCCGCGGCACCACCCGCCAGTACCGACCGGCTTCATTTGCCGGGTCTGGCTCCCCCCGTGAAAACCCAAAGACGTCAAGGAGCAAATCATGATTGATTTACCCCCCGCAGAAGTGCGCTGCCTTGAAGCAGCCATCCACCATGAAGCCAAAGGCGAAAGCCTGGCCGGCAAACTGGCCGTGGGCAATGTGGTGCTTAACCGCGTGGCCGCCCCGGCCTTCCCGAAAAGCGTATGCGCCGTGGTCAAGCAGAAGAAGCAGTTCTCCTGGTACAAAGGCAATGATGCCACCCTGCATACCCCGGTGAGCCAGGAAACCAAACTGGCCGCCCGCAAAGCCATGGCCGCCGAACGCGACAACGTGCTATTCTTCCACGCCACCTATGTGGCCCCGAAGTGGTCGAACCGGCTCAGTCGGCGCTACACCATCGGCAACCACATCTTCTACGCGCTGAACCACTGATTAAAAACCCCGCTTCGGCGGGGTTTTTTTATGGCATAGCCAAGGCCCGGCGGAACGCGGCCCAGTCTTCGGGCGTGTTGAGGTTGGCTTGCTCGTCGTCCGGCAGGGCCGGCAAGGCGCGGCTGTGCAGGCGCGCATGCAGCTGGCGGATGGACAATTCGCGCGGCACGGCGGCCAGCATGGCGGTAATGGCCGCCGCCAAAGCGTCGGTATCCGGAAACCAGGCCGGCAAGGGCGAGTCGCCATAAAACGCGGGCACCGGTTGCTGGCGCAATGCCTGCAGGCGTTCCGGGCGCAGGCCGGGCATGTCCACCGGCAGCGCCCACAGCGCGGCATTCGGGAAGCGCAACGCGGCGACGTGCAAGCCGGCCAACGGGCCCAAGCCGGGCAGTACATCGGGCACGGCGGCATGTTCGGGGTAATCGCCGCTGACCACGACCTGATCGCAACAATCCGCCAAGCGCGCCACTTGCCAGGCCAGCAGATCGGTGTGCGCCAAGGGTAGCCGGGCTTTATCTTCGCCCATGCGCTTTGAGCGGCCGCCGGCCAGAATCAGGCCGATGCAGGGACGCATGGCCATTCCATAAGCCGCGGCTGCAGCGGGTAACAGTCCAACACGCGGCCGGCGTCAAGTGCGGTGTCGCTTTCCGGCAGCACGGCCCAGGCATTGGCCTGTGCGAAGGGCTGAATACGGAAGGATTCCTGCCCGGCCAGCACCCGCAGCTGCAGCTGGGCGTCGTCCGAGACCGCCAGCGCGGCTTTCTGGATCAGGGTCCAGCCCGGTTTTTTGCGCACCGGCGCCTGCAACATGGCGCGCAGCGGCTGTTCCGGCGGCAGACCCTGCATCTGGCGCAGCGCGGCCTGCACGAAAAAACGCGCACCCACCGCACAGGACATCGGGTTGCCCGGCAAGCCGAACAGCAGCGCGCCCGAGGGCAGCACCGCGAAAAGGGTCGGTTTACCCGGCCGCATCTGCAGTTTGTGGAATACCACTTCCGCGCCCAGCGTGCGCAGGGCTTCCGGCACGAAATCGAAAACGCCCATCGACACCGCGCCAGTGCTGAGGATGATCCGGCACCCGGCCTGTTCGGCCGCGCGCACGGCTTCGGCATAAGCCACGGCAGAATCCGGCATGCGACGGTACAGCGCCACCGTGGCGCCCATGGCCGGCAGCGCAGCACACAGATACGGCCCGTTGCTGTTACGGATCTGGCCATCGGCCAGCGCGGCGTGATCGTCCACCAGTTCGGCGCCGGTGCACAGCACGGCGGCTTTCGCCGGCGCACGTACGCGCACTTCGCTGATGCCCAAGGCGGCCAGCAGCATCCGGTGTTGCGGCTGCAAGCGCGTTCCGGCGGCCAGCACCGCCGTTCCGGCTTGCACGTCTTCCCCGGTGCGACGGATGTGCAGCCCGGCGCTGGCGGGCGCGTTCAACACGAAGGTCTGTGAGCCATCGGCGGCGGAGTGTACCGTGGCCTCTTCCACCGGCACCACGGTGGCGGTGCCCTCCGGCACTACGGCACCGGTCATGATCCGGCAGGCGGCAGCGCCGAGTGTAAAGCGCGCATCGCCGGCGGCCTGTACGCCGTGCAGGGCAATCGGCGTACCCGGTGGCAGCGCCAGATGCGCGTCGTGCAGCGCGAAGCCATCCATGGCGGCGTTGTCGAAACCCGGCAACGCTTCGGTGGCGATGAGGTCTTCGGCCAGCACATGGCCGAGCGTGGCATCGGCCGCAAGTAGCACATCGGGTTGCGGGCTGGCGCGTTGGCGCACGGCCGCAAGGGCCTGCTGGAAGGAAATCACGGGGCTCCGGCACAAAGGGGCATCAGGGGCTTTAATGCTATGCTATCGGCGGTCATTTGAGCAGTCCGCCGCATGGAAATCTACAAGAAATTCCACATTGAAGCCGCCCACCGTCTGCCGAACGTGCCGGACGGGCACAAGTGCGCGCGCCTGCACGGCCATTCCTTTCTGGTGGAACTGTTCGTGGCCGGCACCCCCGGCGAACACACCGGATGGATCATGGACTTCAGCGACATCAAATCGGCCTTCCAGCCGATCTACGCGCGGCTCGACCATCACTACTTGAACGACGTGCCCGGCCTGGAAAACCCGACCAGCGAGAACCTGGCACGCTGGATCTGGAACGAACTGAAACCGGCCCTGCCGGCACTGAGCGAAGTGTGGGTGCACGAAACCTGCACGTCGGGATGTCGCTACCGGGGCGATTGACTCACGCCGCCGCAGGGCGGTGATCGCGCGCCAGCATCAAATACACCACCGGCACCACCAGCAGGGTAAACACGGTGCCGATACTCAAACCGCCAACGATGACCCAGCCGATCTGGTGACGTGCTTCCGCGCCGGCACCCGAGGCCAGTGCCAAGGGCACAGCACCGAGCACCATCGCGCCGGTGGTCATCAGAATCGGGCGCAGACGCAGCGTGGCGGAATCAACCACCGCTTCCAGTTTGCTCTTGCCCTGCTCCTGCAGTTGATTGGCGAACTCGACGATCATGATGCCGTGTTTGGAAATCAGGCCGATCAGGGTGACCACGCCGATCTGGGTGTAGATGTTCCAGGACCCGGTAGCGTTCCACAGGCCCAGCCCGGCACCGGCGTTGAGCAGCACCAGACACAGGAACGCACCGAACACCGCCAGCGGCACCGAGACCAGAATCACCAACGGATCGATGAAGCTCTCAAACTGCGCAGCCAGCACCAGATAAATGAATACCAGCGCCAGCAGCAGCATCGCGGCGGTGCTGGATCCGGACTCGCGGTACTCGCGCGATTGGCCGTTCAGATCATATTGCGAACCTGGCGCAACTTGTTGCAGGGCGTTTTCCATCCAGCTCAGCGCTTCACCCTGCGAATAGCCGGGCGCCAGGCCGGCACTGATCACCGCCGAACGCATTTTATTGAAGTGGTTGAGTTCCTTCGCCGCCACCGTTTCCGACACCGTTGCCAGATTACTCATCTGCACCAGACCGTCGCTGCCGCGCACGTAGATATTGGCCAGCGCTTCCGGGGTGCGGCGCAGACCGTCATCAACCTGCACGATGACGTCATACTGTTCGGAACCCTTCTTGAAGCGGGTCACGTTTCGGCCGCCGAGCATGGTTTCCAGGGTGCGGCCGACCGTGCCGACATCGGTGCCGACCGAGGCGATCTTGTCGCGGTTCATCAGCACGCGCAGCTCGGGCTTGTTCAATTTCAGATCGGAATCCGGATTGGTCAGCTGCGGATTCTCCTGCATCTTGGTCAGCAGTTTCTTGACTGTGCCGTCCAGTTCTTCCCAAGTACCGGTGGTCTGCACCACGAAGCTGACCGGCTGACCGAAATCATTCTGGCCGAGCGGTGGCGGCGTGACCGGGAACGCCATCAGCCCGGTAATGCCCATGAACTGCGGGAACAGACTGCCGGCGATCTGCTGCGCGGTGCGGGCGCGGTCGTCCCAGTCCTTCAGGCCGACGAAGCCGATGGCGGAGGTGACTTCGCCGAAACCGACGATGACGAAGGAACGGTCGCGCTCGACCACGTTCTCGAACACCTTTTCCATCTGCTTGGCGTAGCCATCCGTGTAGTCGATGGTGGCGCCTTCGGGTGCGCTGGCGAAACCGATGATCAGTCCCTGGTCTTCCTGCGGCGCCAGTTCTTTCGGCAACAAGGTGAACAGCAGCGCGGCGGTGGCGAACACTACTGCGGCAGCGATGACTACCAGTTTACGCAGCGACAGCACATGCGCCAGCACGCGCCGGTAAGAGCCATCAAGCGCGGCCAGCATACGCTCGCCCCACAGATAGAATCGGCCGTGCTCGGTTTCGCGGCGCAGCAGTTTCGAGCACATCATCGGCGACAGGGTCAGCGCGGTGAAGCCCGAGACCAGTACGGCGCCGGCCAGGGTCAGGGTGAATTCAATGAACAGTTTGCCGGTGCGTCCGGTCGAGAACGCGAAGGGCAGATATACCGCGGCCAGGGTCAGTGTCATGGCGATGATGGCGAAGCCGATTTCCTGGCTGCCTTTGAACGCCGCCTGCAGCGGCGGCATGCCTTCTTCGATGTGCCGGTAGATGTTCTCGAGCATCACGATGGCATCGTCCACCACCAGGCCGATGGCCAGCACCATGGCCAGCAGACTGAGGATATTGATGGAGAAGCCGAGCATGTACATGATGGCGAACGCGCCGATCAGCGAGATCGGTATGGTCACGATCGGAATCAGCACAGCACGCCAGTTGCGCAGGAACAGGAAGATCACCAGCACCACCAGCAGCATGGCCTCGAACACGGTGACATACACTTCGCTGATCGATTTTTCGATGAAGATGGTGGAGTCGTAGGCGACTTCCACTTTCATGCCGGCCGGCAGTGCGCGGGTGATCTGCGGCAGCATGGTCTTGATGGTTTTGGAAATTTCCAGCGGATTGGCTACCGCCTGCTTGACGATGCCGAGCGGGATGGCGTTCTTGCCGTTGAAGCGGGCCCGGAAGCGTGCTGAGTCGGCGCCGAGTTCTACCCGCGCCACATCGCCCAGACGCACCAGATAGCCGTTGCTATTGCCGAGGATGATCTGCGCGAACTGCTCCGGGGTTTTCAGATCGGTTTCCGACAGCACGGTGAACTCGCGCTGCAGGCCCTCGACGCGGCCGGCCGGAATTTCCACGTTCTGTGCGCGCAAGGCCGACTCGACATCGGACGGCGCCATGCCGTAACCGGCCAGGCGTTCCGGGTTCAGCCAGACCCGCATGGCATAGCGGTTGCCATACACCTGCGCCTGGGCCACGCCGGGAATGGTCTGCACCCGATCCTTGACGATGCGGTTGGCGTAATCGGCGATTTCCACCAGCGAGTGGTGATCGGACGAGAAGGCCAGATAGATGATCGGCTGGGCATCGGCTTCCTGCTTCTGCACGATTGAATCGCTGGCTTCTTCCGGTAGCGCGCCACGGGCCTGGGCCACGCGATCACGCACATCGGAGGCGGCGGCATCGGCGTCGCGGTCGAGCTTGAAGCGCACAGTGACCTGCGAGGATTCGGCGCGCGACACCGACTGGATGTAATCGATGCCTTCAATGCCGGACAGGGTATCTTCAATCGGCTTGGTGATCTGCGATTCGATGACCTGCGCGTTGGCGCCCGGATAGCCGGTGGCCACGGTCACCACCGGCACGTCCACATTCGGCAGCTGGCGCACGGCCAGACGGTCGTAGCAGATCACACCGATCAGCACAATGACCAGATTGACCACAATGGCCAGTACCGGCCGGCGGATGGAAAGATCGGAGAGCACCATGGCTGTCGTTTCCGGTTATTTGGCGGCGGCGGGTTTGCCGGTCATCACCGGGGCACCGGGGAACAGCTTCTGTTGTCCGGCGGTGATCACTTCATCACCGACCGACAGACCTGAGGTGACCGCGACCCAGCCCGGTTCCCGCAGACCCAGTGTGACCGGCACCAGCTCGGCTTTACCGGCCTTGATGCGATACAACATCTTCTGATCGCCGCTCGGCCAGATCGCCTGCTCGGGCACCATCAGCACCGGCGCCGCGGCGGCCAAGGCCACCTTCACCTGTGCGAACTGCCCGGGCTTGAGTTTCTTTTCGGCATTGGCCAGACGCGCGCGCACGGCCACGCTGCGACCGGAGACCTGCACGCTCGGCGCCACGGCGCCGATGCTGCCGGAGAAGGATTCGCCCGGGAAGGCATCGGTCTGCACGCTGACGCTTTGACCGGCATTCAAACGCGCGGCTTGGGTTTCCGGAATCTGGAACTCCACTTCCAGCGGATCCAAGCGCACCAATTCCACCAAGGCCTGACCGGCGTTGACGTACTCGCCGACGCTGACCTGACGCAGACCGACCACGCCTTCGAAGGGTGCACGGATTTCGGTTTTGGCCAGGCGCGCCTTGGCCGAAGCCAGTTTCGCGCTGTTGATTTCGGAGGTGGCCAAGGCCGCATCGGCATCGGATTTGGAAATCAGTTGCTTGGTAGCGAGCTCAACGATGCGGGGGCGGTTACGTTCGCTGGCGCGCACGGAGGCCATGGCTTCGTTGACTTCGGCACGCGCGATATCGCCATCGAGTGCGAACAGCAGGGTGCCGGCGGCCACGGTCTGGCCTTCGGCGACCTGGATGCGCACCAGCTTGCCGGCCACCTCCGGACGCACGGTCACCGACTCCAGCGCGCGCAGACTGCCGATGGCCTCGATGTGATCGGAAAGGGGGCGGGTTTCGGCTTTGACGGTTTCGACCATGGTCGGCGGCATGCCGCCACCAGGCGGACCGCCTTGTGGCGAATCTTTGCCGCAGGCGGAAAGCAACAACGCCAACAGGATGGCCAGAATGACGCGCATGATGTTCTCCAGAATTTCCCACCACAAGACGTCCATTATAGCGCCTATGCACTATGCCTTATTTAAAAGGTTTGGCAGCCCCTGCGCATGGGTCGGAAGTCATGCGCCATGGAACGGCAGGCGTCCGAGACAGGGTGAGCACATGCTGCGTTGCAGCGCCTCGAAATAACGGCCGTCGGCATCGAAGTCGGGTTCGACGGCATTGCCCAGCCAGCCGAGCAGACGGCAGCCGCTGGCGCGGATGCTGTGCTCGCTCAGGCGCGCATGATTGATGCAACCCAAACGCAGACCGACCACCAGGAGCACCGGCAGGTCCAAGGCGTGCACCAGATCGGATTGATCCAGATCATCGCTCAGCGGCGCCAACCAACCGCCCACGCCTTCCACCAGCACCATATCGGTCTGTGTGGCCAGCTGCCGATAGGCGGAAGTGATGACTGGCAAGGCGATGACCACGCCCTCCTCGGCCGCAGCCAGCTGCGGTGCAGTGGGCGTCGGCAAGGCATATGGATTGACCCACGCATAATCGGCATCGCTACCGGCGGCGTCGATCAAGGTCAGGGCATCCTCGTTGCGCCAGGCGCCATCGATGCGCTCGCAACCGCTGGCCACCGGTTTCATGCCCTGCACGCGCCGGCCTGCAACACGCATGGCCCGCAACAGCGCGGCACTGGCATGGGTTTTGCCGATACCGGTATCGGTGCCGGTCACGAACACGCCGGTTTCCGGCGACAGGAAGTTCACATCAAGGGTCTGCATATCGCCTAAAATACCGCAAAAGGAAACCGCCATGTTCACCGCCAGCCCGCTTTCCGGCAGCAAAGCCGAACAATATGAACAACTGATCGCCCAATGCCAGGCGCTATTGCACGGCGAGCGCCACCGCGTGGCCAATGCCGCCAACCTGAGCGCGCTGCTGTTCAATAACCTGCCGGAAGTGAATTGGCTCGGCTTTTATTTTCTCGAACAAGGCGAACTGATTGTCGGTCCATTCCAGGGCCTGCCGGCCTGCGTGCGCATTGCGCTCGGCAAGGGCGTGTGCGGCACGGCGGCACAGACCCGCGAAACCCAGTTGGTGCCGGATGTACACGCCTTCCCGGGCCACATCGCCTGCGATTCGGCCTCGCAGTCGGAAATCGTGGTGCCGCTGATCAAAGACGGCGCATTGATCGGCGTTCTGGACGTAGACAGCCCGGTGCTGAACCGCTTCGATGACACCGATAAAGCGGCGTTCGAAACCATCGCTGCGCTGTTCTGCGCCGGCAGCGACTGAAACAGCCTAGCGCACCACCGCGTAATTGCGTGCATCTTCACGCCATTTCGGTGTGCCCAGAATGCGCGGCAGCACATCGGCCGCTGTATCTTCCAGCGACCACATCGCAGTGTGTTCCGGATTCATGAACTTCTCGGCAATGACCTGATCCATGAACATCTGCAAGGGTGCATAGAAATTTCGGGTGTTGAGCAGCACGATCGGATTGAAATAGATGCCGAGTCGTTTCAGGGTGATGGCCTCGAACAGTTCTTCGAGCGTGCCGCAGCCGCCGGGTAAGGCGATGACCGCATCGGAGTCGGCCAGCAGCCGGTGTTTGCGCTCGCGCATGTCTTCCACTAATTGCAATTGGGTCAAGCCTGGATGGCCCCACTCCAGATCGGCCATGAATTTCGGCAGAATGCCAATCACTTCACCGCCATGCTTCAGCGCGCCATCGGCCACTGCGCCCATCAGGCCGGTGGAACCGCCGCCGTACACCAGACTGTGTCCGGCCAATGCAATCTCTTCACCCATTGCGAATGCCGCGGCCTGGAACTCGGAGTGGACTTGCGCGCTGGATGCGGCATAGACGCAGATACGCATGGGAAGTGCCTCGCTTAAGCGGAAGCTTTATTATGCCTCGGAAGCGCGCGCGAGATAAGCGCCGTGAGCAGCAGAAAGCCAGCCGATACCCACAGACAGGCTGCCAGACCCTGGGTCTGGTAAATCCAACCGGACAATACCGTACCGAGCAGACGGCCCATGGCATTGGCCATGTAGTAGAAACCGACATCCAGCGACACGCCGTCCTCTTTGGCGTAGCTCAGAATCAAAAAGCTGTGCAACGCGGAGTTGACCGCAAACAGTACACCAAAGATGGCCAGACCCACAATCACCACCATCGCCGGCGCGGTACCCTGCCCGAGCAGGAAAGCCATCAACGCCGGCACCGCTATCAAGGGCAACGCCCAATGCAGGGCGGTACGGCCATCGGGCACCATGCCCTTTCGCTTGCCGGTGACATACGGTGCCAGGGATTGCACGAATCCGTAGCCAATCACCCAGGCCGCCAGAAATCCGCCGACCTGCCAATAATCCCAACCCAATTGCGCGCCCAGAAACACCGGCAAGGCCACCACGAACCAGACATCGCGGGCGCCGAACAGAAACAGGCGCGCGGCCGAGAGAATGTTCACAACACGGCTTTTCGACAGCAGCTCGGTGAATTTCGGTTTGGCCTTGGCCTTGCCTAGATCGCCGCGCAGCAGAAACAGACTCGCAACCCAGACCAGCAGCAGCGCGGCCGCCATGGCGCCCACGGCACCCTGGAAGCCCAACACGCTGAGCAACAGGCCGCCCAGAAAAAATCCGATGCCTTTGAGCGCGTTCTTGGAACCGGTCAACAGGGCTACCCATCGGTAAAGCGTATCCTGGGCGTTATCGGTCACCAGAAATTTCAGGCTGCTCTTCGCGCTCATCTTGTTCAGGTCTTTAGCGATACCCGAAAGCGCCTGCGCCGCCATCACCCAGATCACGCTCAACATCGGCGTCGGAACCAGCAGCATGGACAAGGCCGCAACTTGTAGCACCAGTCCGGCATTCATGGTGCGATTCAGGCCCCAGCGCGCACCCAACCAGCCACCAAGCAGATTGGTGATGATGCCGAAGATTTCATAAAACAGGAACAGCATGGCAATCTGCAAGGGGCTATAGCCGAGCGTATGGAAATGCAGCACCACCAGCATGCGCAGGGCGCCGTCGGTCAGCGTGAATGCCCAGTAATTGCCGGTGACGGTCAGATACTGCCGGAGGGCCGGATTGGCTTCGGACGCACTCATGTCAGTCGGCGCGGTCACCGTGGCCGACCTTCAAGACCAGCTCGAACGTGCGGTTGGCATAGCCCCATTCGTTGTCGTACCAGGCATATACCTTCACCTGCGTGCCGTTCACCACCATAGTCGACAGCGCATCGATGATGCTCGAGCGCGGATCGGTTTTGTAATCACTGGACACCAGCGGGCGCTGCTCATAACCGAGAATGCCTTTCAGCAGACCTTCCGCGGCGGCTTGCAGCAGCGCATTGACTTCTTCAGCCGTGGTCGGCCGCACCACTTCGAATACGCAATCAGTCAGCGAGGCGTTGGCCAAGGGCACGCGCACGGCATGGCCGTTGAGTTTGCCTTTCAGCTCGGGAAAGATGTGGGTGATGGCGGTGGCCGAACCGGTGGTGGTCGGAATCAGGTTCAGGCCGCTGGCCCGCGCACGGCGCAGGTCTTTGTGCGGCGTGTCGAGAATGGATTGGGTGTTGGTCAGATCGTGGATGGTGGTGATCGAGCCGTGTTTGATGCCGAGTGCTTCATGAATGACCTTCACCACTGGGGCCAGACAGTTGGTGGTGCAGGATGCGGCAGTGACGATACGGTGCAGGGCCGGATCGTAGGCGGCATCGTTGACGCCCATCACCACGTTCAGTACGCCTTCTTCTTTCACCGGCGCGGTGACCACCACGCGCTTTACGCCCTGATCCAGATAGGTCTGCAGCACGGTTTTAGTTTTCATCTTGCCGGAGGCTTCGATCACCACATCGCAGTCCGACCAATCGGTGTCGGCGATGGCTTTGTGATGGCTGACCGCGATGCGCTGGCCGTCCAGCAGGATCGCGCCATCAGCGGCCTGCGCTTCACGGTTCCAGCGGCCGTGCACCGAGTCGAAGTTCAACAGATGCGCCAGGGTGTCGGCATCCCCGGCCGGATCGTTGATACGGACCACCCGGACGTTGGGATTGTCGGCGGCAATGCGCATCACCAGGCGTCCGATGCGGCCGAAGCCGTTGATTCCGATGTTAATGGTCATATGAAAGTTCCGCAAATAACCGCGATTTTATGACAGGTGTGTGACAGCTTTGTTACACGCTTACTCCACCGTCACCGATTTCGCCAAATTGCGCGGCTTGTCGACATCGGTGCCGCGTGCGATGGCGATGTGGTAAGCCAGCAGCTGCACCGGAATCGAGTGCACGATCGGGCTGAGCAGACCGACATGGCGCGGGGTGCGGATCACGTGCACGCCATCGGAATCGCTGAAGTGGCTGTCGGCATCGGCGAACACGAACATCTCGCCGCCGCGTGCGCGCACTTCCTGGATATTGGATTTCACTTTTTCCAGCAGGCTGTCGTTCGGGGCGATCACCACCACCGGCATGTCGGCATCGACCAAGGCCAAAGGACCGTGCTTGAGCTCGCCGGCCGGATAGGCTTCGGCGTGGATGTAGGAGATTTCCTTGAGCTTGAGCGCGCCTTCCAGCGCGATCGGATAATGCAGGCCACGGCCGAGGAATAGGGCATGATGCTTGGGCGCGATCAGACCGGACCAGGCGATAATCTGCGGTTCGAGGTTGAGTGCGGCCTGCACGCTGCCCGGCAGCAGACGCAGATCGTCGAGCAGGGCTTTTTCATGTGCCACATCCAAGCGTCCGTGCAGCTTGGCCAAGGTGCCGACAAGCGCGAACAGCGCAATCAATTGCGTGGTGAAGGCTTTGGTCGAAGCCACGCCGATTTCGGCGCCGGCGCGGGTGTAGAACACCATGCGGCTGGCGCGCGGAATCGCGCTTTCCTGTACGTTGCAGATGGACAGCGTTTTGTCCTGTCCAAGGCTCTTGGCGTATTTCAGGGCTTCCATGGTGTCGAGCGTTTCGCCCGACTGCGAGATGGTGACGATCAACTGTTTCGGATCGGCATAGGCGTCGCGGTAGCGGTATTCGCTGGCGATTTCCACGCTGCAGGGAATGCCGGCCACCGCTTCCATCCAGTAGCGTGCGGTCAGGCCGGCGTAGTAGCTGGTGCCACAGGCCAGGATCTGCACCGAACGGACATCGGCCAGAAGCGTGGCGGCCTCATTGCCGAACAGGGCTGGCGAAAAGCCTTCGTCCATGATCGGCTCGATGGTGTCGGCCAGCGCGCGCGGCTGCTCGTGGATTTCCTTCTGCATGAAGTGGCTGTAGGGGCCGAGTTCCATCGAGGCCAGCGACACATCCGAGCGGTGCACGGGCCGGGTAATCGTGTTACCGTCCGCGCCATAAACCTGCACGCCGGCCAGGGTCACGTCGGCCACATCGCCTTCTTCCAGAAAGATGACATCACGGGTGGCCGACAGCACTGCCGAGACATCGGAGGCGATGAAGTTTTCACCTTCGCCCAGACCGACCAGCAGCGGGCAACCCATGCGCGCGGCGACCAAGCGCTTGGGTTCGTTGCGGTGGATGATTGCAATTGCGTAGGCACCTTCCAGATCCTTGACCGCCCGCCGTGTGGCAGTCAGCAGATCGCCGCTTTCGGCGTAGTAGTGATGCACCAGATGGCCGATGACTTCGGTATCGGTCTGCGATTCGAACACGTAGCCGAGCGCGCGCAGGCGTTCGCGCTGCTGCTCGTGGTTTTCGATGATGCCGTTATGCACCAGCGCCAGTTCGCCGGAGCTGATGTGCGGATGGGCATTGAGTTCGGTGACCCCGCCGTGCGTGGCCCAGCGTGTGTGTCCAATGCCGACCTGGCCGGTCAGCGCTTCGGCCTGTGCCGCCGCTTCCATTTCGGCCACACGGCCGGTGCGGCGCACGCGCTTGATACTGTCGGACATAACCGCGATGCCGGCGGAATCATAGCCGCGGTACTCGAGGCGCTTGAGTCCGTCGACCAAGAAATGCACCACATCCCGTTCCGCTACCGCTCCAACAATACCGCACATAAGGCTTCCTTAAGGTGATTTGGGTTTCTTGGCCGGTCGCTGCCAGCCATTCAAACTGAGTTGTTTCGCGCGCGCCACGGTCAGGGTATCGGCCGGCGCGTCCTTGGTGATCACCGAACCGGCGCCGATGGTTGCGCCCGCACCGATGCTGACCGGCGCCACCAACGAGGAATTGGAACCGATGAAGGCGCCGTCACCGATTTCAGTCAGCGATTTATTCACGCCGTCGTAGTTGCAGGTGATGGTACCGGCACCGACATTGACCTTGGCACCGATCTCGGCATCACCGAGGTAGGTGAGGTGGTTGGCTTTTGAGTTCGCGCCGATCCGAGTTTTCTTGCTTTCAACGAAATTGCCCAAGTGCACGCCCTCGGCCAGTTCGGTGCCCGGGCGCAGACGCGCGAACGGACCGAGCACGCAGTCGGGGCCGGCCTGTACACCGTCGAAATCGCAATGCGCGTGCACCACGCTGCCGGCACCGAGCTCGACATCCTTCAACCGACAGAACGGCCCGATGCGTACGCCGTCATGCAACACCACGCGGCCTTCGAAAACGACATCGACATCGACTTCGACATCCATGCCGGCGCTGACCGAACCGCGGATATCGACACGGGACGGGTCAGCGAAACGCACGCCTTCGCGCATCAGGGCTTCGGCCTGCCGACGCTGGTAGCGACGTTCCAGTACCGACAGTTGCAGCGCATCATTGGCGCCGTCGGCTTCACCGGCACTGAGGCAGCCCACGGCTTGTGCCGGCCTGCCTTCGCCCGCGGCCATCGCGAAAATGTCGGTCAGGTAGTATTCGCCCTGGGCGTTGGTATTGCCCAGCCCGGCCAGCCAGCGTCGCAGCGTGGCGGCATCGGCAGTGACCACGCCGGTATTGATCTGCCGCACCGCTTTCTGCGCAGCATCGGCATCCTTCTGTTCGACAATCGCCTGCACCCGGCCATCCTTGTCGGTCAACACCCGGCCGTAGCCGGTGGGATCGTCCAGTGTTTCGGTCAATACCGCGGTGCCGCCGTCAGCGGCGGCCAGCAACTGGCGCAGGGTGGTTTCGGTAATCAGCGGCACATCGGCGTACAGCACCAGCACCTGGGCGCCATCGGGAACGCCGGGCATGGCCTGTAGCACGGCATGGCCGGTACCCAGCTGCTGCGCCTGTTCGGCCCAATGCAGATCGGCATCCGCGGCGAACGCGGCCTGGACCTGATCGCCACCATGGCCATACACGACATGGATGCCAGCGGCGGCGAGCGATCGGGCGGTGGCGACGGTGTGGCCGAGCATGGGGCACCCGGCAATGCGTTGCAGCACCTTCGGGCGCAGCGACTTCATGCGCTTGCCTTCGCCGGCGGCCAAAATGATGACATGTAAGGGCTTTTGCATAATGCCTCCCGCAAGCGTTTATTATGCCCGAGCCGATGCGTCCTGAATACAGGAATACAGCCTAGAAAAAACCGGCCGAAGCCGATTTTGTTCCAATCAGTGCTTGAGGTTCTTGCGCAGGCGTTCGAGGGCCTGCAGCTGGGCCATAGCCTCAGCTAGTTTGGTCTGGGCTTCGGCGATTTCCATGGCTTCGGAGCGGTTGGCGAGCACACGCTCGGCTTCTTCCTTGGCCAGCTTGGCTTTGGCTTCATCCAGATCGGTGGCACGCACGGCGGTATCGGCCAGGACTGAAACCAGCTGCGGCTGCACTTCCAGAATGCCGCCGGAAACGTAGAACTCCTGCTGCGTACCGCCTTCCAGCATGACGCGCACATAACCGGGCTTGATCCGGGTGATAAGCGGCGCGTGCTGCGGCGCGATGCCGAGTTCGCCCATTTCACCGGTCACCACCACCATCTGCACGGAACCGCTGAAAAGCTCCTGCTCGGCACTGACGATATCGCATCGAATGGTAGTCATGTCTTGCTCCGGTGGATTAAGCGGCGGCACTCATTTTCTTGGCTTTCTCGATGGCTTCATCGATGCCGCCAACCATGTAGAAGGCCTGTTCCGGCAAATGGTCGCATTCGCCGTCGCAGATCATCTTGAAGCCGCGGATGGTTTCTTTCAGGGTGACGTATTTGCCCGGCGAACCGGTGAACACTTCGGCCACGTGGAACGGCTGCGAGAAGAAGCGCTCTATTTTACGGGCGCGCGACACGGCCTGCTTGTCTTCTTCCGAAAGCTCATCCATACCCAGAATGGCGATGATGTCCTTCAGTTCCTTATACTTCTGCAGGGTCGACTGCACGCGGCGGGCGGTATCATAGTGTTCGTTGCCGATCACGTTCGGGTCCAGCTGGCGCGAGGTCGAGTCAAGCGGATCCACGGCCGGGTAGATACCGAGCGAGGCAATGTTGCGCGACAGCACGACGGTGGCGTCGAGGTGGGCGAAGGTGGTCGCCGGCGACGGATCGGTCAGGTCGTCCGCGGGCACGTAAACGGCCTGGATCGAGGTGATCGAACCGGTCTTGGTCGAGGTGATGCGTTCCTGCAGAACGCCCATTTCCTCGGCGAGGGTCGGCTGGTAACCCACGGCCGACGGCATACGGCCCAGCAGCGCCGACACTTCGGTACCGGCCAGGGTGTAGCGGTAGATGTTGTCGACGAACAGGAGCACGTCACGGCCTTTGCCGGTGGTCGGATCTTTGTCGTCACGGAAGAACTCTGCCATGGTCAGGCCGGTCAGCGCCACGCGCAGACGGTTGCCCGGCGGCTCGTTCATCTGGCCGTACACCATCGCCACTTTGTCGAGGACGTTGGAGTCCTTCATTTCGTGGTAGAAGTCGTTGCCTTCGCGGGTACGCTCGCCCACGCCGGCGAACACCGACAGTCCGCTATGCTGTTTGGCGATGTTGTTGATCAGTTCCATCATGTTCACGGTCTTGCCGACGCCGGCGCCGCCGAACAGACCGACCTTGCCTCCCTTGGCGAACGGACACATCAGGTCGATCACCTTGATGCCGGTTTCCAGCAGTTCGTTGGTCGAGCTCTGCTCTTCATAAGACGGGGCCGCGCGGTGGATTTCCCAGTGCGCCTTGGCATCGACCGGACCGGCTTCGTCAATCGGATTGCCGAGCACGTCCATGATGCGGCCGAGGGTGCCAGTACCGACCGGAACCGAAATCGCGTGACCAGTGTTGGTCGCGACCAGGTTGCGTTTCAGACCGTCGGTGGAACCGAGCGCGATGCAGCGCACGATGCCGTCGCCCAGCTGCTGCTGGACTTCGAGGGTGATTTCGGTGTTCTCGACCTTCAGCGCGTCATACACTTTGGGCACTTCGTTGCGGTTGAACTCGACGTCCACCACCGCGCCGATGATCTGTACAATCTTGCCTTGGCTCATTTCGGTATCCTCAAAAAGTCAAATCTGTAATTCGTGAATGGGTGCGCCAGGCGCGTTATACAGCGGCGGCACCGCCGACGATTTCGGAAATTTCCTGGGTAATCGCCGCTTGACGCGCCTTGTTGTAAATCAATTGCAGGGTTTCGATCAGCTTGTTGGCATTGTCGGAAGCCGACTTCATGGCGACCATGCGCGCGGCATGTTCCGAAGCCAGATTTTCCAGCACCGCCTGGTACACCAGCGATTCGACATAGCGGGTCACCACGTGGTTGAGCACGGTCTTGGCGTCCGGCTCGTAGAGGTAATCCCAGCTGTGTTTAGAATCGAGTGCTTCATCAGCCGGCAGTGGCAGCAGCTGGTCCTGTACCGGACGCTGTGCCATGGTGTTGATGAAGTCGTTGTAGCACAGGAACACGCGGTCGATGTTGCCGGCTTCGAAACCGTCGAGCATGACTTTGATCACGCCGATCAGCTGATCCACATGCGGCTGTTCGCCCAGATGGGTGACCGAGGCCAGCATGTTGACTTTCAGGCGTCGGAAGAATGTGGCGGCTTTCTGGCCTACGCAGACCAGATCGATTTCGACACCCTTTTCCTGCCAGACGCGCATGTCGGCCAAGATGCGGCGGAACATCTGCGAGTTCAGGCCGCCGCAAAGGCCGCGGTCGGTCGACACGATGATGTAGCCAACGCGCTTGACGTCTTTGCGCTCGACCATGAACGGGTGCACATAATCGGTATTCGCTTTGGCCACGTGACCGACGATCTGACGCATCATGCGCGCGTAAGGGCGCGATGCCTTCATGCGGTCCTGGGCCTTGCGGATTTTAGAGGCTGAGACCATTTCGAGCGCACGCGTCACCTTGCGGGTGTTCTGCACGCTCTTGATTTTGGTCTTGATTTCGCGTCCGCCTGCCATGTCTTTCTCGCTATCGCTTGTGGGGTTTCGGGTACCCAAGGGCGCCCGGTCGCATTACCAGCTGCCGGTGGCCTTGAATTCGGAAATCATCTGCTTGAACTGCGCTTCGATGTCCTTGTCCCAGGCGCCGGTGGCGACGATGTTCTTTTCCAGTTCACCGTAGCTGTTGGCCATATGCGCGTGCAGGCCGGCTTCGAAAGCCAGGATCTGGGGCAACGCCACGTCATCGAGGTAACCTTCGTTGGCGGCGTAGATCGACAGCGCCATCTGCGCGATTGACATCGGTGCATACTGCTTCTGCTTCATCAGTTCGGTCACGCGCTGGCCGCGTTCAAGCTGCTTGCGGGTGGCTTCGTCGAGATCGGAAGCGAACTGCGCGAACGCCGCCAGCTCACGGTACTGGGCCAGCGAGATACGGATGCCGCCCGACAGCTTCTTCATGATGGTGGTCTGCGCGGCACCGCCGACGCGGGACACCGAGATACCGGCGTTCACGGCTGGACGGATACCGGCGTTGAACAGATCGGTTTCCAGGAAGATCTGGCCGTCGGTGATCGAAATCACGTTGGTCGGCACGAACGCCGAAACGTCACCGGCCTGGGTTTCGATGATCGGCAGCGCGGTCAGCGAGCCGGTCTTGCCCTTGACGGCGCCGTTGGTGAACTTCTCGACGTACTCTTCGTTGACGCGGGCAGCGCGTTCGAGCAGACGGGAGTGGAGATAGAACACGTCGCCCGGATAGGCTTCACGGCCAGGCGGACGGCGCAGCAGCAGGGAGATCTGGCGGTAGGCCACGGCCTGCTTGGAAAGATCGTCGTACACGATCAGGGCGTCTTCGCCGCGGTCGCGGAAGTATTCGCCCATGGTGCAGCCCGAATAGGCCGAGATGTACTGCATGGCGGCCGATTCGGACGCGGTGGCGGCGACCACGATGGTGTGGGCCAGCGCGCCGTTTTCTTCCAGGCGGCGCACGACGTTGGCGATCGAGCTGGCTTTCTGGCCGATGGCGACGTAAATGCACTTCACGCCGGTGCCTTTCTGGTTGATGATGGCGTCGATGGCCAGCGCGGTCTTGCCGGTCTGACGGTCACCGATGACCAGTTCGCGTTGGCCGCGACCGACCGGGATCATGGCGTCGACCGACTTGTAACCGGTCTGCACCGGCTGCGACACCGATTTGCGCCAGATCACGCCGGGAGCCACTTTTTCGACCGGAGCGGTCAGCGAAGCGGTGATCGGACCTTTGCCGTCAATCGGCTCGCCCAGCGCGTTGACCACGCGGCCGAGCAGTTCCGGACCGACCGGCACTTCCAGGATGCGGCCGGTGGTCTTGGCCACGTTGCCTTCCAGAAGATGCTCGTAATCGCCCAGAACCACGGCGCCGACCGAGTCGCGCTCCAGGTTCAAGGCCAGCGCGAAGGTGTTGTTCGGCAATTCGATCATTTCACCCTGCATCACGTCGGCCAGACCGTGGATGCGCACGATACCGTCGGAAACGGAGGTCACGGTGCCTTCGTTGCGGGCTTCGGAGGCCAGGTTCACTTTGTCGATTCGACTCTTGATCAGTTCACTGATTTCGGACGGATTGAGCGTCTTCATGGGAATTCCTAGGTTTCTGGCCGTAGCCAGCGGTTAATTGAAATTAATTGGCAAGACTTGCGTTGAGGCGAACCAGCTTGTTGCGCACCGAGCCGTCGATCACGACATCGCCGGCATCGATCACGGCACCGCCGATCAACGACGCATCGACTGCGGTCTGCACCTCGACATCACCACCGAAGCGCTTTTTCAGCGCATCGGTCAACGACTTTAGGCTTTCCGCCGACAGTACTTCGGCCGAGGTGATGGTGGCCTTGACCACATGCTCGCTTTCGGCGCGCAATACTTCAAACAGCGCGTAGATTTCCGGCAACAGCGCCAGACGGCCGTTTTCGGACAGCACCGAGAAGAATCCGCGAACGGATTCGGGGGCTTCCGGATGACTGATCAGATCCAGCAACTGTGCGACGGAAACCCGCGGATCGCCGAGCATGTCAGCAACACGGGGAACGCCGACGGCCTGCGCGGAAAACGCGAGCGCTTCCGAGACATCCTTCAGTGAGCTGGCTTCTTTGGCCAGCATAAAAATGGCGCGGGCGTAAGGCCGGGCGAGCGTGGTGGCTTGACTCATGATCGGTTGCCTCAGATTTCCGAAGCCAGCTCGTCAAGCAGCGCTTTATGGGCGTTGCCGTCGATTTCGCGGCGGATGAGTTTTTCGGCACCGGCCAGAGCCAGTGTGGAGACCTGCTTGCGCAGTTCCTCGCGGGCCTTGTTGGCAGATTGTTCGATTTCGGCATCGGCACTGGCCTTCACGCGCTGCGCTTCGGCAACGGCTTCGTCCTTGGCGGCGTCGATGATCTGCAGGCGACGGGTTTCGGCCTGGGCGATGATTTCATTCGCTTTGACACGGGCTTCGCGAAGGACTTCGTTGACCTTTTCTTCGGCCTGGGCGAGATCCTTCTTGCTGCGGTCGGCGGCGGCGAGACCGTCGGCAATCTTGGCCTGACGCTCTTCGATCGCGGCCATGATGCCCGGCCAACCGAATTTCATCACGACCCAAGCCACCGCGAAGAACGCGAGGCCCTGGATGATGAGCGTTAAATTGATATCCATGATCTAACTCCTATGGGCCGGCGGCGGGACGCTGCCGGCTGCAAGACGATGCCTGAATTAGGCGCCGAGGGCGGAGATGAACGGATTGGCGAAAATCAGCAGCAGAGCGATGGCGACGCCGATCATCGGAATGGCGTCGAGCAGGCCGGCGACGATGAACAGCTTGGTCTGCAGCATCGGGGTGAGTTCCGGCTGACGCGAAGCGCCTTCCAGGAATTTGCCGCCGAGGATGGCGAAGCCGATGGCGGTACCGAGGGCGCCGAAGCCGATCAGCAGGGCGGCGGCGATGACGGTCATGCCCATGACGTCGGCGATGAGATTGATGTTTTCCATGATGCTCTCCGTGTATTGCGGTTGTAGGTGATGAACGGGTTGGTTGTTAAACTAAAGGTAAAACGAAACGGGTTAATGCTTCTCGGCGGCCATGCTCAAATACACCACAGTCAGCATCATAAAGATGAAGGCCTGCAGGGTGATTACCAGAACGTGGAAGGCGGTCCAGATGAAACCGGAAATGAACTGCACCGGCATCATCGCGTAGGTCGACAGCGCGTCCAGCGAAGAGCCCAGGGTCATGACCGCAATCAGAATGAAGATGAGTTCGCCGGCATACATGTTGCCGAACAATCGCAGACTGAGCGAAACCGGGCGGACCAGCTCCTCGATCAGACGCAGTAGCAGATTGGCAGGAGCTAGTAGAATCGCCATCCACAGTTTATCGGCATGGAACGGGGCGGTGAACGCCTCTTTCACGAACAGACCGAGGCCTTTGTGTTTGATGCCGAAATAGTGAATCAGGAAGAACACGCCCAGAGCCATACCCAGGGTGGTATTCAGATCGGCCGTCGGCACAACGCGTAGATAGTCCTTGAAGCCCAGGGCCGGACCGACGGTGTGCCAGGCACCGGGCAGCAAATCGACCGGAACCATGTCCATGAAGTTCATCAGGAACACGAGACAGAAGATGGTCACCGCCAGCGGTGCGATGAACCTGCTCTGGCCGTGGAAGGTTTCGCGCACCAGGCCGTCGATGCCGGTCACGACCATTTCCAGCGCACATTGCAGCTTACCCGGAACACCGGAGGTGGCGCGGCGGGAAACATAAAGAAAGAAGCCGATGAACAGGGCGCACATCAACAGCAGGAAGAAAACACTGTCGATGTTGATGGTCATGAACTTGCTGTCGCCGACATGCCACTGCAGATGCTGCAGATGGTGCTGAATGTATTCGGTTTGACCACCAGTTGATTCTTCAGCTGCCACGTTTCACCTTTGCATCGAAATAATTGAACAATTGGATGACCAACAACGAAAACATGAGACCCGCAAGCGTTGCGAACGGTGCCGCTGCAATCCACTGCATGCCGGCTAGCATGATTGAAAACACCAACACCCACTTCAACAGCACCCCCAACAGCAGGCGGCCGAACCAAGGCGCCGCTCCACGCACACCGCCGGTAAATGCCACTACCGACTGGAGGAACTGCCCAAGCGCAACGGCCAGCGCGCCAATCATGAATGCCACACCCTGCGATGGGCTATCAATCAGGGACCACGCCAAAGCAATAAGTACTGCCGACAGGGCCTGCAAAACCAGCAACTTAGCGCCTTGGCTCAGGTGATTTTGGAAATGTCTGAGCATATTCCGTCAACCGAACCGCCGCGTCACGGCCCAAAATAATCTGCCGTATTATAGCAAAATGCGGCATGGAAGCAAGATAAAACAAAGCGCGCAAACGGGGTTGTCCGCAGCCGTTCATGGTTCATTATTTCTGAATAGGCAGTCTGTCCGGCCAATAAAAAACCCCAGTCCATCGGGACTGGGGTTTAGGGTAAAGACCCTGGCGATGACCTACTCTTGCATGACAGAATCACACTACCATCGGCGCGGTTGCGTTTCACTTCCGTGTTCGGGATGGGAACGGGTGGTGCCACAACGCTATGATCACCAGGGAGAGGGTGGAGGGTCGCATCGGGATCGGTTGTATCCTTGGCGCACACGCTCTCATTGGGTGAAGCAAATTGGATATGGACGTAGTTAGGAACGCTTCGATTTATACGTGTTGCAAGGATAAAGCGACTTGAGGTTATATGATCAAGCCTCACGGATCATTAGTATCAGTTAGCTCAATACATTACTGCACTTACACACCTGACCTATCAACCAGGTAGTCTTCCTGGTTCCTTTAGGAGACTTAAGTCTCGGGATATCTCATCTTGAGGCGCGCTTCCCGCTTAGATGCTTTCAGCGGTTATCGCTTCCGAACATAGCTACCCGGCAATGCCACTGGCGTGACAACCGGAACACCAGAGGTTCGTCCACTCCGGTCCTCTCGTACTAGGAGCAGCCCCTCTCAAATATCCAACGCCCACGACAGATAGGGACCGAACTGTCTCACGACGTTCTGAACCCAGCTCGCGTACCACTTTAAATGGCGAACAGCCATACCCTTGGGACCGACTACAGCCCCAGGATGTGATGAGCCGACATCGAGGTGCCAAACACCGCCGTCGATATGAACTCTTGGGCGGTATCAGCCTGTTATCCCCGGAGTACCTTTTATCCGTTGAGCGATGGCCCTTCCATACAGAACCACCGGATCACTAAGACCTACTTTCGTACCTGCTTGATCCGTCGATCTTGCAGTCAAGCACGCTTATGCCTTTGCACACAGTGCGCGATGTCCGACCGCGCTGAGCGTACCTTCGTGCTCCTCCGTTACTCTTTGGGAGGAGACCGCCCCAGTCAAACTACCCACCATACATGGTCCCCGATCCGGATTACGGACCTAGGTTAGAACGTCAAGCACATCAGGGTGGTATTTCAAGGTTGGCTCCATGCGATCTAGCGACCACACTTCATAGCCTCCCACCTATCCTACACAGACGAACTCAACGTTCAATGTAAAGCTATAGTAAAGGTTCACGGGGTCTTTCCGTCTTGCCGCGGGAACGCTGCATCTTCACAGCGATTTCAATTTCACTGAGTCTCGGGTGGAGACAGCGCCGCTGTCGTTACGCCATTCGTGCAGGTCGGAACTTACCCGACAAGGAATTTCGCTACCTTAGGACCGTTATAGTTACGGCCGCCGTTTACTGGGGCTTCGATCAAGAGCTTCGCCTTGCGGCTGACCCCATCAATTAACCTTCCAGCACCGGGCAGGCGTCACACCCTATACGTCCACTTTCGTGTTTGCAGAGTGCTGTGTTTTTGATAAACAGTCGCAGCGGCCTGGTTTCTGAGGCCTTCTCCAGCTATTAACCAGTGAAGGCGCACCTTCTCCCGAAGTTACGGTGCCATTTTGCCTAGTTCCTTCACCCGAGTTCTCTCAAGCGCCTTAGAATTCTCATCCTACCCACCTGTGTCGGTTTACGGTACGGTCTGCGTAAGCTGAAGCTTAGAAGATTT
>Ga0315904_10001041_pt1:0-12500 | contig 43942 bp, 38 predicted proteins | sample LakEriMetagenome_6_FD_203529 | JGI IMG/M metagenome (GOLD analysis project Ga0315904, IMG submission 203529) | Freshwater fungal communities from buoy surface, Lake Erie, Ohio, United States - Buoy 12 MA120 | ecosystem: Environmental > Aquatic > Freshwater > Lake | place: USA: Lake... | reverse complement strand
CGGCGCGCGACAGCGGCTTGCGGGTGACGTTCTTGCCTGTCGGGTCGCCGATCATGCCGGTGAAGTCGCCGATCAGGAAAATCACCTGATGGCCCAGATCCTGGAACTGGCGCATCTTGTTGAGCAGCACGGTGTGGCCCAGATGCAGATCCGGCGCGGTCGGATCGAAACCGGCCTTGACCCGAAGCGGGCGGCTGAGCTTCAGGCGCGCTTCCAGCTCCTCCGGTTTGAGGATTTCCTGCGCACCGCGGCCGATCAGTTCGAGTATTTCCTGCATCTGCATGCCAACTTCGCTCCGTAAATGCGGTGGAAAACAGCCGCTTGCGCGTGCGTGCGTTAATACCGCGTTAATTGCATTAATTATGCCTGAATGCCTGAGGCTAGGGTTTGACGCGCGGTATCAGGACTGGTTATTTTAGCCCATTGCCTGAACGCTGTCCCCGAAGGACTTCCATTGCGATTGACCAAACACCTGAACACACTCCGCACCTGGGACCGCCCCCGTTGGCAGATCGCAGGCCTGATACTGCTGACCGGACTCATGGTGGCGTCACTTGTCCCGGCCCTGCAGTCGCCGCATACGCTGGCATTGACGCCGGCGCTGGTGCACAGCCCGGGTTTCTCGCGCAAGGCGCTGGATCTGGGCGCGTTCCGCTGGCAAAGCATCACGGTGGAAAAGGGCCAGACCGTCAGTGAGATCTTCGAACACATGGGGCTTTCCGGCAAGACGCTGCAGCAGGTGATGGCGAGTGCGGCCGCCCGGGACAGCTTTCGCCGCATCCGCGACGGCGATATTCTGGAGTTCGAAATCAACGGCTACGACCAGCTGCGTGCGATGCGCTTCGACCGCAGTGATCTGGAACAGGTCAGTCTGACGCTCGAAAACGGATCGGTCAGCGAACAGATTATGGTGCGGGAGCTGGAGAACCGCCTGATGGTGGCCAGCGGAGAAATCACCACCTCGCTGTATGCCGATGCCAAACGGGCGGGACTGGGCGGCAATGTGGTCAACCAGATCGCCAATGTCTTCAAGTACGACATCGATTTCGTCGAAGATCTGCGCGACGGCGACCGCTTCCAGGTCGTCTACGAACAGAGTTTTCTGGAGGGAAAGCCCTACCGCCAGGGCCATATCCGCGCGGCCAGCTTCGTCAACCGCGGCAAGGAATTCACGGCATTCCGCTTCAACCATAACGGCCGCGAGGAATACTTCGATGCCAGCGGCCGGCCGTTGAAAAAAGTGCTGATGCGGATTCCGATTGAATTCGCCCGCCTCAGCTCGAACTTCGGAATGCGCAAGCATCCCGTGCTTGGCCGCATGCGCGCCCACAAGGGCGTCGATTACGCGGCACGCACCGGAACCCCGATCATGGCCGCGGGTGACGGCCGCATCGAGCTGGCTGGCTGGAAAAACGGTTATGGCAAAACCATCATCATCAACCACGGACAGGGCCGTAGCACGCTTTACGGGCACATGTCAGCGTTCGGCAAATTCAAACGCGGACAGTTCGTACCTCAGGGCGCGATCATCGGCCGTGTCGGCAGCACGGGTCTGGCCACCGGCCCGCATCTGCATTACGAATTCCGCGTCAACGGCAAACAGGTCAATCCGCTGAAGGTGACCATGCCGAAACCGGAGCCGCTGCGCGGCGCGGCCTTGGCCGAGTTCCGGCGCGTCACCGCGCCGGCCGTGGCGATGATGGAACAGTCCGCAGCGACCGAGCTGCGTTGAACATGCCATCCTCCCTTTACATCGGCCTGATGTCGGGCACCAGTCTCGATGGCATCGATGTCGCCTTGGTCGATTTCAATAATGGCGCGGAACTGGTCGCACATGGCCACCGCCACCTGCCGGAAGCGCTGACCAACATCCTGCTGGCGCTCTCCCAATCGAATGCGCCGGTCAGTCTGGAACAGGTCGGTCAACTGGAAACCCTGCTCGGCCGAGCCTTTGCCGAGGCAGTCAGGGATTTCTGTGCCGAGCACCGGTTGGCGCCTGAGTCGATCCGTGCCATCGGCAGTCATGGCCAGACTCTGCGTCATGACCCAAAAGGTGAAATCCCCTATACCCTGCAGTTCGGGGACGCCAACATCATCGCCGAACGCACCGGCATCACCACCGTCGCCGATTTCCGGCGCCGGGATGTAGCCGCCGGCGGCCAGGGCGCGCCGTTGGTGCCGGCCTTCCATGCCGCACTTTTCGGAAACAGCGAACAGGACCGGGCGGTGGTCAATATCGGCGGCATCGCCAACATTACCTTGCTGCCGGCCGATGCTGGCATCACCGGATTCGACTGCGGACCCGGCAATGGCCTGATGGATGCATGGTGCCGCCGTCACTGGAATATCGCCTTCGATGCCAACGGCGACAAAGCCGCACTCGGCTTGCCTGATGACGAATTGCTCGAACGCCTGCTGCTCGATCCCTGGCTGCAGTTGCCGCCGCCGAAAAGCACCGGTCGCGATTATTTCCAGCTCGACTGGCTCGACTATCACCTGCAGGGCCTGCAGCTGTCGCCGGAAAGCGTGCTGTGCACGCTCAACGTGTTTACAGCACGCGCCATCGCGGATGCGATTCAAGGTTATGGCGGCAAGACGGAATCGGTATATGTCTGCGGCGGTGGCGTGCACAACAGCCTGCTGATGCAAAATCTGCAGTCACTTTTGCCCTGCCCGGTGCAATCAACGGCCGCGCTGGGCGTTGACCCGGATTACGTGGAAGCGATGGCCTTCGCCTGGTTGGCCAAGCAATGCCTTGAAGGCGGGCCCGGCAATGTGGTCGGCGTCACCGGTGCGGCCGGACCGCGCATTCTCGGCGCGGTTTATCAGGTCTGATCGGTTCCGAAACCAATCCGCTTCCAGAGCCAAGCCAGCAGTAGCAAGGCTGGTATGACCGATACGGTACTGATCAGGAAAAACGCCGAATAGCTGCTCTGCTCGACGATGTAACCCGAGAACCCGCCGACGAACTTTCCGGGCAAGTTCGCCAGCGACACCAAAAGCGCATACTGGGTGGCGGTGAAATTCTGATGGGTCAGGCCGGACATGAACGCGACCAACACGGTGCCGGCGAAGCCTTGGGCCAGATTGTCGGCGGTGATGGCGGTAAAGAACGCCCAGATTTCCGAAGGATGCTGCGCCATTAGCAGAAAAGCGAGGTTCGACAGCGCGACACCGACCGCAGCCACCGCCAGCAGCTTGCGGATATCGAAGGCCGCTACGCAAACGCCGCCGAGAAAAGCGCCGCCGATGCCGAGCCAGACGCCGTAGAGTTTCGACACCGTGGCGATATCGGCCTTGGTATAGCCCGAATCCAGATAGAACGGGCCGGCCAGCACGCCGATCATCTGATCCGGAAATTTGTACAGCCCGACGAACACCAGAAACGCCAGCGCCAGTAGCACGCCATTGCGCGAAAAAAACTCACGGAACGGTTCGATGAAGGCTTCGGCCAGACTGACCTTGCGGATGGCGACACGGGCGGTGGGCTCGCGCGCCAACAGCGTGGCCGCGAGCGGCAGCAGCATCAGCAGCGCCATCACGGTGTACGTGGTTTTCCAGCCGAACAGTTCCGCGAAATACAGCGCCATGGCACCGCCGAGAATCAAGCCGACGCGGTAACCGAGGGTGTAAGTGGCCGCCAACGCGCCCTGCGCGTGAATCTCGACAATCTCGATCCGGTATGCGTCCACCAGGATGTCCTGGGTGGCGCCGGCAAACGCGGCCAGCGCGACGAATGCAATCAGCGTGCTGAGATGCGCCGTCGGATCGGTGTACGCCATGGCCAGCAGCGCCAGCATCAGCAACAGCTGCGAAACGAACAGCCAACCCCGGCGCCGGCCGAGCAGCGGCAAGGCATAGCGGTCCAGCAGCGGCGCCCAGAGGAATTTCAGGACATAGAAGAAACTGGCGAAACTGAGCAGCCCGATCAGACTGAGCGCCAATCCGATATCGCGCAGCCAGGTCGACAGCGTACCGCCGACGATCAGCAGGAACGGGAGGCCGCAACCGAAGCCGAAAAACAGCATGGTTGCCGCGGACGGCGTGCCGAAGGCACGTTTGATGCCCTGCCAGCCCTTGAAGGATTGCGTTTTAGTCATCAGTCATAGTCCACGGTAAATGGCGCGTGATCGGAGAATTTCAGTTCGGCGGCGATGGCACAGCCGTGCAAGGCCGGCTTCAGATTGGGGCTGACCATCTGGTAATCGATGCGCCAGCCGACGTTATTGACCCGCGCCGCGCCGCGCTGGCTCCACCAGGTGTAGTCCTGGCCGTCCGGATTCAGGCTGCGGTAGCTGTCGACCCAACCGTCCTGAGCGGTCAGTGCCGTCATCCAGTCGCGCTCCTCAGGCAGGAACCCGGAATTCTTGGCATTCGACTTGGCGTTGCGGATATCCATCGCGGTGTGCGCGATGTTCCAATCGCCGCAAAGGACGATTTTGCGGCCGTCGGCGAGCATCGTCTTGAACTTCGGACGGATCCAGTCCATCACTTCGAATTTGAAACGCTGGCGCTCTTCCGCGGAGGAGCCCGAAGGCAGATACAGAGAGACAACCGACAGATCGCCGAAACGGGCTTCGATGTAGCGGCCCTCCTCATCGAACGGCGCCCAGCCCAAACCGGTAACTACGGCATCCGGTACGTGACGGCAGTAAATGGCGACACCGGAATAGCCTTTCTTGGTCGTGGCATCACGGAAAAAAGCGTGATAACCCTCGGGCCGGAAAAGACCGTCACCGAGTTGGTGCTCCTGTGCCTTGGTTTCCTGAATGCACAGGATATCGGCATCCTGGCCCGCAAACCAGTCGAAGAAGCCCTTGCTGGCCGCGGAGCGGATGCCATTGGCGTTGAAACTGATGATTCGCATGCCGGTCAACTACTGATAAACTTGTCCCAAGATTAGCCCAATGCGCGCGCGAAGTGGGAAAAATGCAACCTTACCAGCAGCAGTTCCTGGAGTTGGCCGTCCGCAGGCAGGTCCTGCGTTTCGGCGAGTTCACCCTGAAATCCGGCCGCATCAGCCCTTATTTCTTCAATGCCGGCCTTTTCGACGACGGCGAAAGCCTGAATCAGGTCAGCGAAGCCTATGCCGCCCGCATCCTTGACTGCGGCGTGGCTTTCGACATGCTGTTCGGTCCAGCCTACAAGGGACTGCCATTGGCCACCGGCGCCGCCATTGCCCTGGCGCGCCAGGGGCGCAATGTACCGGTGGCGTTCAACCGCAAGGAAGCCAAAAGCCATGGCGAAGGCGGCAGTCTGATCGGCGCACCGGTGCGCGGCCGCGTCCTGATCATCGATGATGTCATCACCGCAGGCACCGCCATCCGGGAGTCCATCGACATCATCCGCGCCCAAGGCGCGGAAGTGGCAGGTATCGTGATCGCCCTTGATCGCCAGGAGAAAGGCAAATCGTCGGCGCTTTCGGCCAGCCAGGAAATCGAACAGGAGTTCGGATTCCCGGTATACAGCATCGTCAGCCTCGGCGAACTGCTGGCCTTCGCCGAACACCGGGCTGAGCTTGCACAATACCGGCAGGCGTTGCAGAATTACAGGGATCACTACGGGGTCTGACATGCCGAACGTCAAAGTGCTGCTGACTGTATTCCTGGGTGCCGCACTGATTTCCGGCGTTGCCGCACAGGACGCAAAGGAAAAGAAGATCTACCGTTGGGTCGATAAGGATGGAAAAGTCCAGATCAGTGACCAGCTGCCGCCGGACGCCGTTGACAGGGCACGCAAGGAATACAACGCCAAAACCGGCTCACTCAGGAATGACGTGCAGAGCCAGCTCTCGCCCGCTGAAAAAGCGGTGGCCGAGCAACAGGCGAAGGCCGAAGCCGCGGCCATGGCGGCTATAAAAGCCAAGCGCATTGAGCAGGGCATACTGATCAACTACGAAACCGAAAAGGAACTACAACGCTTTTTCGACGAACGTACCAATCTGCTGAAACAGACCATCATCTCGCTGAAAGCCAGCATCCAGTCACGGCGTGCGTTGCTGATTAGTACCCTGAATGAATTGGGCGAAGCAGAGATGAAGGGTCAGGCCCTGGATGCCGGCAAACTCAAAATGCTGGCTGAAACGCAGATGCTGGTGGCGAAGCAGACCGAACAGAAGGACCGGCTCAATGTCAGCTACCGCGCCCTGCAGGCCGAGTTCGCGCTGACCTTAGAAAAATACCGCGGCATGAAGGCGGAAGCCGACATCCGGCGTGCGGCTTTGCCGGATGATGCCGTGCTACCGACAGCGCAGCCCTGATTCAGAACGGAAGGTTCAAGTCCGGCTTCAAGGCCAGCAATTGCATGCGGAAAGCCGCTTGGATGCGTGACAGGGCAGCTTCGTCATTGGCTTCGAAACGCAGCACTAGCACCGGCGTGGTGTTGGACGCCCGCACCAGGCCCCAGCCGTCCGGCCAATCGGCACGCACGCCATCGATCAGACTGATGCGCGCACCTTCGAATCGTGCCTGCTCCACGAAGCGTGCGATGAATGCATGCTGTTCGCCTTCGGCGACTTCTGCCTTCAATTCCGGTGTCGATACCAGCTTGGGCAGTTCGTCGAACTTGGCCTGAATACCCTCCGGCGCGGCCGCAAGAATTTCAAGCAGACGGGCGGCGGCATAAATGCCGTCATCGAACCCGAACCAACGCTCGCTGAAGAAAAAGTGTCCGCTCATCTCGCCGGCCAGCTCGGCATGGGTTTCCTTCATCTTGGATTTGATTAGCGAATGTCCGGTCTTCCACATCAATGGACTGCCGCCGTTGCGCAGGATATGGCTCTGCAGTGCACCGGTGCATTTGACGTCATAGATGATGGCTGCACCCGGATTGCGGCTGAGCACGTCCTCGGCGAACAGCATGAGCAGAAGGTCGGCGAAAATCACTTCGCCTGATGCGGTGACAACGCCGAGACGGTCGCCATCGCCGTCAAATGCCAGCCCAATATCGGCGCCGTTATGCTTCACCAGATCAATCAAATCGAGCAGATTTTCCGGATCACTCGGATCGGGATGGTGGTTGGGAAAGTTCCCGTCGACCTCGCAATACAGTTCCTCGACCTCGGCGCCGATGGCCCGCAGGACCAGGGGGGCGACCGAACCCGGCACGCCGTTACCGCAGTCGACCACCACTTTCAGCGGCTGTTCGATATGGATATCCTCGGCGATGCGCGCGATGTATGCCGGAATGATGTCCTGTTGGCGGATTGCTCCGGGCTTATCGGCACGGATGATTTTCTTATCGATGATGCGGGTGAAGATGTCCATGATGGCATCGCCGGACAGCGTGTGGCCGTCAATGACGATTTTCAGCCCGTTGTAATCCGGTGGATTGTGCGAGCCAGTCACCGAGATACCGCTGGTGAATTCACCGGTGTTGGCCGCGAAGTAGACCACCGGGGTCGGTACCTGGCCGATGTTGATGACCTCGATGCCGGTCGAAGCGAGACCCTCACAGAGCCCGTCCGCCATGTCCGGAGAGGACAGGCGGCCATCGTAACCGACTACGATACCGCGCAGGCCTTTCTCAACCAGAATGGTGCCGACCGCCTCGCCGACCTTGAAGGCGATACCGGCATCGAGATTGACGCCGATGATGCCGCGGATGTCGTAGGCCCTGAAAATCGAGCGGTCCAGCGGAACCCTCGGCTGCAGCGATTCCTTGATGTTGAACTTCGGCGGCGGTGGTACCTGGGCAGCGATTACCCCGGCCAGTTGCATCTGCTCCAGCGTCATATCCGCGCCATCGGCATCCGCGACCTCACTTTCCTGACGTCTACGGCGCTGCAGATATCCGGGCGCAAACAAACAGCCGACGCCGAGCAGGAAACAAAGTCCACCAAGGACCAGTTCGCCGATGCCGCCGGCGCTGAACAGCCCTTTTTCAGCCAGCGGCGCCGAGGCCACCACCCGCCACGGGGTTTTGGCGATGGCGACCGCATTGATTTCCGCCGTGCTGGCCAGCGTATTATCGCCATGACTCAGCACATCGGTCTGGCCCTGGCGCAGGCCGAGATAACTGTGTTTTTCCTGGGTAACGTCGAGAACGCCATCCAGCATGCCGATCGGCAGCTGTACGTACACCAGTCGCATGTCCGGCTCCGTGCCGACCGCTTTGGCCAAACCAAGGTGATGGCCGCCGCCGGCCTTGATGATGCGCACGGCAACCTGCGGGTCGTTGGTAGCGGCTTCCAGCAGCGCCAAGCGTCCGGCACCGAAACCGGCGACATCGTCATAGGCCGCAGCCAGTCCGGGAGCATGCACTTCAACCGCTTCCGCCTCTTTGAAGCCGTCCTTGAAGGTCTGCATAATGAAGACTTCGCCCGTATAGGCTGTCACCGGCTCTACTTTCTTCTGGGCCTGCACCATCCGGTTGATCAGGGCATTGCTGCGCGCGGCCACCGCCACCTTAGCAGTATCACGTGCGGTGATGATGTCGCGTTCGTCCTTGTTCTGTGCGTAGAGGTCGACGCCTTTGTAGGCGAACCAGAGCCCGAAAAGAGCAGCCAGCACAGCGGCGGACTGCCAAGGATGCTGCTGCACCCAGGCACGCGCGCTTTCAACACGGGAATTCAATGCGGACATAATCAAGCGACTCCTGTATGACCGAATCCGCCGCTGCCGCGTTCGCTCTCGACGAACGCCTCGACCCGACGGAATTGCGCCCGCAGCACGGGCATGAAAACAAGCTGGGCAATCCGGTCGCCGGGCTGGATGGTCTGCGGCGAGCCACCGCGGTTCCACAGGCTGACCATGAGCGGACCTTGGTAGTCGGCATCAATCAAACCAACGCCGTTGCCGAGCACCAGTCCCAGCTTATGACCGAGTCCGGAACGTGGCAGAATGTGCGCACAGACGCCGGCATCCCCGATATGGATGGCCATGCCAGTCGGAATCAGCTGGCAATCGCCGGGTTGCAGGGTCAGGGCCTGTTCGAGCATGGCGCGAAGATCCAGCCCGGCGGAATGCGCGGTCGCGTATTCCGGCAATGGAAATTCCGTGCCCAGCCGCACATCAAGGATGCGGAATTCGACGTTCAGGGTCTGGCTCATGGCAAATGCTCCCGCAGAATGTCCAGGAGCGCATCGGCGGCCTGGCGTTTGGTGGTAAGTGGAATGTCATGGCGGCCGGCACGGGTGAAGACGGTCAATGCGTTGTGACTGCTCTCGAATCCCGATCCGGACTGACCCACGGCATTGGCGGCAATGCCACCGGTAATGCCCAGCAGAACACGCTTTCCGTTTAATGATGCCACCCAGTTTCCCCGACACGGTCTTGTGCATTAGCTTAACCGAAAAGCCAGCGGATTCCGACAGATGCGGACAATTGAACGCGGCAAACTGCCGGTATGGACAAACCCGCACGACCGACATGGATAAGCCTTCAGAACAAGGCACTGGCGCATGGCATCGGCGCACTCAGCCAACATGAACTGCTGCAGCTGATTGGCGCACCACAGCGCGGTCCGATGATACTGCCCGAAGAAGCCGCCGGCAGTGATGCCTTGAGGGTTCTGAAGCAAAGCGCCATCGGTGAGTTCAGCCGCCACTACCGTGTCGGCATCGGTACCGCCTGTAAATTGGCCGCTTGTCTGGAGCTCGGCACCCGCTATTGGTGCCAGCCACCGCGGCCGGGACAGGCACTGAACGATCCCGCGCAGGTTCGGCATTGGCTGCGGACCGAACTGCGCGACCGCCCTCGGGAAATTTTCGGCTGCCTGTATCTGGATGCACGCCACCGGCTGATTCGTTACGAGGAGCTTTTTGCCGGTGGGCTGGACGGCGCCGATGTCCATCCGCGCGTGGTGGTCCAGCAGGCGCTTCGGCATCAGGCGGCTGCGGCGATCCTGGTGCATAACCACCCCAGCGGACACCCGGAACCGAGTGCGGCCGACCACGCTCTGACCGTGCGGCTGAAACAGGCGCTGGCATTGGTGGACATCCGTGTGCTCGACCACTTCATTGTGGCCGGCAATTCGGTCACCTCCTTCGCTGAACGCGGATGGCTCTGAATCCCGTCCGGATGCGCCTACGGGCCGGTTCGGGCTACAATAACGGACTCCCATGGAATCCGAACCCCGCCCGTGAAAGAACATCTCCGCGAACTGGTGGCGCAAGCCCTACTTGATCTGCGCCGCGAGGGCAAAATCCCCGCCGATATGGAACTGCCCGAGTACGTCATCGAGCGCACCAAGTCGCGTGAACACGGGGATTACGCCACCAACATCGCCCTGCTGCTGGCCAAGCGCATTAGCATGAACCCGATGGCTCTGGCCGAAACGCTGATCGGCAGCATGGATGCGAATGACGAATCCAAGCACATCGAAAAAGTCGCCGTAGCCAAGCCCGGCTTCATCAATTTCACCATTTCACGGCGCTGCCTGCTGTCCACCGTCCGACGCGTATTCGAGGCCGGCGCCGAGTTCGGCCGTCAGCCGGCAGGTTCGCGCGAATCCGTCACCGTCGAATTCGTTTCAGCCAACCCGAACGGGCCATTGCACGTGGGGCACGGCCGCGGCGCCGCCTACGGCGCAACCGTCGCCAACCTGCTGGAAGCCGCCGGACACGGCGTCCAACGCGAATATTATGTCAATGACGCCGGCCGCCAGATGGACATCCTCGCCATCAGCGTGTGGCTGCGCTACCACGAACTCTGCGGCGTGGCCGTACGTTTCCCCGACAACGGCTACAAGGGCGACTACGTCATCGATATCGCCCGCGCGCTGCGCGCCCAGGAGGGCGACCGCCTGCGCTTCAGCGCCCTCGACATCTTCGAAGGCGTTCCGGACGATGAAGGCCAGGGCGGTGACAAGGAAAAACACGTCGATGCCGTGATCGCCAACGCACGCCGCCTGCTCGGCGACGCCGACTACCGCCTGGCGTTCAACGCCGGACTGGATTTCTGCCTGACCGACATCCGCAACGACCTGCATGGCTTCGGCGTCGATCACGACAGTTTCTTCTCCGAGCGTTCGCTCAGCGTCGACGGTTATGTGCAGCGTGCCGTGGAAATCCTGCGTGCAAACGGCCATCTTTACGAGCAGGACGGTGCGCTGTGGTTCCGCGCCACCGATTTCGGCGACGACAAGGATCGCGTGGTCATCCGCGACAATGGCGTTTCCACCTATTTCGCTTCCGATATCGGATACCTGCTGTCGAAATTCGAGCGCGGCTTCGAACGTGCGCTTTATATCTTCGGCGCCGATCACCACGGCTACATTGTCCGCCTGAAAGCGGCCGCTAAGGGTTTGGGACTGGATGAATCTAAAATCGAAATCCAATTGGTGCAGTTCGCCATTCTTTACCGCGGCGGCGAGCGCGTGCAGATGTCGACCCGTGCCGGCAGTTTCGTGACCCTGCGCGAACTGCGCGAGGAAGTCGGAAACGACGCCGCCCGCTTCTTCTATGTCATGCGCAGCAACGACCAGCATCTGGATTTCGACCTCGATCTGGCCAAAAGCCATTCGAAAGAAAATCCGGTGTATTACATCCAATACGCCATCACCCGTTCTGCCGGTCTGTTCCGCAAACTCCGTGAAAAACAGTGGAGCTACAACGACAGCATGGCCGTGGCCAACCGCGAGCTGATGGACAGCGACGCCGAAACGGTACTGCTCGGCGAACTGATGCGCTTCCCGGAAATCATCGAGTCGGCCGCCGTCAACCGCGGACCGCAGATTCTGGCAAATTATCTGCGCGAAACCGCCAATGCCTTCCATTCGTTCTATGAGAACTGCGACATTCTGAGCGAAGACGAAGCATTGCGCAGCACACGCCTTGGCCTGTGCAAAGCGACCGCGCAGGTACTGAGCAACGGCTTGTCTTTGCTCGGCGTTTCCGCACCGGAGCGCATGTAATGGCAAAGAAAGCCCAAGCGCGCCGTCAGGGCAGCAAAGGTACGCCTGCATGGGCATGGCTGTTGGCCGGTTTGCTGATCGGTGTCTTGGCTTACTTCGGCTATCTGCAATACCAACGGCTGAGTGCTCCGCAGCCGGGTGATGTGCCCGTTCCGCAGGCCGGAAAAAGCACGGATGAAGAAGCCGAGCCCGGCGTCGAGCCGCCGGCCAGCGGCACGGACGATGGCGTACTCGATACCGACTACAGCTTCTACGATGTCCTGCCGACACAGGAAACCGTCGATGTGCCCGCGGCCGAAGCGCCGGATCCGACGGCGCCTGCGGCAGACGGCATCGTGGCGAATCCGGAGGATGCGGCAAGCAAACCGCCGGCTGAAGCGGCAAAAACCGCCGAGGAGGCGCGCTATCTGCTTCAGGCGGGCGCATTCGAGCGCAGTGCCGATGCCGATGACCTGAAGGCGCGCATTGCCATGGCCGGCGAAAGCGCGCGGGTGGAAACTGCGGAGGTCAACGGCAAAACAATGTACCGCGTCCGGCTCGGGCCCTATCCGAACGCAAAAGCGGCGGAAGCGGCCAAGGCCAATCTGGCCGGCATCGGCATCGCAGCCGCCAGCATCAAAATCAAGTAAATCCGGATCAGCCGCCGC
>Ga0315904_10001039_pt1 | contig 43994 bp, 47 predicted proteins | sample LakEriMetagenome_6_FD_203529 | JGI IMG/M metagenome (GOLD analysis project Ga0315904, IMG submission 203529) | Freshwater fungal communities from buoy surface, Lake Erie, Ohio, United States - Buoy 12 MA120 | ecosystem: Environmental > Aquatic > Freshwater > Lake | place: USA: Lake Erie, Ohio... | reverse complement strand
GCAGACGCTACAGTGGCTGCTGCGGCAGTGGCTTACGTCGCTCCTGCTTTTAAAGCCCTACCCACAATTGCGGCATAGGAGATATCATGCTTGGATTCGCTTCATACCTAAGGAAGTTGGCATTTCAGTTAGCACTAACAACTACGCTGGATAGCGATGACCGCTTCCTGGTTGCCAGAGACAACACACCGTTCGCTGCTATGAAAGCTATCACTCCCACAGACCTTGCTACGGCCTTGGGCGCAGCTTCCGCATACTCCATTAACGTGCAAACATTCACTGCCAATGGTACTTGGACAAAGCCCGCAACCGGGTCTATGGTGGATGTACACGTTATCTCTGGCGGTGGCGGTGGCGGTTCAGGTCGTCGTGGCGCAGATGGCGCAATCCGCTTCGGCGGTGGCGGCGGCGGTGGGGGAGGATTCTCCCGCAAAACCTTGGTTATTGGTGGGCTAGCTGCTACCGTTGCTGTGGTAGTTGGTGCCGGTGGAACCGGTGGTGCTGCGGTTGCCGTAGATGATACTGACGGAAACCCTGGTACTGGCGGCGGGCAATCTAACTTCGGGACGCACGTTCGTGCCAGCGGAGGATCGCTCGGTGCTGGCGGTACGGCTACTACTGGTACAGCCGGAGGCGCTACTACAGTGGGTTCGGTGTTCGGTACTGGAGGGGGCGCAGGGTCTAACGGGTCTGCCGCTGGAACTAACGGCACCAACAATACTACCGGTGCTGCGGCTGGCGGCGCTGGCGGGGGTGGTATCTCTGCCGCCAACGCAGTATCCAATGGCGGTGCTGGCGGTACTAACTCGTTCGCAAACACCACAGGTGGAGCGGCTGGGACTGCCGGAGGCTCCGGGGGTGTTGGTGCTGCAAGCTCGGTGGGTGGTTTAACGTGTGGTACGGGCGGCGGTGGCGGCGCTTCATCCACTACTGCTAATGCTGGCGCAGGCGGTGCAGGATCTATTTATGGTGGTGGCGGTGGCGGTGGCGGTGCCGCTAAAAACGGCTTTAACTCCGGCGCAGGCGGTAACGGCGCAGCCGGTATAGTCGTGGTCATTACGTACTAGCCATGTACATCTACCGCCCTCCAGTCATTACAATCCTCAATGACCGGGAAGTGGAGTTGGTTGAGCCGTTCATTTTTGAATGGAATGATCCGCTTCCCCAGCAGATTGTAATCCCGAAAGGCTTTACCTTTGATGGGGCTAGCGTTCCTCAATGGGCTTGGACGCTTACGGGCATCCTACCTATTGGCCTTCCGTTGGGCGGAGCAGCAGTCCACGACTACACTTACCAGCGAAAAGGCAGGTTGATCAGAGATGAGCTGAAAGCCAGTCATAACGGGATTTGGGTTCCAGTGGCCGCTGTGTGGCCCAGGAAGACGTGCGATGATATGTTCTATAGGATTATGAGGGAAGCATCCGTAACGCCGTGGAAATCCTATGCCATGTACCAATCTGTTCGGATTTTTGGCCAAGGCCCGTGGGATTCTTAAACACAAAAACCCCCTGACGAATCAGGGGGTTTTTAATCGCTACGGGCTTGCAACCGGGTCTGGACGGGTTTTTAGCGATTTAGATAGGACACAGTACATCTCTCAACATTACTTTACAGGATAGTGCTGCCGATGTCCATACACTGCGATAAGCATTCCGTCAGCAGTCTCTTGGGTGAACTTCATAACAGGAAACCACTGCTCGGCTTGTTGTTTCGCTGCCTTCTTCCGCAACGCCTTGGAGCCGTAGGACTTTCCCATACCGACCCCCCGCTGCCATACCTGGGGCGAGACATCATAGAACGGGATACCGTTGGCAACCAATTGACCACGCAAGAAACCATAGTTCTTGCCGAAGTTAAACATAGAGGTAACGCCTTGTCCAGGCATCGCCCCTACTTTCTCCAGGTAGGCGACAGCGTTTTGCAGCGTACCTAGCTTCTTAAACGCATGGGCGATGTCTTGCTCCGTCATCGGCTCCAGGTTTATTAACTTGGTGTATGTCTTATCGGCGTTGATCACCCCGATAACACCCTTGCTGCCAGGGTCAATGCCGATAACCCAATCAGGATGAAGCATAGCAATGCTCCGCCCATGTGCGGTTCGTCTCCATTTCCTGTTCCCAGAAAACAGAGGTGATAAACACTCTCATACTGCGCTCAGCGGCTTTACTCACTTTAGTTTTATCTGTATCCACTATACGTTTTCTCCTGTTGATTTCGATAACATACGCTCCAGCCAAGTCCGTTCGTCTAAACTTGGTTCGAGTTCAATGATCCAGCCTTGCATTCCCACTACCTGCGAATTGCTATCAAACACGAAATGGGCGTAAGATTCTTTTCGCTCAAAATGATACTGACGGTTATTGACAGTTAGCGTGAATTTTCCAGTATCCATTGCGTGTCTGAAGTCTTCTCGCATATCATCTTGGGTTATTGGGCGAGTCAACCCGGCGGTAGACGTGTCCGTTAGCGGCTCTGAGGTACTCTTCTCCTGCGTAGGTGAATACGGCAGCCCTACGGGGTGGGTTTTTCCCTCCCGGAGACATAACCGCAAGATGAACGCTGTTAATAAAATCGTTATCAAGCCTATGAATCCAATGACCAAAATCTGCACCGAGCTTTTCTCCTTCTACTGTCATTATTTTTTGTACCTCTTTCCTCTCCAGCCTTCCGCTTTAACTGGCAGGCCGTCTGCCCAGGCTGGTGAATCGGCCAATAATCTTTCGAACTCTTCCACTGAGCCAGTGCCTTCTGGAACTTCCGCCACCGCTTCATCGTGTACGTGCAGCACCACTGGGTATCCAGCAGGAACACAACGCAATAAAGCAGCGGCCAGCAGATCACGCGCAACGGCCTGTACAATGTTCTCACAAAGTTTCCCTCCATAGGTGAACTCTCGGGTGTACTGAAACTTACTGTTCTCAGTCATAAAGCTGAGAGACAGTTTCTTCTCACCCCAAGGTGTCTCTTTTTCCGACACCTTCGGCCTATGATAACAGATGCAACGCCCGGAAGGGAGCTTGCATAGCAGGAAGTCACCCGCTACACCGAACGTCACCTTGCCGACTTGCACCTTCTCACCCGTCAGTACTGCTTTGATAGCACCAGCTTCCAGCGCATACCACAAGCTAACTACTTTCGGGTTAGCTTCACGCCAGCGTTGCTTGATGATGTCAGCGGCAATGGCGCTCTCTCGGTCTAGGGGATCAAGTTCTCCGTTCTGTTTACACCGCCCCATGTATCCCCCGTAAGCTCGGGTAGCTTTTTCTCGCTCTTGGGTTGAAGCGGTAGGCCACAATAGCTCGAATGCAGGGCGGAGATCCACACTGTAAGCTCGGGCCATTGTGCCGAATGCCCCGATGCCACCCTGATAACCCAGAGCCAGGACAGATACTTTGCCAACACTACGTTCATACTTATCCTTCTTTGTGATTGTGCGGCCATAGATACCGCAGGCTTCGTAACAATATACGTCCTCATCGCGCCGGAAGATGTCGAGAGTTGACTGCTGATCAGCGATCCAGGCCAGTACTCTGGCTTCAATCGAAGCGTAGTCAGCCACAATCAGATCTTTGCCCCGGCCAGCAATCAGCATACCTCGCAGAGACGAGCTATAGGCTTCCATCGGATCAGGATACACTTCCTTGAACCAGTCATAGTCACTACCCATAGCTACCCGAACAGCGATATCGCTATCGGTAGTACCTCTAGGCAAGTTATGTACCTGTACACCACGTCCACCCCAACGCCCAGTGTGTGCCGCACCATAAAGGAAGCACTCTCTGAGCCGCTGATCCCGCATGTCGGAGCGCTCAATCATCCCCTCGTACTTGGCCGTGGATATTTTAGAGAGCTGACGCCTGATCTCAAGGGATCGTCGGACAGCGCCGGGAGGGAGAACCTTGATAGCGGCGTCCACTGTTGGTGCTTGTAGGTTCTCTAGCAACAGGCCGTTGTCCGCTAGCCACTGGCGATACTTTACAACTTGACTAGGACTGTCTACTGCACCGTTCGTTACTCTGCGGAACTCTGCGCCCAGCTCAGTGGTTGTCTGTTCGATGAGTTCAAGCATCTTACGGACGGCGGCTATATCAAGCTGGATGCCACGGAAATTGATTTCCTGGTCTAGGAACCACAATTCTTGTTCGAATGCGTTCAGGTCGCGCAGAGCATCGTCTACGAGCTTTTCCGTCTGAACGTCCTGGATGTTGTACGCATAGGTTCTTTTGAGGTCTGCCGGATCTTCGTTCCAACGGTTTGGGTTGTTCTTGGTAGGCTTACGTGGCCGTGAACACTTGAGCATAGTCTTGTTGCCCTCCTTATCCTTTTGGATAGGAAGGTTAAGAGCAGTACCAACGCCTTCCAATGAGCGCGGTAAACCATAGGACGCCGCCTTTGCAGCGGTACAACGCCAGCGGCGGATGGGGATTGGTGGCATTCCGTATTTCGGAACCATGATGTTAGCCCAGATGCACTGCTCGAAGAAGGCATTGTGGGCTACGAAAATTACTGTGGGATCAGCCGCTAGGCGGTACAATTCTTCCAGTTCAATGCCGCCCATTGCTCTGTAGTACTGAAAGGTTCCCAGTTCCCAGGATACGATGGGCAAGTTGTTCACTTGATAGGCCAAGCAAATGGGTTCTGTAGAAGGGTGGGTCGAGTAGACCCACCCCCCTACGTCCTTCACGCTCAGCTCGCTTCGAGTTTCAAAGTCGAGATGAACATTCAGCATGACTAGACGTTTTCCTCGGACTCTTCATCTTCGGAATCATCGTTGCCGTCTTCATCGGCATTCGAGAAATCGGTTTCGGTATCCGTGATATCCGCAGTCTCTTGTTGCTCCGTTCCAGAACCCGCATCCGAGCTTTCCACATCTTCCACAGACGGCTGGGCAGTCTCGCCTTCCGCATCTGGGGCAGGTGCTTCTGGGCAAATCCCGTCTTGCACAGTATTCAGCTCCCCCGGAGTGGTGTTTACCTCTTGGGTTTCCGGGTTCAGGTTCTCGTTGTTCAGTTCTTCAGTCATGATGTTCTCGCTTTCTATCAATATAAACAGTTACTCTAACGGACTATCCGATGCGCCTCATCGGGAAGGGGTGCTATCTCCGGGCGCTATCCGGGAGATATACTAGACCGGCTTTGCCTCGTGGGTCGATGCGCTCCTCGGGGAGCTTATCGCCCAGGTAGGTCAACCAGTAACGCATGAATCGATCAGCTACTTCTCCGTCCCAGACAAGGATTAGCTTATCGTCATACATCTTGGCTTCAGCCATAATGAACTTCTCGGTATTCATTGAATCCCGTTTAAAGCGCACTGTGGAGATGTCAGCCAAGTTGATATGCCTTGCGCCGGTTTCGTTGCTGGCATCAGCTTTCTGTTCGAGCTGAATCCAGTATGGTTCACGAGTCATGATCTTCCCTTTCCTTGCTCGGGAACCGGGTATCCCAGTTCCGGCGAGCGTGTTTTGTCTTCTTCGGATTAGCGAAGCGCTTCTCGCGCTCGCGCTTTTCCTTGGTAGACAACTCATCATACGGTTTCATCCGGCTGTAGTCGGTACGGGCCATCAGTACCCCCTACAGGTCGAAGAGATCGATATTCGCGCCAGCCATTGCGGGCTGAGCGAATGCCGCGAAGTCATCGGAAGGATTGCCTTTGCCGCCACCCAGAGGTTCGCCATCAGCCGCCTTCATGAAGTTCTGGAGGCTGAAGCCGATGCCCTGGTTGCCTTCCTTATCGTACCAGTAGGCAGTGACGGATGCCCGAGCATACATCCCGCTGTAGAACTTAGCTTCGTACTCTTTCTCAGCCTGTTCTTTCTCGTGGGGCGCAATGATCTGGCCTGTGAAATCAGGGGGATACACCAACACACCGGTACTGGCATCCACAACGCCAGGAGGTGTGCCGTAGGCGCGAGCGCTGGCAATAATCATCCCCTCGTACTCAGGGTACTTGGCGAGGTCATAGCCCAGCGGATACTCCTGCGTCTTCTGCTGACCCTTGCGAAAGGGAGAGCGCCAGAACGAAGGAACCTTCGTGCCGTGTTTCTCTTCCAGGGCTTGCTGGACAATCCGCTTCATTCCTTCGAACAGCATCTTGTCCTGCTCTGTCATGTTGGCGGGGTCGATGATCATCGTCACGCCGTAGCTGGACTTGCCGTTAGTGTTAGCTTTCGGCTTGAACAGCTCCAGGAAGGAACAACGAAATACGCAGGTAGTCACTTTATCAGTCATGACGGTTTCCTTATTTAGCTTCTATTAACGGGTTTAACGTGGTTGATCGCTTTCAGCCAAGCGTCTAGGCTACTTCAGAGAGAAGATGGTGTTTGCGTTGCCGCCCATCACAGTGCTGGGAAGCTGGCCGTTCCACTTCTTCGCTTTCTCCAGCTCGACTTCGGCCATCTTGAACTTCACCAACTCAGGCGACTGACGCAAAGCCTCGGTCATTAACTTGGTGCTTTCAGCTTCAGCCTTGGCTTTTGTTACTGTGATTTCAGCTTGCTTCCGCTCACGGTCAAGCTCGTAGGCTTTCTTCTTTGCTTGCATTTCCATCTGTTGCTTCTCGATGATGGCAATTTGCAGCGGTTTCGGAAGGTCTACGTGGGTAATGGGGATATCGATGACAGTCATTTGGCCGTTGAGTGCGTTACGCACCTGGGCGACTACCTGATCTTTCACCGTATTGACGTTAGCGGTAACGTAGTCAGCCTTATACTTACTGACTACTTGGCGGAATGCCTCCTGGATTTGAGGAACCACTAGCGTCTCGTAAGGATCACCCTTTACGTTCTCAAACAAATTCAGTACTTGGCCTTCAGGGATCTTATATTGAACTCGGTAAGAGATAGAAATGGGCTGCTGGTCACTGGTTAAGGGGTTAGCTTCTCCAGTCACAGTGTCCTGCTTCACGTTATACTCATATATACTGGATGTCAGGGGGTTGTACATCGTGACGCCATTAGTGATTAAGTGCTTGTCCACTACGCCCATGTCAACCTTGACGCCGCGCTCACCGGGTTCTATCGTAGCGCACCCAGTCAGTGTCACTGTCAGTGCTATCAAAGCTACTGCGATTGCTTTTGTTTTCAATGGATTTCCGTCCTTTCACAAACGATTTAATAGATGATACGAGGGTCATGGCTATCGCCCCGGCTAGCCATACAAACAGTACGAGGAATGTTAGGGCGAACCCTGCTGCCAACAGGACAGATATTAGTTTACAGACCGCCGCTACGGGGATCATGTTGAGTACTCCTATAGGTTGTCGAGTAATAGACCGGCAAAGTCGCTAGCAATGGCGGGAGCTGTCTTCTTCCTGGCGTCAGCATCCCGAACTAGCGTTGGTTTGCCTTCAGGAATCATGTACAGGTCTTCGATTTCCGCTTTGCGCTTCGATCCCAGCAATTTCTCGATTTGATTTGGTGACTGAAGCACTGGCGGTTTGTACATCTTCGGGCGCTTGGTGTCGTCCAGGAGTTTCGCTACTTGCTTCTCAGCTTTAGTAACGTCCTTCCATTTCCGGTTGCCGGTCTTCTTAACTAGCTTCCACCCTGGAACTCGCTTCCCGGCTTCAGCTAATCGGAAGGCATATCCGAAAACGTCGTCCGCCCAGCCTTTAATTCGATCTGCGTTATCAAGAACGAAAGCAAGTTGTTGCTCTGTGAGAGCTTCTGGGGCTGGCGGCTGTACTTCTCGGGTGAGTACGTGCTGGAAGTCATCGAACGCAGACCTTGCGATATCTTCCCTAACCGCTTCACACGTAGCCTTGGCGGTACAGTATTTGCACCACTTACCGGCTTTTCGAGTTGTATCACCCATTCGAACCCGTAGGATAGCTGCTGTGTAATCTTTTTCGAAAGCCAGTAGTTCGTCCACTCCGATGAACTCGCTTCGTATGGTATCGGGAAACTGTCCGACTCTAGGCTGAGCGATGATAGTTTCGACACCAGATAAGTCCAGCCTATCCATTTCGGGCAGTTTATAGTATGCACCCAGCGCGTAAATGCGGAGTTGGGGATTATTGACATGATTTACAAAGCTCCGTCCGTATTTCAGGTCAGCTACGAACAATCTGTTCATCGGGGCAACGATTACGGCGTCTGATGTACCGTAAGCCTCTTTGTCGATATGCTCTAGGGCGAATCTCTGCTCCACCACTAGGTCGTCTTTAGCTGACAGTCCTAATCTTTCGAGAGTGTTAGTTAGGTATTCAACGTACTGACGGACGCCATCAAGCATCTCGTCGTCCACTTCTATGTCAAATCCATCCGCTTCGAGTTCATACCCCAGGTTTTTATCCCACTCGGGATCTTTCCCAGCCTGGATGTTAGCCAGAATGCGCTCTGCTTCTGCGTGAGCGACTGTTCCCTGCGCTGCGTAAATGGATGGCTCCCCCGGCGGGAGTGCCGCGATTGCCGCGACACTCCCAGGGCAGTTCATCCACCGTTCCGCTTGCGATGCACCAATAGGGCTGTGCTTTGGCTGAACGGCGGTCATCCTACAGACCTCCCAGAGGATCGAAGGTTTGGGGTTGCAAATATGGGGCAGAGCCGCCAGCCATGTCGCTTGCGAAGCCTGCATAGAACTCAGGCTTCAGCTCAGCCATCTTCGCAGCGCCGTACTTGGGTAACAACACAGTGCGGATGACGTTTTTGCCTACTTCCTTATCCGGGAAGGTTTGGATGAAGGCGGTAGCCAAGTCTCCAATTTGTGCTGCGCTATAACCCACAGGAGTTGCGGATACAGTTGGTGCGGCGGGCGGAACGGTAGGTGTTGGGTTAGCGGGAGCCTGCGGTACAACCTGGGCCATAACGTCAACTGTCTGCGCTGATGGGGGAGGGGTATCGTCAGCAGCGGTCGCTGCGGCTGCGGCTTTCTCAGCATTCTTACCGCCTTTCGGTTTATTGGGCTGTAAGGGGAGGGTTTGTTGGCCGGACAACAGGCCGTGGATCAAGCTCATGGTGCTAGACATAGCTTCCATAGCGGCCAGGGTAGCTTCCATGCTCTTGCTCAGCGTCTGCATTGTTGCCTGAATTTGTTTTGTGTCCATGTTTTGAGGTTCCTTATCGCTTTCTAATACGGTGTCTATTACCACTCGCTTGCCGTCAAGCGAGTCCATGATGATGGATTCCATAGAACCCGGCACCACTAGATAGTGTACGAATACGGTGTTGGCCTGCCCTATCCTGCGTAACCTGTCTATCGCTTGATTGAGGATCATAGGCGACCAGTCTAGTTCAGCGAACACAACGTAATTGCACACTCCCTGTAGACCATCAATCCCCGTACCCCCTGCTACAATCTGCGCTAGCAGGACGTGACAGTTGGGGTCGTTGATGAAACGGTCTACTTGACCCTGCTTATGCTCTGCATTCTTGCCGCCATAGACTATGATCGGCTCATGCTCTTGCAGGCGTTCGTTCAGGATATGAATGACATCCCTATGGTGACAGAAGACAACGACTTTATCAGTGTCTGCCAGCATATCTTCAATGTGTTGCGCCACTTTCGGGGCTTTAGCTACGCCAAGCTCCTTCCAGACGGTAGACATCGGGGTGTCTTCCAGATCACAGGGGATAGGGACATCGATTTCAATCCAAGATTCTACCTTTGGCGGCAACTGGTCTAGTACTTCGTCTTTGGTTCGCCGGAGCATAAAGGATTTCAATCGATCTGCAAGTTCCTGGGTGTTGCTTGACCCCCAGTTCTCTTGCCCCCTGTCGTTTATGTAGCCTCCACAGTACCGTTTACCAAAGTCTTCCCAGCTATTGTGAGGCGCAATGACCTCTGGCGCAAGGGTTGATAGAATCGGGTAAGATTCCACGGGGCGATTGAGCAGGAAACTTCCAGTCAGCATCCACTTATAGCGGGCGTTGTGCATGAAAGAATCCTTGCCCAGAACTCGTTTAGTGCGTTTCGCATCGCGATTCTTCAGGTAATGAGCTTCGTCACAGACAACCGCATCATACCCCACTCGCTGCCCTCTGGAGACGAGTTGCTTAAATATCTTGTCTCTCAGTAGCAGTTCGTAGTTTACGACGATTATGTTGACGCGCAGCGGGATCTCTGTGCTTCCATCCTTCACCACAAAGACAACCAAACGACGGTCAGACCACTTGGCGATCTGTCTGGCCCAGTTGTATTTCACGGAAGAAGGGCAGATGACCATCATCGACCGTACCCCTAGCTTATCCCAGGAGGCAATTACCTGAATGGTCTTCCCAAGACCCATATCATCCCCTAAAAGCGCGTGGAACCTACTGGTAAGAAAGGCCACGCCCTCTTCCTGATACGGGAATAGCTGCATTTTTGGCTCGCTTTACTCGATAAACTGTATTAAATGGCTTTAGACGTTATTGTAGGCGATATCCTACAGGTCAGCAAGTAGATCTTCTTCGGGCGTCTGGACGGGATTTTTGTACCCTTGCTTGCGGGAATTAGTAGGCCCGACAAGCCCTTTAGTCCAGCCGAGCGCCTTCATCACCAGGGATACCCTAGTATAGACCTGCTTATCGACCTGACGCATTGGGATATTCAGGACATCCTCCAGAATTTGAGTAGTCGCCAAATACTTATGGTGTACCGGTTGACGGGCCAACCATTCTGGAATCGTAATCTCCCAAACATCTTTTTCCCTACGGTCTTCCTGCGCCCGCTTAGCGTAAGCTATCGCCTTTGGATTGACCATCTCTAAAGGCTCTCCAGCCTTGAACAGTACGACCGCTTCAGCCCATAACTGGTCGAGGTCACGGGTTAGGTGGGGTATATTAATCTCGCCGATAGTGATGGGGACGTGTCTCCGGTTGCCTGTCTGGTCTTTATAGTACGTGTTATCCCCTGAAGGGTTATGTGTACCGATGAATACCGACTCCCTAGGTAAGTTTTCAGGGTTTCGACCATACGGTAGCCGCACTACATCTGTTTGTTTAGAGATGAATGACTTCAAATCCTCTGCGTCAGACTTTTTAGCACAGATCATTTCGCTGACTTCGCACATCCATTTACCTTGCATCACCACAATAGTGTCCTTATTGCGCGGCTCAAGATAGATGTCAGCGTACCATTCATCTTTAACGGCCAAAGTGCGGCAGAAGGTGCTTTTACCTCTTCCGGGTTCGCCTTCCAAGGTAACGATGGTATCGTATTTACACCCAGGCTCTAGTATTCGCCCCGCGCCAGCGGCCATAAACATACGTGCCGCACAACGGTAGTATATGTTATCCTCTGTACCAGCGTAATCGATGAACAAACGCTCAACTCGGGGGATTCCGTCCCACTTTAACCCGTTCAGGTAGTCTTTGACCGGGTGATAATGTTCGCGTTGAGCCGCCACTATCACAGCGTTCTGGATGGTGCTGAGGGTATAATCCACGTATTTCGTCTCACTCAGCCACGCTTGTACGTGAGAGTTATCGTCGTCACCCCAGTTCACCCGCTTCTCATCCTTCGGGTGCCAGAATGCTGGACGAGTGAACTCTATGCGGTTCGTAAACAGGTTGTACCGAACTAATTTATACAGTGGATTCGGGTCTTTAGTGAACGCCGGTACGTTATCCAGCATGTACAGTATGTTCGTTATGTTTGGTTTCAGCTTTCCGTGGCTATCTAACGCCCAGCGAACTGCTTGGTGGCCTTCCAATTTGCCTGGATCAGTCTCAAATCCCTTAAAGTCTGCTTCTGGATGGTCAGAACCTAACCCAGAACGTGAGTAATCGTAGGCGTTATTGACTTTTTTAGCCAGCTCCCCCATCTCCCAGGGAGGTGAACACCGTTCGTTCCAGTGATCCCGCATCTCCTCAAAGGTTACTTGGGGGGATAAGCCCATCGTCTTGCCCTTGCAGGCAGTATAGTATGTAGTCGGATCACCGTCTTCGCCCCATACCGCAACAGGAGTCTCGAATAAAAACGCCCTAAACCGCTTGCGGGTAGCCTCATCGTCTTTTGGTGCATCCAGGGCGCCAACCAAAGTTCGATCAGTCTTAATGTACAACTCCATTAGAGCGGTAGGTATATCCGCTAATTTATCCGGCGTACCCCGCACTACACGGTACTCTTTACCGCTAATAGGGTGGATACTGCCTGCACCGACAAGAAAACTACCCACCGTTTTAATCTCAATACCTGGATAGTCTACGTTCTTGGTGCGAAGCTTGACGCCCAGCGGCTTATTGAGGTATATGTGCATTCCGTCATCGCCGCGACCACTCAAAACAGTGTAGGTGTCGAAGTCTGTGATACCTATATCGGTCATTAACTTCTGAAATGAGTCGATTCCGTCTTTAAAACCCCGTGGATCAGCGTCAATGATTACCTTGCTGTCATCAGGGATCACCCCATAGTTAAATGGGAAGTCTGCTGGCCCCTGCGTAGGGTCTGGAGGAATATCTGTCCAGCACTCATGCACCGGCACTTTAGTCCCCTGATAAAGAGGCATCAGGGCGAACCCTGATGCCACTAGCTCATTGATCCACTCTGCCTTCCCTTTAGAGGTCGGCAAGGAGGTCTTCTGTTCGGTCATCTACTAAAACCTCGCTCAATTCATCTTTTGAAGTATTGTCCTGGACGAGGTGTTTATCAACCTCTCTGGGGTTGAAATAGTACCTACGCCCTACTTTCACACTGGGGATTCGCTTTGTTCTCGCTAGGTCACGGACATGCGACACGCAGAAATTATACCGGGCGGCAATGTCCCTGACCTCTTCCCATTTTACCCCATCCTTGACATAACTCATAGCGGATTCCTCTCGATATTAACTTCACTTATTGTAGTTTATCGCTATTAGTGTACATCACTTTATCCCCGTTGCAAAGTGGACAGGTGGGTGTGATATCTTTATCCGTCCAGAACTTACAAGAACAGCGTAAACAGCGGACTTCAATCAACTTCATCTTCGGCATCCTCCGCAATGACGGGTGTAGCGATAGGTTTGAATGCCCCGAAATTCTTTGCCTGTTCCTTGGCTCGCTGACGATAGGCGAACAGCGCAGCGATACCACCGTAGCCCAAGTTATCGTCGAAGTCGTCTACGTTGAGTTCGCCATGCTTGTGGCGACTCATTTTCTGTAATTGATTCATAAAGGCCACGTCCACCCCATCCAGGGGAACCTGGAGATAAGCACTCCATAGAGATGCGGTATGACTCAACTGTTGAATTGGGTCGCCGTGGGTTTTGTGCCTGTCCTGAGTGACAGTTGCCAGGATCTTTTCGAAGATATCTTTCAATGAAACCATCGTCATACGTTCCTTTCGTTTGTGATTGACCTGCTACATACGGGCAACTGTGAGTTTCAGTATGTTTCTGGGAATGCCAGACTCGTCCACAGTCACCACAATGATGTTTGTACCAGAATGTTCTGTTCCACTTCCACAGCGTTGGTTCTTGCGCGTTTAGATGCCATAACGTGTTTTCTCCTCGTAAAATAATGATATAGGACTCATTTGACCGTGTTTGAAGGGGCAAACCCTTGGTGTATGTGCCATTGCGCCCCAGTAACAGATGGCACAGTATTGTGTGATAGGGATCGTGTTGTTGGCGAGCGTTAAATTTAGCTCATACAGGTAGAACTCGAACCCCACGGATCTATCACTCAAACTCATAAATCGCCCAGCGCATATTCGCGAATATCGACCATTTCACCATGGCCATAGGGGCATACGTGGTATTGCACGTTGCTTGAACCCCACAAGCATATCTTACAATACAGTTTGATGGGCCACCCAGTCATTATTTGCCAGCTTAATTGCTCACTATAGTGGTTTGGTGGCACCTTTTTTAAGGCTTTAGAGAACGTCATTGGTTCTGCGCCTCGTCTTTATCCTGTTCTGCCCTCGTCGCTTTAAGCTTGGTAACAACTTCCTCGAAAAATGATATGCGTTTGTCTGTTATTTCCTCCCAACCGCTATCCAACAGCGGATTATCATCGCTTAACAGGTTTAAATAGACTTGAACGCCGCCTTGATCGGTGTTACCCATTATGAAATTATTTAAGTAAAGCTTCATCAGGTACTCAAAGTGGTTATCACAGAAGTAAGTGTAGGGCATCCCCTTCTCTTCATCCCACTGAAAGTATGGAGTGCTGAGCCGGATTTCGTTTTCACCGGTTTTTAAGACATCAAAACTATTTTTACGGGCTTGGAAAGCTTCGTCGTAAGGGTTATCCGTCTCATTTGTGAAGGCGCAAGTAAAAAGATCCTCGGTTTTCTTTTTGTGCGCTTCAACTATCGCTTCTATTTCCTCCAGAAGCTTTATACCTGTTAGCATTTCGTACAGTGTCTTTTTATTATCGGCGTTCATTATGGTATCTCCCTATTATTTATCATACTAACAACCCTGTATGAGGCCACGTATGAGCCTATTCAACTACATACGTGGCCCGAACAAGGTGACTCGGTAAACCTACAACCCTTCAAAAGGGTCTGGTTCCTCCGTAGGACAGTCAACTTGAGGAATTAGCGTGGAGTGTAAAGCTGTTTACTTTTTCATCAGGGACATAAACGCTGACGGGTACTTTAAATTTCGGGTGTACTGCACGTCCATACGTGTATGTTAGGTTTTCTTGGCTTTTGAAAAAGTCTGTAACCCATTTGAACACGGTTCTAGGGTGTACTTGTTCCGCCAATAGTTGTTGTATTTCAACGATATACACCAAATTCCGTTTCTCGATTTCTCTGAAAAGAAAATTTTCCAGATCGATTTTAATTGATTCAGGATATCGCTTAAACTTAACACCCTCTCTGGTTCCTCCTGATTTTCGGTTACGTGTTCCGATAGGAGGACGTAAACCACTTCCAGGTACTTTGAGCCTGTCCGTCGATAAACGCTTGTTCTCGTCGATGCTAGGGGGCTCCTGGACGATATCCTGACAGAAAGAGGACATTGCGGCCACCCTCTCAGCCCCCGGATTTACTACTGGTATCGTTTTTTCTGAAAAATCCACCCCAAGATAAACCGGGAAAGCTTGCCCTGGAGCTACTTTAAGTAAGATAATCCGGTAGGTGTCTTCGGTGCCAGCGTAAGTAGATAAGACGTTACAGTCATTTTCCGCTTGCTGTCTATCAAAGTAACAAGCCAAAAGCCCTAGACTAGGATCATTGTATGTATTTCGAGCCAGTATATAAACTTCGTTCATAGCTTTAACCCTTTATCCCTTGCATGTTTCCAACACTGATATTCTGTTTTAGCTCCCTGCTCTCTGGCTTGTGCCAATGCACAAGCTAATAAACTAGACGCCTCGCTCTCTGTAGGTGCTTTTATGCGTATAGCTATATTTAAAAACCGGAAGATATACGTTCTCACGCGCTCATCTCCTCATTGCGCCCTGTACGCTCCACCAAGGGGAGTAAATTAAACCACTTGGGCGAATTGCTGAACGTGATTTTAAACGTGTTCTCGGTCAAGCTGGCGGGCTCTCCGTTCGCATATCGCGAACTATAGAACTTTTGCGCCGCCTCTTTGAGCGTTCTACTTTGGTTGGTGCTACAAACGTACTCATAGTAACCTTTTTGCTTGCTCCACTGATAGAAATCAATCTTTTTGTGTAACTTTCCATCCCAAGGTTTAATTTGCATGGTTGGTATTCCTTATTTTAACTGTCCTATACAGGGAGCTAGTTTGCTCCCTGTTTCAGCTATTTAAGCACTCATCAGTAGGACTAATTGCGGGCCTAGTTGCTCGATATCCTCAAAGGGGACTGAGTGACATCCAGCGACAACACGCTTTGTCTCTGTATTTACTTGGGTTATGGTGTAGCCTAACAGTTTTAAACCCAATAATTTACCACGTTTGAACGCTTCAAAAGCTATTCTTGCCTCTCTGTTAGGTATAATCATACCTTTGGATGTCTCAACATCATGATTTTTATTGATGCGTAGGTGTGTAGTGTGGTAGATGTTTAGTTTTTTACGCTTGCCGCGCTTCCATTCTTCCACTTGTTCCGCTTCAGTCTTAATTTGACGCTCTTTTTGATTGCTCAAATATGCGCCTGCCTCAAGGTGTAATGTGTCGATAGTGTCACTTGATGGCGTGGCTTCAGTGATTGAGTCCATAGCCGCATAGAAGCGTTTTTGTGCGCTTATGGGCCATTCCCCTTCAATGTCATCTATTCGGGCAATACAAAAGGTTTTAAACCGTCTAGCGTTGGCCGCTTCTCTGTCGTATTGTTCCACAAGCCACGCTTTAGAGGATCTAGCGCGTTTAATTTTGCCCGGAAACTTGTTAAGTTCATCCACAAGGTAAGCGCTTTGATTCTCTACCCAAGTTAAAAAGGCATTAGAAAAGCGTAAATCCCAATTGCTCGGGGCTTCATCTACTTTGATGTCCATCAAGTGGCTAGCTGCCTTGTGCATAGCGTTTTTATGCTTGCCCTCAGTGGTGACACTATAGGATCTAGCACTATATATGTATTGTGTGCCCGCTGGTGTTGACACTCTTTGAGCTATGACTGTGTTATAACTCAAGAGGGCTGAGCCATCAAAGCTAAACGAACGGCTGGAAGTATAACCACATGGCTGTTTAGCATTGGCCCAAGCATGAGCCACTTGATCATTGTTTTTCAAAACTTTAGCCATAATCTGATGATCTCCTAAATTAACTGTCCTATACAGGGCTTGCGCCCTGTTTCGCGTCATAAACGCTCATCAGTAGGACTAGGGATGTAAAATGCGGTCTAGGATTGCCCAAAACCTGCGTATATATTTTGGCTCCTCAGGTTCTTCGAGGTGTTCCACTAGCTCTAGGTCTAATTCAGGGAATAAATAGACTCTGACATTAGACTCAGGGGCGTTTTTGATCATATAGATCATGGTTGCTTGTGATATCAAGAGCAATGCACCAAGGGCAAAGCCTGCGATTGTTAGTATCATGCGGTCACTACATCCCAACCTTGGGGGATTAGGTTCGGCGCGGTGCTATCGTGTACCGCTTGCCTAACGGTTTCATAAAACTCATTAACTAAAGTTTGGTGACCGGCCTTATTGATAGTCTCTAAAGCGTTCAATAGTGTTGCAAGTTCATACTGTTTGCGGTTCATGATTGAAATCCTTCTAATTAATGTCCTAAACAGGCTCAGCCCGATAGCTGGCTTGATTGAGCATTACCCGGCAAGGGCTAGCTGACACAAGAGCATCATCGGGTAGGATCTGAGCCTGTTTCGCGTATTAAACGCTCATCAGTAGGACTCATATATTTAATTATCAAAGTACAGAGCTATTAGCGAGGGGTTGGGAGCGTAGCTCTCGTCTCTCGCTTTCGATGTAATTAGTAAATCAGATTATTCAGGCGATGTCAAACACTAATTTATGATGATGGCTTAATCTGTTTACAATGCTTAACAATTAGTATGAGTGGTGATTGCATAACTTACGTCTAGCTTTGTCCCCCTCACGTTTATAGTATGTTTGATCCCAAAAAGCTCTAGGCATACCAGGTGATAGGTGTTTAAACCATTTAATAGCTTGTTGCTCAGAGGATACCAAGGGGCTTGACCCAACGAAATTGAGCGTGTTGGTTGTGAATTGTTGCGATGTTCCCACCCAAAAAGAATATCTAGCTTTCATGTGAACTCCTGTTGCGTACATTTATGTGGATACGTTCAGTCAAAGTTAAGACTATCACTGAATCTGAACACTGTAAACATATTGAACGCGCATTAAAAAGAGTAATACAATAACGATAACCCACTTCAATAAATATAGTTAGGTCATGAGCCTAGCGCTATATAGAAACTTATAGATTATGTATTACATCCCGTTCAACAATATCCATTAGCGGTTTTTGAATCTGTTCAACCTAGTGCGGGCCAATGAGTGAACGGCTTTCCACCTCATAAAACAATACGCTTTTTCATTTTTTAAGCCGAAAAAGTGCAAAAAGCTACTTTGCTTGTGTCGAGGCTGACGCCTCCCCACTTTGGTTAATCACCTTTATTAACGCTTTGCATCTTTTATCGCTTTTAACGCTTTTAACGCTTTTAACGCTTGTTACGTTGATAGCGCTAGCCTACGCTCGACCACTTCACGTATTGAAGCGTTGAGCTGGGCTTGACTCTTCAATCATTGAAGTAATGTGGCTATGACTGCGCTTTACAAATTGAAGTGGGGGTGAGGTGGCACCCCCTTTTTCGACCCCCTATGCGTCCCGAGCGCATCGTGGCCGCGCGCCCGAGAAACCCCTTGACACCCTCCAAACCCCAAAATTTTCCAATACACCGATTACGCTACTAAAGCTGGTATAGCTACTAAAGCTGATAACGCTATTAACCCCTTCCACCGCCAGGATAACTCAACAGACCTTGACCACGATAACCAACACAAGCTAAACTCAACTTGCCAATTCATTTCAAACATTTCTACTCACTGGAAATACACCGCCGCGCGACCCCCCTTGCGCGGTTTTTTATTGATGACTATACTTTTGGAAGCGAGCCAAATCATACACAAGCAACTTGAGTATCAGCGTGGAAAGGTAATATCGTCAATGAAAAGAACCGAAGATAAGTACGAAGTAACCGTCAGAGGCCAGTATTACAACAACGTCAACGGCGTTAAGGGCCAGAAGAACTACGAATTTACTATGATTCTTGGTGAATCCGCCCGAAAACAGGGATTTCTGTCCGTTATCCGCAAGAATTACCTAGACGACATCCTGCGGAACAAGCACGAGGATTATAAGCGGTTTCGTACCCACGAGATTATTAGCGTGGTCAACGTCAAGTATCGTGACCAGCCTATCAATGAAATCGGCCTGATGAATCGCAAGCAGTTAGTGGCTTTCATCCGTTCCAAAAAACTAGGAATCAACCCAGCGCTCTATCCTACGGCTGCGGATCTCCGAGCAGCTCTCATCAACTACAAAGACAACAAGACACAGTTCCTTAAAGTGCAGGAACACAAGCATAAGCGGATGGCACCCACCCTCCAGATTAACAAGTCCTTTGTGGAGGACAACCCTGAACTGGCAAAGCTAATTGGCAAGGACACCGATTACGCTCCCAACGAGCCAACCCCTGAAGAAGACGATGGTTTTGGTGAATCAGTCCCCAATTCCATCGATTTTGGGCCAAAAATGCAGACCATCAGCAACGATGACGAAGATGATTTCGACATGTCTGAGAGCGATTTGGACGGGTTATAAGCCATGAAAGTAACGGGTGGACGCTACATGCGCTGGGAGAATAACCTCCCAGTCCCAGAATACACACCGCCTGTAACTAAAGAGGCGGTGAATCAGATGTCGTTGACGGCGTTATCCCTCCCTTATGAGGGGGAATACGATCCCGTGTCTGATTCGTATGTCGTCGAACCGGAGTTCGAAGGCCGTACTAACCTGGAAGTAGCGTTCATTCGGCGGGCAAGGAAAGCGGCAGGCGGGGACTCCAAAGAATTGGATGCCCTGCTTGACCGTGTACTGGGCAAACCCAAACAGTCTACCGAAACTGTCCAGATGCGAATGTCCTATACCCAGTATCTTGACTTCCTTGCGGAGAAGGATGCCCAGGATACCAGCACAGGCGACCCGTGGGACGACGAAAACATCAAACAGATACCTTCATCCCCATCCAGCATTTTCGACCCCATTGACGAAGACCTGGAAGAGGAAGACCTACTAGCGGGATTGTAACGATGAGCCAAAACCCACCCCTATCCGACCAGCAGCGTCGGATTCACGCAAAGCTGCAAAGCAACCTCAAGTACTTCTGTGCGCGAGCGGTATTCATTAAGGCCAAAGCGGGCGGTATGATTCCGTTTATCTGGAACAAGGCGCAGCAATACCTGCATGACCGGATCGAAGACCAGCTTCGACGCACCGGGATGGTACGAATGGCGATCATTAAAGGCCGTCAACAAGGTATCTCTACCTACTTACAGAACCGAATTTACCATAAGACAACCCGAAATAAGGGGCTTAACGCCTTTACATTGTCTCACCATGCCACTACAACCGAGACACTGTACCAGATTATGGAGAAGACCCATGAGAACTGCCCAGGTGAAATCAAGCCGCAGGCCACTACGAACAACCGTAGACAGATGCGTTTCGAGAACGGTAGCCAGTACACTGTGGGTACTGCTGGTTCTGGCGCTATCGGACGGGGTGAAACGAACCAGCTATTCCACGGATCAGAAGTCGCTTTCTACGAGAATACCGACGATATCCAAACAGGGGTTATGCAAACGGTTGCCGATGTACCTGGGACAGAGGTGTACCTTGAGTCTACTGCCAACGGGATCGGTAATTACTTTCACAAAGTATGTATGGATGCCTTGGAGGGCAAGGGTTCTTTCGAAATAGTTTTCATCCCGTGGTACTGGCAGGACGAGTATAGGCTTCGGATCCAAGACCATGAGCGGGAAGACTTCCAGTTGACTGATGAAGAAGTCACCCTCATGGAGCTTTACGGCCTGGATGAGGAGCAAATCAATTGGCGCAGAAACAAAATCAGCTTTTTTAAGAGCGAGTGGAAATTCAAACAAGAGTATCCGTTTACTGTTCGAGAAGCGTTTCAGTCCAGCGGTATCAGTCTCATCGATCCTGAATCTGTAACCAAGGCGCGGAAATCCACCCTAAAAGATAGCTCAAAGCCAATTGTTATTGGTGCAGACCCCGCCCGAAAAGGTGACCGGACGGTACTCACAATCCGCCAAGGACGCCATATACTCAAGATTATCAAGTATACGGAGATGGATGAGATGCGATTGGCGGGGATTCTCGCCAAACTCATCGACCAATATAACGCTGCCAAGTGTTTTGTGGACGTGGCGATGGGCTATGGAACCATCGACAGGTTGCATGAGATGGGGTACGCCGATATCGTGACCGGAGTTCACTTCGGTGAAAAGCCCATCAATGATGAGGTTTACTACAACAAAAGGGCTGAAATGGCAGGCGATTTCAGGGATTGGCTCAACACCCCAGGCGGCACCAACATCCCCGACGACGAGGAAGTGGAGGTGGATTACCTCGCTATCCCTGATTTCAAGACAACAAGCAATAACTTGCTTCAACTGGAGAGTAAGGATAACATTAAGAAAAAGTTCGGAAAGTCCCCCGATATCTTTGATGCGACGATTCTTACCTTCGCATACCCAGTCAGGTCTGAAGGAAGCGGGCATCGCAAGCAGAAATACACGGAGAACACAAAGCGTGGCTCTGTCCTGAAGGCCAGACGAACACAAGTTACAAACACTCCACCCCCGTTGGATGACGACTATCGAACAGACAAGTGGAGTAGCACGACAAAGAGGTTACGACGATGACGGGTATGGAAGCATTAGCTATCGCAGGCATTGCGTCTGCTATCGCGGGAGGCACTACGTCTATTGTGCAGGCGAGCCGGAAGCCCCCAAAAGTTACACCACAACAAACACTTCAACCCCAAGCGCCGTCCATTTTAGAAGATACGAAGCTGAAGCCGGGGCAAAAAACAAATCTAATCAACACCTCGCCGCAGGGCGTGTTAAGTGGCGATACCGCATCCACGGGTCGCAATCGATTGCTGGGAGGATAGTCCAATGGGTGGTCAAAAAGCGGCAGTAGACAGCAAAGTGCAACAAGCAGTGCAGCCGAAAAAAGAGCCAGAGAAGAAAACCGCCAGAGGCGGATTCTTCGGCGCACAACCAGATAGCACACCCAATCTGCTAGGCGAGGCAAATTCCCGCAGGGCAACCTTCTTGGGGTATTAAGACGATTATGAAAAAAGCTCGGATGATCCTTGACCGTCACAAGGAAATGAAGACGGAGAAGCAGCCTTGGCTCAACCTCTATCAGTTGTTGGGTGAATACATCATGACGCGCAAACAGCACTTCACGTCTAACGTGAATCCGGGCGAAATGCAGAACGACAAGATTTTTGATGACACTGCGCCCAACGCCGTCCATCTTATGGCCGCTTCATTGATTGGTGCATTGTGGCCCAATGGCCCGAAGACCTTTCAAATATCCATGCCCTTCGGTTTAGAGCGTGAAGTAGGCGATACTGAGGAGTGTAAACAGTACTACCAGTTCGTTACCAAGCGCATGGCCGAGTTCATGGATAACCCCAAAGCTGGGCTAGTAACCAGTCTGGAAGAGTATATGCTTGACCAGGGAGCGTTCGGTATCAGCGGTATCGGTACGTTTGAGCAGGATGACCCGGAAGTGCCGGTCATCTACAAAGCTGTGGACGCTAAGAATGTCACTATCGATGAGGGGCCAAACGGCTTTGTAGACACTGTATACATCGAAAAAGAGTTTACTTTAAGGCAGGCAGTCGTAGAATACGGCTACGATGCACTATCTAAAGCCCGTCAGGAAGCTTACGAGAAGGGTGATTTTAAGTGTAAAGTTAAGGTATTACACGCAATTCAGCCTCGTATTGAACGCGACCCGTTCGGATTCGGCAACGCTGATATGCCCTACGCTAGTATCCATATTGACGTTGAGAATGAAAAGATCCTGAGAGAGTCCGGTTATACTGAGATGCCGGTAAACGTAACCCGTTTCTGGAAAGCTATGGGCGAGAAGTATGGCAGAAGTCCTGGAATGAATGCCTTACCTTCAATTCTTGAAGCGAATGCAATTCGTGAAGCGACTATACTTGCGGTCGAGAAAAACCTTGACCCGCCGCTAATCGTGCTGGACGATGGTTCGCTGGGTGGCGGCACCATCAACACCAGTGCTGGAGCTATTAACGTGTTCAGCGTATCCGGGCGTTTAGGCAGTATGGGGGCCAAGCCTGTTGAGCCGATGCTTATTGTGGGCGAACTCCAGTCCAGCTACGCCAGATTGACTGAGTTGATGGAAATTATCAAGAACCACTTCTTCCAAGACCGATTGATGGACTTAAACAACGAGACACGTATGACTCTCGGGGAAGCTAACATCCGCAATAACCTGCGTGGACAGACTTTAAACACCATCTATACCCGGCAGATTACGGAACTGTTCGTTCCGATGATTGAGCGTACCTTCAATATCCTTTTACGGAAAGGATTCCTGGGGGTTATCAAAGGTTCTGTTGAAGAGATGATGCTGCTCGACGAGGGTATCATCCCTATCTACATCCCGGATGCCATCGCTGACAGGATGCTGAAAGGCCAGGAAGTCTACAAAATCACGTTTGTCAGCCCTGCTATTCGGATCATGCAGACCGAAGAACTCACTGGTATCCAGCAAACCCTCCAGACGGCGGTTGAGGTGGCCGGAGTGAAGCCGGAAATCCTAGATAACATCGACATGGATTACATCATCAAACGTGTCGCAGAACTGACAGGAGCGCCCAGGGAAACCATCGTGAGCGCAGAAGTTGTTCAGAAATTCCGTAAAGCGCGAGCAGAACAACAACAGGCCATGATGGAAGCGGAAGCGCAGCGCCAGGGTTCCGAGACTGCGCGGAACATGGGGCAAGCAGTACAGCACGTATCGCAAGCGCAGGGAGGACAAAAAGGAGCAGCGTAAATTAGATGGATCAGCGAACCAAGGACAGTAATAGAGCGATTGAAGAAGCCCAAACCGAGTTTCTGCGGGCGGTTAAAGCGGTAAGTAAGTCAGACGATGGTGTAGTGGTGCTACGCCATCTGATGATGATGTGCGGTTTTAAAGATCCCAGCATCACAGCCAACCCCAACACAGGGGAGATCAACACCTGGGCAACGAATTACAACGAAGCTCGCCGGAACTTATGGCTGGAGTTCAGGAAGTTAATCCCCAAAGGTCAGCGTAATCGTATTGAGATGGATCTATAGGAGTTATCATGTTTTATGAAATCACAGCTAAACGCAGAAGAACACGATTTTCTGTACGGAACTTCTTCGCATGGAACGGCGAAGGAGATGGCGGAGCTGCGGGCAGCTCTACGAATACTACGGTTAGTGTCACGCCACCCGATGATACTGCACCCAAGTCTGTTAGTGCCGAGTTTACTCCCCCTTCTAATACTGGCGATACTAACGCTAGCGGTAGTATTGACTGGGGTAACGTAGTCCCACAAGACTTACGGGATAAGCCATATATCCAGAACATCCTGAAAAACAGCGATCCCGGTGCTGAACTGTTTAAACAGTTTGATGGGTTGCAGAAAAAGCTGGGTGAGCGCCCAACGGGAGTGCCTACACCGGAGTCCTCAGATGAAGACTGGGACAAGTTTTACGAGGGGTTACGCCCTGAGAAAGCCGAGGATTACGAGATTAAGCCCCTAGACCTTGGTGACGAAGGCAAAGAAATCGCAGAGTTCGTCAACGGTTTCAGGGACGAAGAGTTCTTAAAAACTGTCACTGCGCTAGCGCACAAACATAAGCTACCTAAGAAACTGTTTGAGGGCTTCGCGCAGGATTACGACAAACTGTTTATCGATAAGTTCGGCGCGGAGTTCAAAGCTGGCGCAGAAGCAAGAAAACAGATGGACTTGGATTTCGACAAGCTGAGTGCTGAAGAGTTTGGCGCAGACGTAGATAAAGAGCTTGCCAGTCAGAAAGCGTTCTTAAACACGGTTGTTTCAGCTAACGCAAAGAAGTATATCTCGTCTCTCAGTAACGAAGCGCTTATTGTACTAGCCAGTGCGATGAAAGGGGTGCGTAGCAAGTTTGTCAAAGAGGACACGCTAGCGAACAGCGGCCACAGTGCGGCTCCTATGTCTAAGGAAGAGATAAGTGCGGAAGGTCGCAAGCTAATGACACACCCCGCCTACCGAAACACAATGCACCCGGAGCATGAGTCGATCAAGCAACAGGTAGACGCTCTCTACGACCAGCTCCGCACCAAAAAATAACCTTGCACTAACGGACGCTCAGCCTTATAATCGTCGATAACTGCTGAAAGACAGGTAGCACCCAGCTAAATCGGTGTCTGTCTATGAGGGTGATACCCCTCCGAGCAGCCCAGCGATAAGGGTTAGGGCGTCCGTTTAGGGTAGCGTTCGGAAAGTGTAAGCGTTTGAATATAGGAGTCACTTGCCGTGGCTGTAATGGATACTATTGATCAGCATTTGATCACCCAATTCTCCGACAACATGCACGTTCGCGCCCAGCAAATTACTGCTCGGTTGCGCCCCTACGTGATGATCCGTAAGATGGAAGGCGAGTTCTTCGCTTACGATGGTCTGGGAACCGTAGAAGCCCGTGAAATCAACGGTCGCTTCCAGGATGTCGAGTTCGACGATATCGAACACTTCCGGCGTCAGATCCGCAAGCGGCGCTTTGTCGTCACTCTGCCTGTTGACCGGAACGATGTTGAGTCGAAACTCAAAGACCCCAACAGCGATTACGCCGATGCTTGCGTCAGAGCTATGGAACGCCGGTTCGACCGGGTTGTTACTGAAGCTATGTTCGCAGACGTTAAAACTGGTCGCGACTTCGAGAACACCATTACTGCCGCCAACGATGGCGTCTTGACTGTGGATGCTACCGCAGGCTTGACCTATGAGAAGCTGCTGGAAATCCACGAGAACTTCATCGACAACGAAGTAGGCAATGATATGCCCACCAAGCTGGTGATGGGTATCACTGGTGGCGAACACACCGATTTGATGTCTGAGTTGGAGCTGACCTCCGGCGATTACAGCCGTCAGTACGTTGTGGACTCCGGCACCATCCAGAAAGCCGTAGGCATCAACATGGTGAAGTTCGCTGGCGATGCCAACGTACCCATCATCCCTGTGTTGGCTGGCGTTCGTCAAGGCTTCGTAATGGCCGAAGGCGCTATCTGCGTAGGCGTTGCCCGCACCTGGGATATCAAAATCCAGGAGCGTACCGACAAGTACGACACCACTCAGATCCAGATCACTGGCGTACTGGGCGCTGTCCGTACTGAAGGCAAGCTGATCCAGAAGGTGACGACCACCGCCGCCTAGTTGTTGTAGCAGAACTCAAGTATAGGAGTCACGACCGTGGCTGTAATTAACGAATATGTAGACGCCAAGATCGTTTCGGGCAAGCTGACAACCGCTGCTCGGGCGCAAGGCACCAAAATCATTACCGCTCATCAGGGTTTCCAGGTTGCTGCGGCTGATGACAACGCTTCTGTGTATCGGCTGTTTAAGGATATTCCTTCGACCGCCATTCTCAAAAGTCTGAAAGTTATGAACGACGCCATTACTGGTGGCACCGATTATGACATCGGACTGTATCTGCCGAATTACGGCGTTGTAGTGGACAAAGATTTGCTGGCTGATGGGCTGGATTTGTCTTCTGCTCACCTCCGTACCACTTGGCTGGACGGGCTTGTGACAGTTGATATCGCCAACTTTGAACTTACCCTGTGGGAATTGGCCGTGTTGATCACCTCCGGGCTGGGGTACACCGCGCAGAACAAACCTGCCTCCTTCGATATCTGCCTCACCGCCAACACTGTTGGTACGGCTGCTGGCGATGTCCTGGCTGAGCTGGAGTTCTACAACCCATAAGCGTACTTCAGGGCCATGGGGGGAGATGCTTCCGGGCGTCTCCCCCTAGTTCTGAGAGAAAGGTGATCCCATGTCTGCGCCGTCTGCTGCGGTTGATATCTGCAACTTGGCCCTTGACTACCTGGGCCAGCAACCCATCTCCTCTATCGAAGTGCCTGAAAGCCAGACAGAGGAGATTATGGCGCGTTGGTATGACCACACTCGCCAGATCTGTCTGAGAGAATACGTGTGGAACTTCGCCACGAAGTACCAAGTAATCCCTCGCACTGGAGCCGGATCAGCGTACTTCGTTGACGCCTACTCTAAACCCAACGATTTTATTCGTCTTCTGGGTATCGGTGAGCGGCGCGACCTACCTACTTACCTTGACTATGAAATCACAGAAGGCACAATCATGGTTACAAATGGCGGAGACAATGGCCTGCCAATCTGGTACACCAAAGACGTAACCAACGTTGCTAGCTTTGATCCCTTGTTTGTCAACATCTTCGCTCTACGCTTGGCGCTAAAGGTGTCCTATAAGTTCACCTTGAAGAAGGGTATGGTTGACTTGCTCAACGGAATGCTGAAAGTTGAGGAAGCAAAAGCGACTTCTGTTGACGGGCAAGAGCGTCCGCCTCGTCGCGTTCAGGAATCCAAATACCACCGAGCTAGAAGGGGTATCGGGTACGGCCAAGCCGCTTCCCGGTATTATGAGTTTGAATGACGTACTCGAATAAAGCCGCAGTCAACTTTTCTGGGGGTGAACTAACCCCCAAGATGAAAGGCCGGTCTGAACTTCCGGTATACGCAAAGTCGGCTGAACGACTCCAGGACTTTATTTCAGAACCCCAAGGGCCAGCCAGATTCAGGAACGGCACTATTTTTGTTGGCAGTACTCGGCGCAACCGTAAAGCAGTCTTCATTCCGTTCCAGTTCAACGATATCCAATCCTACCTTATCGAAGCGACCGATGGCTTTTTCCGCTTCTATAAGACGGTTGATGACGCAGGCGGCATCATTTTGGAAACCGCAAAAAATATTACCGGTGTTACCAACGCAAACCCAGGCGTCATCACTTCTGCCGCACACGGCTACAGTAACGGCAACGAGGTTATCCTGTCCGGGATTGTTGGTGTATCTGGCTTGAACGGTAAACGCTTCCTGGTAGCGAACGTCACTGCAAACACTTTTACTCTAACTGATGACCTGGGTAACGCCATCAGTACTATTGGCGCAGGCGTGTATGTCTCTGGAGGAACGGCTGAGAAGATATATGAGGTCGTCACTCCTTACGCAGAAGCGGATCTTGAGACATTACAGTATACGCAAAACGCTGATACCATGTATATTGTTCACCAGCTCTATGCGCCACGCAAACTAACTCGTACTACTGAGACGAACTGGACGCTGGCGACTTACGTGCGTACCGCAGACCCGTTTACGGGTGCTGGAAAATGGCCCAGAGCAGCGGCGTTCTCCGATGATGCACGTCTGTTGATGGGCGGCACTGTTGATAACCCGGAAACCATCTACGGTTCGAGAGGCCCAACAGGAGCAGGAGCGCTCAGGTATGATGATTTCACCACTGGCACTAACGCTTCGGATGCTGTCATCTTCACTCTCGCCCCGATTCGCGGCAAGGTGGACTCAATTCAATGGCTTAATAATACAGACAAGTTCATTGTCGCAGGCACATTCGGCACTGTGCGCCGCATCTACGGTGCATCAGAAGCGGAGCCTATTACTGCGTCAAGCGTTACCGCGAAGTCGGTAAGTATCTACGGTGCGTTTCCCTCGCTTCCAGTTGTAAACGGCACCACAACGTTTTATGTGGAGCGAGGCGGCAGGAAGCTTAGGTCTTTAGAGTATGACTATCAGGTTGATGGGTATGTACCTACCGACCGAAACCTCGTAGCGGATCATATTGCCAGGGGTGGAATGAAGCAAATCGTAAACCAACTTGGCAGTCCAGAGATTATCTGGTCTGTAACGAATCGCGGCAAGCTGCTTGGATTGACTTATAAAGACAAAGAAGATATCTCTGGTTGGCATAGACATGGCATCGCGCAGGGTGACGTTGAGTGGCTAGGTGTTATGCCCCGGCCAACCAACTATGAGCAGCTATGGATGATCGTTAAGCGTACTATCGACGGTCAAACGGTTCGCTACGTCGAGTACTTCGCAGACCCACCGGACTTCCCTGATCCGGTGGATTTCTTTACCGGCACAGCTAACAAACGTGCAGACAATGTACGATACCTTAACACCCTCTATGAAGCCCAGAAACAAGCCATTCACCTGGATGCTGCCTCGGTTTACGATGGGTCAGTTTATGGCCTGGATGCAGATGCCAGCTTGACTGTTGGATTGGGCGCGGATGAACTCGACGCAACAGGGGTTGTGTTCACCGCCAGCGCCGCCGTATTTGACGCAAGTATGGTTGGAAGAGAATTATGGGGTAAATTCGATGACGAGGGTTATGGAGGCGGCAGGGCCACAATCACAGGGTTTACCGATTCAACCCATGTAACCGCCACTATTGTCGAAGCATTTCCTGAAGGCGAAGTCTACGCCGCAGGTTCGTGGTTCCTAACAGCTACTTCTGTATCTGGGCTTGACTACTTAGAAGGTATGGAAGTAGGAGTCGTTAAAGACGGGGCTGATGCGGGTACGGAAACTGTAACTAATGGCACCATCAGTCTGGACGATCCTGGTAGTGTCATCCATGTCGGATTACGATATACTGGTATCTTAAAGAGCTTACCGCTAGACCAGGGCGGGGTGAGTGGCCCAGCCCAATCAAAACCGAAGAACGTAGCGAAAACTGCGATTCGCTTCCTCAATTCGGGCGGTGCGGCTTTCGGAACCGATCTCTACAACCTGAGCGAGTTCATCTTCGACACCGGAGATACAACTGGCAGGCCAGTTCCGCTATTCACTGGCGTCAAAGAACAGTTCTATCAGGATGCGTGGGACGAAAACAAATACCTTGTAATCGTTCAAAGCTCCCCTACGCCTTGCGTTATCCAGGGGCTTGACATCTTTATGGAGACTACGGATGAATAGCGCGACCGTCATTCCCTTCAAAATGGATCACTTAGAGTGTATGCAGATGAGGGACTACGAGAAAAAGCAATTAGAGTTTGACCCTAGCGCTGCCAGTAAGATGGCGGCGCTTGCTACTTACGGTTTGGGCGGAACCATCATCTATGATGGCCGCATTCTCGGGGTCATCGGGTATCTGGAGATGTGGCCCGGAGTGTACGAGGTATGGGCGTTTCCTTCCATCTGGGTGCAGCGATATGCTACAGTTTACTTACGAACGGTAAAGCAGTATGTCAAGGTTCTTGAGAAGGAACACCCTATCCATCGCTTGCAGTCAGCGGCCATCAACGATGAGCTGCACGACAAGTGGATGTCCTTCCTGGGATTCACCGAAGAAGGTGTTCTGCGCCAGTACGGGTTCGACAAGACTGACTTTAAGCAATGGGCGAGGATCATCTGATGGGGCCGACACTAGCTATCGTATCTGCTGTATCCGCTGTTGCCGGTGCTGTTGGCGGTATGCAAAAGATGCGAGCCGCCAATCAAGAGGCGATGTTCCAGGAACAGCAGGCAGGGATTGCCGCGCAGGAAGCGCAGAAATCCGCATTGCAGAAAGCGCAGGAGGTTGAAGCCTTCGCGCAGGAGCAGACCATGAGGTACGCCAAATCCGGCGTCACCCTCGCTGGCTCCCCTGCGTTGGTGATTGCAGCGACTCGACGTAAAGGTGCTGAAGAGGTTACTGCGCTTGAGAGACAGGGCGCAATGCAGAAGTCGCTGCTAGAAAATAGAGCTTGGCAGACCAGAGCATCAGGACGTTCTGCCCTTTTGGGTAGCCTCGCTGGAAGCGCAACCAGCGTTATGAGCAACTATGCGTTAGGTAAAAAGATTGGATTGTACGGAAACGGCACTGCGGCGTCGGTTGCGGTAAGCCCTCTCCAGTTACCAGGGAGTTCAGGATATGCCTAAAATTCCACAATACACCCAGAACCAGCTCGCCTCTTCCTTAGTAGGCACACCGGGCGTAGACGCCTCTGCTGGAGACGTTGCTACGGCTGTTCAGTCCGGGTTGAATACGCTGGAAACTAACATCCGGTCTATCGCGGTAGTTGAGTACCAGGAGAATCAACGGGCGCTTCGAGCGAAGCAGGCTGAAGACAGAGCTTTGGCCCGCCAGCAACAAGCGATGATCGATGACATGGACGCTGCAAAAGCGCAGTATGACATCGATAGACAACTCGACTTGAAGATGGCGGCAATCAAAGAGCAGAATTTAGACAACCCGGATGCTGCTGTTCAAGCTATGGCGCAAATTGGCCCGGAGTTTATCTCGGAGTACCGCGACAACCTTAACGCAAACGATGTAGTAAAAACCAAAGCCTTTACTGGGAGCTTAAATCGCTTCCGGGAACAACTGGGCGGTATGCAGAATACCTGGGCTGGCGAACAGAAAGTTAAAGCCGGACTCGCCAAGTTCGAGTCTATGGCTGACTGGACAGCTATCAACATCGCGAAGAACGCTGAGGGTACGAACAGTATGCTCTCTGTTCCGCAAGCAGTAGAGTGGATGCAGAATTTCGCTAAAACCTCTACGGCGTTCAGCGCTATCGGCGTGAATGAAGCAGACATCCGAAAGCAAACTGAGAAGATGGCCGCGAATTACCTGTCTCGGCTGTCGTATGAAAACCCAGATCAGTTGACCCAAGTAATTAAACAGGGCGTGTTTGACGACTTCATTGATGGTGCAAGCCGCAATAAACTTTACAATGATGTCGAGAGCCATGCACTAGCGCGGGCCAGGGATCAGCGCGAAGAACAACAGTACACTACTGCGGTGACAATGGCCGATACTACCCACAGTCTACAGATGGGAGCTATTCGAGGTGAAACAACTCCTGCCGATTTCCAAGCAGCAAGGGAACAAGCTGCACAACTCAAGGCTAATCCCAGTACTTATAGGGCTATCGATTCTATCGAAGCGCAACAACTCAATCGGAACGTGAGTAAAGCGGAATCTGAAGTCAACAAGATGATGACAGAAGAGAAGCGCCAAAAAAGAGAGCAAGCTAAAGCACTTGAAAAATCACAACGAGATGCAGACTTAACACAGGTTTTGACCGAATTGAAAACCGCAGAAAAAGCCATCTTCTTGCCGAAGAGTAAAAAAGGTAAGCGATATAGCGTAGTCAGCGATAAGTACAGTGCTGAGCAAGTGTCAGAATACTTATCCAAACTGGTTATTGCCGAAACAAAAGAATACTTATCTCCTGCCGAAGCGGCTGCAAAACGAAGCATCGCTATGAGCGCATTGCAGAGATTGAATAAGAAAGATCCTGAAGCAGCAACCCACGCTAGACAGGTGCTTTTAAACGTAAGCAATATCCGTAAATGGTCTACTACTCGAACGAATGACGTTAAAGAAAATAGACGATTGGGCGTAGAGGCCATTAATAACTTCTACTCCATGTTCGAACAGTACACCAAGGCGCATAACGGTACGCGACCAACCGGACAACAGCTACAAAATCTTATGAACGCTGCGGCACACAAAGCCGAGTTGAATAAAAAGTAGGTACTGCGATGGAAAGAGACATTACTCAGGTAGCCAACGGTGAAGGGCTGGAGTCTCCAGAGTTAAAGCTGGCAGCTATGCCTGACTACGACAATCCAGACACCATAACGCAAATTGCAGACGGCACGTACAACACCACTTACAAGCAACGCACCGGATACGATAGTCCCTGGACTGCCCCGATTGAATATATGCGGGACAAGTATGAGATGGGCGATGCCTCGGTTGTGCGGGGCGTGAAGGGCTTCGAATTATGGAGCCAGGACAATCTTAACCAGGACGAGGAACGGGCGGCTTTAAGCGACTTGCAGACGCCTCACCTCGAAGCCATTCAGAAGAACGTGAACCTACTGGAGGCAAAGCTGGGGCCACGGAACTTCTTTCAGTTCACGGGTGATGCCATGAACATCGCCCCGTCCATGATGCACACAGTCAAGGGTGGCGGGATTGGCGCTGCTGTCGGTGCTGTGGGTGGAGGATTACTGGGCGCGGCAATCACACGAAATCCCGCAGGCGCTATTATCGGCGCTCAATCTGGGGCCAAGACACTGTACGGTGTCGGTGCATTGGCTGCTGGTGTCCAGCTAAACATTGGTGGCGTGTATGCCGGGATGGTTGATAAGGGCATCCCCCGCGAGTTAGCCAGGAAGTATTCTATGAGCGCAGGTTTAGTAATGGGCGGCCTTGAGTATTTCGGCGTCGATCAGATGTCACACGTTGGGCGTTTGGCATTCGCCAAGCAACTAAAGACCAAAGCCGGTAAAGAAGCGGTCGCTAATATGTTCAAGATGCTTCCGCCAGAATTGATGAAGCACCTTTCAGTAGCTGGGTCTATTGTCAAAGGCGCAGGATCGGAAACTGCTACAGAGGTTAGCCAGGATGCAGTAGAGCTGTACGCCAATGCAATGGTAGAATATGTATCCAGCGATGGCAAAGATCGTCCCTGGGAGAGTAAGAAATTCTGGCAGGACGCCCAAGCGCAACTCATGCAAACAGCGATCACTACTGCTCGCGGGTCTTTGGCGCTGGCGGGCGGTACGCATGTCGCGGGCGACCTGACCGGCAAGGGAACTGCAACTTTCAAAGACTTGGTGCAACGCGCTCAGATCAAGGAACTACAGGCGCAACAGCGCCTTGTTGATCAGGGTATGAAATCAGTTCGAGAAGGCAAGGTCGGCTTTGGCGATGTGATGGAAGCGATTGGGCATATCGTTACTGGCGATAAAGACCAGGAGCTTGAAAAAGCAAAACTGGATGCGATGGATATGACCGATGAACAAGCTATGGCCGCGCTTTACCCTTCCAGGCAGACGACTGAAAACGGCACTACAACCTTGATGACAGGGGTATCCAAATCTGAAGCTGAAGCGAAAGAAGCTCAGGCTCAGCCAAGTGAAGAGGAGCTTGATGCTTCTGCTGCAAATGCTGCCGAAAACATGGAGCCTGAAGTCGTACTAGCTGAAATGCAGGGCGATCCTGACGCAGCAATTGCGGAAGAACCAGACCCCGCTCAGAACCCTGATATCGAAGAGATGCCAGAAGACGCTCAGATGCTACTGGATGGACTTTTTGATGAGGAAGAAGGCACGTCATACCAGGAGTCTGACAGCACCATATATTCTGAGGCCATGCCTGAGTTCGTCGGATTGGAAGACACTGACCCCGAATCCAATGAAATGACTGAGGTTGAGGTACAAGCTCGGGTGAATCAGTTGACTGCTGACATCCAGCGCTTGACAGTGCAGGAGCAAGACCTTATTCGTCAGATGGAAAAGAAGAAAACAAAGGGCCACAAGCTGACAGCAATGGAAGACCGGCTGGCTAAAATCCAGGAACAGAAGGAGAACCTTCAGTTCGAGCGGGATGTAACCTCCGAGGGATTCCGCTCCAGAAACGATGTAGCCGCGCAGAAAGGTCAAGTCCGTATGTCCGTCCTCTCCAAGCTGATTAAGCGCCTGGAGCGGAACGCTGACAGCGTAGTGAAGACTCGTAAACAAACCAATGACCGTATCTCCCGCGCCAGAGGCGAAGGGTTTAAGAGTGGTGATTTCAACGCGAGACAAGCGGTTCGCTCTCTGCAAGGCCAGTTAATCCAGGTCATTAACGCTGCTACCAAGAATCAGAAGTTCCGTAACGACCTCAAGCGTTATGTCAACAAGGTAACGAACGTGCGTCAGTTCAAGACTGCTGCGAAAAAGGTCGATGCCGCATTGCGTGAGATGGAGACTAAAGCGGATCAGAAGCAATACGAAGTATCAAGAAAGAAGCTGCTCGATAAGATTGACCGCATGACAGAGGATAAAACCAAGACTGTTGGCGGAAAACCTACTAGCAATTATGACGCAGACACCATTGCTCGACTGAAGAAGTTCCGGGTATACGCTGCATCCAAGGTGTTAGCGGAGCGAGCGCTGCTTGATTTCGACCAAACCCACGGCACTAACTTCCAGAACGGGGATCTGCACCTGATTCCCGATGAGGCGCTTGAAGACCGGCAGATGGCGATCCTGGCGAATGACCTGGAGAACCGCAACCTGATGGAGTTAAACATCATTCAGGGCAACATTGCTCAATGGTTGCAGGACTCTCGGGATGCCATGCTCCAGAAGAAGGAAGCCCAGAAGCTAGAAGACGAACTGACGCTGAATACGGCCAAGGCCAGCCTAGGCGTTCAGCCTACTGATAAGGCAATCAAGTCGAAGAAAGCCAAGCCCAGTCATCCGTTTAGCGATTTCCATACGCCCTGGCTGATGTGGAACTCCCTCCTGAAGTACATTACACCAAAAGATGCGGGCCATGCCCTAGCTGCACTGCTGGATACGACGATGGCGAAAGCGGGATACTACGCTGGGCGGGAAACCTCTAGCCTCGCCATGACTAAAAAGCTACAAGAGACGTTAGATAACAACGGCTTCGCTAACACAGACATTAACAAGAAAGCGTATAAAGACTCTAACGAGATTGTAACCTTCACGTATACTGATCAGGAAGGCAATCAGATCACCACTAGCCCAGACAGAGCGCAGATGATTGACATCTGGATGAAGATGCAGGACACCTCTCTGCACGATACGATGCGCGATGCGGATAAGGGTAACTCCTGGACGTTCACCGGAGAAGCCGCTGCGGGTACTTCCTTCCAAGAACAGCTAGAAGCGCTATTAAAGCCAGAGGATAAACTGATCGGACAGGCGATGATTGACTTCTACGCAGACTATCACGCTCGCGTAAACGCCGTATACCGCGAAAAGTACGGCGTTGACCTCCCGATGCGCGAGAACTACAGTCCGCTGAACCGGACAGGGTATGACGTTGACCCCGGAGACGGTGTTTCTTTTGGTGCATTGCTTCCGAAATCTTCTAAGAACCGTAACGCCAACCTGAATCGGGTCGATCCGCAGAACGCATACTCCACGATTGACCAGCATATTGACCAGTGGGAACACTTCATGTCCTACGATACCCTGATGAGAAAGATGCGTGTGGTCATGAAGAACGCTGATGTTCGGACGCATATCGCTGACAACTTCGGAAACGGAACTGTCACAGTGCTGAATACATATCAACAGCGCTTTATCCAAAACAGGCCAACACTTTACGATAACTCCAGTGCATGGCTAGGCGTCCTGATGAAGAGTTTGAGCTGGGCGGCATTGGGCTTTAAACCTGTGTATCAGATGGCCGTTCAGCTATCAGCAGGTATGTCTATGTGGGCTGACTATAACCCAGTCGATGTAGCCAAAGGCGCTGTGATGTACGCCAGAAACTTGGGTCAAACTGAGCAAGAGTTCCGCAACTCGGCGGTTCTCAAGCATCGGTACAAGGAAGGCGCTTCCCAGGAGTTTAAGCAAGCCCTGTCATCCACTGGAAGACTGGGTGGGTTCTTGGCTTACGCCACCAAGGCACCGACACCGGAACTCGGGCCAGGAGCCTACAACGTAATCAGCAAGCTGACATTTGCGGGTATGCGCCTAGGTGATGCTGGCGTTGTGCGCGTCTTCGGCGGGCCACTCTACTGGGCTGAGATCGCTAAAGGGTCTTCGCCTGAACAAGCGATGAGAGCCGTTGAGCGCGTTACTGAACAGACTCAGCAATCCGATGCTGTAGACCAGATGCCGCATGTCTTCGCCCAGGATCAGTGGAAGTACTTTGCCTTGGGTATGTTCCGGCTTCAGCCTCTCCAGTTATATGGCCAATCGCTGGTCGCGTCCAGGGACTTCCTATACAACGACCGCTCCGCCAAGGGCTTCGCCAAGCTGGGGTACAAGATGATGTCAATGTGGATGCTCCCCGGCCTGATGTATGGTTTGGTGAAAGCAGCGCCTTCTCTCATTGCACCCTCTGGTGACGATGACGACCGCGATAAGGACGCTATTTTTGACATCGTGAGTTCCACTATCCTCGGGCCAGCAAATGCCGTACCGGGCTTCGGAGATGCCGTAGAATGGCTTTGGTGGCAAGTCGCTGCTCCTGCGGTAGGAGTGGATGTACCGAACTTCCGAAAGTCAATCGGTGGCGATCCCGTCAGCCAGCAGTTATTTGAAAACCCTTGGAAGGCGATCAAGTCCTGGGGCAAAGTCCTGGAGAATACTGCTGATGTTGACGGAGACGTTGAGGAAGAAGATGCTACAGAAGACGCTCAGAAAGCTGTAGCGGACACTGTAAAAGCTGTCAGTCAGCTTGCTGGCGCTCCTGGCGCAGCGCTTAACATGCCTGGAAACATCGTCTCCAGAGTTGAGCAAGGTGACTGGATCGGCGCTTCATTCGCCTTGGGCGGCTGGTCAACCAGTCAGTTAACCAAGCGCGGTAGCAGTACGGATGAAGAGGATGAAGAAGAAGATTACGGAGATGAAGAGGACGATACTCCTCTTTCTCAGCTAATCGAAGAAGCGAAAGCCAGACTAGATGCTATGGATAATGAATCTGAAGGTTCCCAAGAACCGCCAGCAGATGATAGTATGAGAACAGATTCCGAAGACTTCTTCGGGCCACCAGAGGACAGCGCTCCATGACTGTAGAAACGACAACTAACAGGGCGTTCGGAACGGGTGACGGGTCGATTACGGAGTTTGACTTCACGTTCAAGTACTTCAACGACACCGATATCGACGTTTACCTAGACGATAACACCACTCCAATCAGCCCAACGCTTTATTCCGTCGTTCGGAATCCATCCGGCGATGGTGGCACTGTCGTGTTTATAGACCCCGTAGCCGATGATGTGCGCGTCACCATCGCTAGGGCGCTGGAGTACACCCAGACTACTCGCATCCCTGTGCGCGGTGAGCTGGGGCGAGGCACTTTGGAAAACACTTACGACAAGCTCACAATGCTTTGCCAGCAACTGAAGGATGAAGTCTCCCGTTCCTTGGTGCTGCCAGTGACATTTCAGAATGCTCAGCAATTAGTATTGCCTGAACCTGAAGCGGGACGGGCGCTTATCTGGCGTGATGACCTGAGCGGGCTGGACAATAGCGATGTCAACCTGACTACTCTTTTGGATGATGTAACTGCTCAAGCAGTTATCGCCACCCAACAAGCTGTGATTGCGGCTAACCAAGCTGCTTCAGCGACAGGCTCTGTTACTCTGGCCAGTGAATACGCTAATACAGCCAGGACTCACAGAGATAACGCCCGCTTGTGGTCAAGCGCTGGTGAAGATGTTCCCGTGGATGACGGCACCAACACCGGGTTCTCCGCTTATCACTGGTCACGTAAAGCGCAGGGGCTATCTGTGCCGATGACCACTAAAGGGGATATCTTCGTGCGCGGGGCTAGCGGGAACGCTCGCCAACCCGTAGGTACTGACGGCCAAGTTCTTGTCGCGGATTCAACTTCAGCCACTGGATTGGCCTGGGGTTATGGTGTACCGACCGGCGTACCCCTTCCATTTTGGGGCGGAGAAGCGTATGTACCTGCTGGTTTTATACTGGCGCAAGGATCAATCGGTAGTGCTGCTAGTGCTGCAACCCGCCGAGCCAATGCTGACACTATTAATCTGTACACACTACTATGGAATAGTTTAACCAATGCCGTCGCTCCGGTGTCCGGTGGACGTGGAGTTAGTGCTGCGGCGGATTTTGCGGCGAATAAAACCCTAACCCTTCCTCCTCCAAATGGTAGAGCGTTTATCTGCAAGGATAACATGGGCGGTGTATCCGCCAACGTAGTAACTTCTGCTTCTGAAGATGGGGGTAACGCTATTATTCTGTGCGGTACTGGGGGCGAAGAAACCCACGTACAGGCGCTCAGCGAGCTAAGACGGCACAAACACAATATCACAAGAACGGCCAACGCAGATTCCGGGTCAGCTCGATTTACGCCTCCGTCCATCACAGAGGAGGTTAATGACGAAGGTGCAGGCGATCCGATGAACGTCATGGGGCCGTGGATGGCCGTGAACGTTATACTAAAGCTTTAGGGAAGTACGAGTGATTACGGTTAGGAGCTAATTGTGGAAGGACAGAATGTAGTGGAGTTACTTACTGCGTTAGCAGGGCCGCTAGGTGGCGCACTAGCTGGGTGGATAGTATCCAGAACATTACTAAAAATGTACAACGACAAAGATAAACAGCTAATTCAATCCCTACAATCTCAGATCAACGGGATTAGCCAGGGAGAGAAACACTGTAACGAAAGATTCAATATGCTTCTCGGTGAAGTATTTAAGCTGAAGGACAGAGGCAATGATCAAAGTCCCGTTCATTAAATCGAGAAACTTCAAAAGTTACGACATCTGCCGGAGTGCAGATACTGTAACCGAGACTGGGCTGTACTTGACTGGATACGTTCACGGTCATGCCCAAGGGCTGCGGGATTCTTTGTATAAAAAATACCCGGAACGGTTTAAAGGGTTAGTTCTTACGTCAACCAATCGAGGTGCATACAACACTGATATTAAAAATGCAGCGAAAGGTTCCCATCATGTTTGGCGTGTCGAATCCAACGGTAATCTGCATGTTGCATATGATTGCTACGGCGTAGGTATCACGCTTCAAGAACTGTATGACCATGCAGTAGCGACATGCCGGGGAGAGATTTACATGAACAAGCCCGAAGGTATTGTACATATAGCGCCAGTACCTATGGAAGACGAACACTGGATTCAGTAACAAGTTTATTAGAAACACAAAGGATACGCCATGACCCGCATTCCAGATTCTAAAACCAGCTCAGGTAACATCATCGTTAAAGACGAGGGCTTACTTGTTGCTAACCTCCGTGAATTGAACTTTATCGGGGCTAACATTCAGTCTGTATTGAACGGTACGAGAGCGGACGTAACGCTTAAATCTGGCCCGCAGTTAAGCCAGCGGTTTATTGGGAATATCAATAACGTTTTCGCTCGGCATTGGTCTGGCGGGATTAGCGCAGGAGGCGTCAGAAACGATTATACGTCCACGCAATGCGCCTTCGTGGTTGCGCCATGCGATGAGTTTACTCAGGTTCGCTTCCTGTTTAAGAACATCGAAGCCACTCCACCTAACGTAACCGCTGTTTGCGCTGTCACCAATAGCTCAGCGAACAAGATTGAGCCTTCCGTAGGCAACACCAAAACCAATAACCCAACCAACGGATGGATAGATGTCACGTTCGATGGCGACATCACAGGCACACTGCCAGATTTTACATCTGGTGACGTAAGAGTAGCCGCAACACTGTGGTCTGACTGGATGGATCTACCGTCTATTGCGCCCACAGACGGCGCATCCACAAGGCCGTACCTGATGTTTCGCACCAAATTTAGCTCTCCATTCACGTACTGGGCGCAGGGCGTCACAAGAACGACCATCGACTACAATCCAAACTTCTTCGACCAGTACTATCGCTTTGGAGCGGATACAACTGGCACCACCGAGAATAGCACCGCAGCCAACACTAATACCTATCAGGACGGTACAGGCGTGTTTGCGGTTGAGTTCCGTTCTAGCAAGCGCGTTTTGAAAGTTGTTTGCGTCGGTGACTCCATCACCCAAGGCGTAGGCGACAACACCCAAGGTAACTCATTGGGTTCATGGGTTCCAAAATCCGAAGCGCTGCGTCTAGCCAGCGGTTTGCCTGTGAACTTCCTGAACTACGGTCAAGGTGCTTGCCCCTCGGTATCTTACCTAGCTTATGGAAAGCAGGCTGTAACCGATCACAAACCCGCAGCAGCGATATATAGCGTGTGGACGCCAAACGACTCCATACCGGACGCCACAAACACCGTAACGGCGTTCAACCGAGCAATGGCTTTTGCCAACCATTGCTACGACAACAACACGCTACCTATCTTTGCGTTCCTTGCGCCAAACGACGGCTACATTCTGGCGGCGGATAACTTCCGAAAAGCCTTGATTACCCGCTGTAAAGCCACAGGAATTGACGTAATCGACATGACGCCAGCCGTTGGTGATGGTGCATCGCCAGAACGATTCATTCCAGCGATGAAGAACGATAACACCCACCCTAACGCTGCTGGTTATGCCGCTATGGCGACAATCAACATCGCAAAATTCAATGAAATCATAACCCGCAACATTAGCCTGTAGGAGCTTGCCATGACGTTAATCCCCAGTTCTAAAACCGGTGAAGGCCGGGTAACAGTTAAGGACGAAGGAATGCTTCTGTCCCAACTCCAGACCTTGAACTTCACAGGGGCTGGGGTGACCGCTACTTTAAACGCAGGCGCTGCTCAAATCGACATCCCTGGTGGAGGTAGCTCTTATGTATGGCCAGGGTTTGAGGCGTTTTACGACGCCCTTACCCAGGGCTTTGCTAAAGAGATTAACTTCACCGGGGATGGAGTTTCTGTCAGTCTTGTGGGCGACCAGTTAAGCGTAACCGTACCGGGCGGAGGTGATAGCGGATCTACAACCCCTCCTACCGACACTAACTATGAGACTGCGTTTAACCCCAAGTCTACAGCGTACAACTGTCTTGGTGCAGCGGATACAACCGGCGGGGATACCGCCAAGCTGCAACAGATGTTTACGGATGCAACGAACAACCTGCCTGCCATCGTTACGATTCCGGCAGACACATATTACATTAACGGCACTATATCTATTCCGTCGAGTTCTGATTTCCAGATACCGACGATTAGTGCGGTGAACACCGGTACTGATGTTATCACAATGAGTACCGACCACAAGAAACAGACCGGCGACCCCATCATGTTCCAGGGCTTCATGCCTGCTGGACTGGTAGCGGGAACGATATACTTTGTGAACAAGGTGTCTGCGACAACTATGAAGTTGTATAACAGCCGAGCAAACGCCATTACTGGTGGTGCAACAGGCTTGATTGACATAACTGGCGGCATTACAACTACCGGGTCTATTACAAACGGCACTGCTATACTTACGGTAGCCGCTGAACTAGGGTTAGAGCGCGGCACCAACGTTAGGATAGCTGGTGTCACCAACAGCAACGGCGGGTACTACGTCATCGGTGGGGTAGGCACAGGTACGCTAACCTTGAACGCCAACGCTAACGCCACTGTGTCGAACGTAACTGTCACATATATTGGCACTATGGACTGGCGGTACTTCCCTTCAGGCTTGAAAATCGTATTCCAGCCAGGAGCCATCTTCAAGAAAACCACTGTGTTCGCGAACCAAGCCATCCTTAACATTTCGTTAGGTTCTGGTGTAGAGTTGAAGGGTGGCATCTTTGAAGGGAACACCACCGATCTTAACGCCGGTATCAACGCTGGCGACGATTTGGTGCGTATATCCTCCTCTCACCGTATCCTTGTGGAGCATTGCAAGTTCCGTCATTGCGGTGACGCTGCACTGCGGGTACAAACCTCTACCGCAGACCCGCAAGCCAACACCACTTCACAACCTGAAGGCGGCGTAAACTCTGGTGAAGTGGTCGTTCGCAACAACTACTTCTACAACGTCCACCAATTCTCCAGTACCACTAACGATTACGTCCACGGCGGCACCCAGAACCTGTTCTTCTACGGGAACACAATGGATAACCTGCGCGGCTCTATCAAGGTGGCCAACCGTTCTGCGGGTGGTCGCAACATGTATATGTACGCCAACACGTTCAAGTCGTCCATCGACAAGGGCTTCGAGATAGATTCGATGGAGAATATCTACATATTCAACAACACTTTCCAGAACATCACAAGTTATGCGGTATACATTCTGTCCAATAACGGGCCTGCGGGAACCGGGTACGGTACGGGTATCGTCGGGTTCCAGTATGACTCTGTATTCATAAACAACAACATATTTAAGAACTGTAGCAGCACCGGAGGTACGGTTCGGTTACAGCCGGATCTGTACTCTGATGGGACGTTAATCAACTACCGTAACGTAGACATCAGCTACAACACGTTCAAAGACCACACAGCTACTGGTGCAATCGGGATTAACCTGATAAACGGGAACTACGAAGCCCTGACAATCAACAACAACAAGTTTACGAACTGGAAAGGGCTGGACGCCATTAAGTGTACGCTGCGTGGTTCAACGGTTTCCGGGTTTAAAAACAAAATCCAGATCAACTTCAACCAGATTGACATGGATAACGTTGGTGGCTCTGCGGCACACATCTGGTTAGAGAGGACTGCCGGAACTGAAAAGCTGCGGAACATCCAGATCAACTTCAATCAGTTGACCGGAAGCACCACTCAAGCAATCGTTGCGGGTGACTGGCAGAAAGCGACACTGGCTAACAACCAGATTGACCTCGCTGCCGGTAACTTTTTCCTGCGGAACAGCGGCACCCTTATCGATTTGACGGTTAAGAACAATGAGATGACCACAGGCGGAACGTTCGGGTTCAACCCAACGTTTACAAACGGGTTGTACATGTACAATAACCAGTTTGAGACTGCCTCCGGTACTGCGCTGTCTATCAGCAACAGTAACCAGAACGTCTGGGAGTTCAGCAACCTGGTCGTTGGCGGGTCTAAGCAAGTCGCCCAAGTACCTGTCAACACCAAGTCCCTGAGCAAGGTAGGCCGGAGAGACGACGGAACAGCGTCTCCGACTGCTGGAACTTGGAGAGTTGGTGACATCGTGGACTTCACGAACGTTGCTGCCGCTGGTTCGCTCGGCGTCTACTGTATCACATCTGGTACGGCAGGCACTATCACCGCCACAACTGGATCTATCACTAATGGCGATGACGAACTAACCGTCAGTACCGTATCCGGCATCGCCGTGGGGTGCTACATCAGCATCGCTGGCGTGACCGGAACAAAAGTTGTAACAGCTATCAACGGGCTAGTAGTGACTTTAGACTCTACCGCAGACGCTACAGTGGCTGCTGCGGCAGTGGCTTACGTCGCTCCTGCTTTTAAAGCCCTACCCACAATTGCGGCATAGGAGATATCATGCTTGGATTCGCTTCGTACCTAAGAAAGTTAGCGTTTCAATTAGCGCTAACAACTACGCTGGATAGTGATGACCGCTTCATAGTAGCCAGAGACAACACACCGTTCGCTGCTATGAAAGCTATCACTCCCTCAGACCTTGCTACGGCCTTGGGTGCAGCTTCTGCGTACTCCATTGACGTGCAAGTATTTACAGCCAACGGTACATGGACGAAGCCCGCATCCGGGTCTATGGTAGATGTCCACGTTATCTCTGGTGGCGGTGGTGGCGGTTCAGGCCGTCGCGGCGCAGATGGCGCAATCCGCTTCGGCGGTGGTGGCGGCGGTGGGGGAGGATTCTCCCGCAAAACCTTGGTTATTGGTGGGCTGGCTGCTACCGTTGCTGTGGTAGTTGGTGCCGGTGGAACCGGTGGCGCTGCGGTTGCCGTAGATGATACTGATGGAAACCCTGGTACTGGCGGCGGGCAATCCAATTTCGGTACGCACGTTCGCGCCAGTGGAGGATCGCTCGGTGCGGGCGGTACAGCTACTACTGGTACTGCTGGCGGCGCTACAACCGTTGGGTCTGTATTCGGTACTGGAGGGGGCGCAGGGTCTAACGGGTCTGCCGCTGGAACTAACGGCACCAACAATACTACCGGTGCTGCGGCTGGCGGCGCTGGCGGGGGTGGTATCTCTGCCGCCAACGCAGTATCCA
>Ga0315904_10001036_pt1 | contig 44041 bp, 67 predicted proteins | sample LakEriMetagenome_6_FD_203529 | JGI IMG/M metagenome (GOLD analysis project Ga0315904, IMG submission 203529) | Freshwater fungal communities from buoy surface, Lake Erie, Ohio, United States - Buoy 12 MA120 | ecosystem: Environmental > Aquatic > Freshwater > Lake | place: USA: Lake Erie, Ohio... | reverse complement strand
CCGCCGGCCGCGGCACGTCGCCGCGGCCGGCCAGGCCCCGAACCCGAACCGAGGAGAACCCGAACCCATGACCGCCGCTCAATTTTGCCGCCTGGCCGCCCGATACGCGAACCTGCCCGCCGACGTTCGCCAGGCCGTCGACGCCCTGGCCCTGGCCGATACCGCCGAGGCCGAACGCCACGCCGCCCGCGGCACCGACGCCCGCCGCGCGGCCGAGCGCTACCTACTCGACCTGGACGCGGCCGGTGCCGCCGTCGGCCCGGCCAGGCCGGCCGCCGCCCGGTGCGTGCCCATGTTCGCCGATTGACCGCCGCCCGAAAAAACTTTTCCTGGCCTACTTGCTTTGTTGTTGCCGATCGGATATAACTAGACAACACGCCGCACGAGCGGCCAAACCACGAGGAGCCCGAACCCATGCACCGCTTCGAAGTTTTGGGAATTGTCGACGAGCCCGGCCATTGTGAGCTCTGCGGCACCTACTGTCCCGCGCGCCGCGTCGCCGTCCGCCTGGCCGATTCCGACGACGTTTCATATTGGGGCGTAGTGTGCGCCGCCGAGGCCCGCAGCGGCCGCCGAGACTCGACCCTCGCACGCCAGCTCCGCCAGGAGGCCGAGGAGGCCGGCGAGTATGACGCCGCCCGCCCGCACGCCGGCCGCCGAGCTGGCACCGTCCGCCGGCAGACTCGCCGCGCGGCCATCGCCGCCGCGGCCGCAGCGGCCGCCGAGGATCGGATCGTATGGGCCCGCACGTCGTCGAGCGTCCCCGCTGGCCTCACGCCCGAGGCCGCCGCGGAGTATCGGTATCGGCAGGCCGGCCGCCGGCCAGAGTGCAGCTACATGACCGCCGACGCCGCCGGCCGCCTGGCCGCCGTCGACCGCACCGATCCCGCCGACGTGGCCCGGTTTGCTCGTGCCGGATTCACTCACGCCGCCTGGCTCGACCTCCCATCACCCGAACCCGCGGCCGCCTAACGGCCGCTCCCGCGGCCATCGGCCAGGCCGGCCGGCGCCCGCGGGAGCGGCTGAAACCGCCCCGAACCCATGACCCCAACCCAGGAGCCCGAACCCATGAACGCCCCCGGCTATTACGTCCTGCGAATCGTCGACCGCTGGCAGATGCGATGCCTTCTCGCTTGCGGCGGCCGAGTGATCCCGATCGCACCCGAGGCCCCTTGCGTCAAACGCTTCGCCACGCTGCTCGCCGCTTGGGAGGCTTGCGACGAAATCGCCGCCGAGGGGATGCACCCGTACTTCGTCCGCGCGGACGCATGACAGAGAACCAGCCCGGCGGCACGTCGCCGCCGGGCCCGAACCCGTAGCCAACCAGGAACCCGAACCCATGACGACCACATACAACCACGAGCGGCGGCAGGCTATCGCGAATCTGTTTTCGTCGCTCGCCGCAATCCGAGAGCTGGAAACGATCGACCCCGACAACGTGCCCACGCACGCCTATAGGAAGGCTTGCCGCGCGACGTGCCACGCCCACACGACCGACGAAAACCCGTGGCCCGCGGTCCAAATGATCGCCGCGGTGCTCCGCCTCGTCGACCCGAACCCAGGCCCCGCCTTGCACGGCGAGCCGCCCGCCCGCTCCCACTGGCTCCGCCTGGCCTGGCTTGAGCTGGTACGCGCCGCAGCCAACGAGGCCGGGCACGGAATCGGCGACGCGCCGCGCTGGTCGCGGATGCACGCCGGCGAGCTGGCGGCAGAGTTTGACGACATCGCCGACACCTACTAACCCGGCCCGCCCCGCCACCGGCGGCGCCCGCGGCCGCCGGAACCGGGGAAGGCCTGGCACGTCGCCCGAGCCCCAACCCAACCCACAACCAGGAACCCGAACCCATGACCACCGCCGCCCGCGAAATCGACCACGCCGCCTACCCCCGCCGGTGCCGCCGGCTTTCCGAGGCGGAATTGCTCTACATCATCGCCGACTGCCGGGAAAGCCTGGCCGCCTGGCCGGACTGCCCCAACGCCGGCCGCTACCAGGATGAAATCAGCTACGCCGCCGCCGAGCTGGAGCGACGGAGGAGGGGAGGCCGCCGGGCCCGGCCGGCCGCAGCCGAGGCCGCCGCGGCCGAGCTGGCCGAACTGCTCGACGCATGACCGACAGACAACCCACGACCCCAACCCAAACCCACGAGGAGCCCGAACCCATGACGCCCGAACGTGCCCGCTACATCCTGGCCCACACGCTGCTAGGCGGCGACTTCCGCCATGCCTTCCGCCAACCAGGCGACAGCCCCCGCCGACGCCTTGACCCCGACGGTATCACGCCGGCCGAACACGCCGCGATCATGGCCCACTGGCGCACGCTTCCAGGGTGGACCAGCTACCACACGGCAGTGTGCGAGATCGCCCGCGGCGTCGCCGCGGCAGAGTAGAGACAACCCACCGCCGCCGAACCCATGCCCGAACCCATGCCACCGCTTGACCCGCGGTGCCGATCGGCAACAATGGCCGACATGGCACCAAAAATCGACCCCGACCAATACGTCACGATCGGCACCGCGGCCAAGTTAGCCAACGTGTCCCGATTGTGGATGCGCAAGCTCGTGCAGGCCGGCCACGTCGCCGGCGTGCAGATCGACAACCAATGGTTTGCCAAGCGTAGCAGTGTGGAATCCTACGCAGCCACCATGCCGAACGTCGGCCGCCCGCGCGGCGGATCGCACGCCCACTAGGCCAACACGACCGCCAAACCGTTTCAGCTCTTGCCCGATAGTTGCCGATAGGATAGAACTAGACAACCGGCCGCACGAGCGGCCCCAACCCAGGAGAGAACCCATGACCCCAATGGCCCGATACCGAACCCTAGCCAGGCAATCTGCCTTCCGCGGTTGCGACCCGCTCACCCAGCCGATCGTCCACGCGATCGCCGGCGGGCGGGAGATGCCCGAGAAGTTTGCCATCCTCGACACCTACTACGACATCGGCGCCCCCGAGGTGGAGCACCGCTGCGAGCGCATCCGGCGGGAGGTTCGCCGCATCACTGCGGCCGCCGGCATCCCCATGCGCCAGACGTTCACCATGCTTGATTCCAAGATTCCCGCGTGACCCCACCCCAACCCAGGAGCCCGAACCCGTGAACGCACTAGCCGAACGAATCGAATCCCTGCCCGTCTCGACGCTCGCCGACGTGGCCCGTGAGCTGGTCGCCGATATGCGGCCAGAGTGTGATGCCGTATGGAGCGCCGCCATGGGGAGCCTCCAGCGCCGCATGACGAGCGCCGAATACCTGGCACTGTGCAACGACCTCGACGCGGCCTTGAGCTAGAGCACCAGCCCCAACCCCAACCAAGGAGCGAACCCATGACCGACCTCGACCACCTGGCCGCCGCCGGCGGCCGCTTCGTCCGCCTCGCCCGCCGTGAAAAGCGACCGCTCGGCGCGGCCTGGCAAACCCGCAGCACAGACAACCCGGCCGACGTGGCCGCCTGGCTGCGGGCGGGCTCCAACGTCGGGCTCTTACTGGGCCCGGCTTCCGGCCTTGTCGACGTGGAATACGACCAGCCGGAAGGGCTCGACCAGCTCGCCGCCTACGGGATCACCGACCTCGTGACGCCGACCTGGCGATCGGCCCGCGGCGAGCACCGCCTATTCCGTTGGGAACCGTGGATGCCGCCGGCCGCCGTGATCCAGCTGGACGCGATCGAAATACGGCTCGGCGGCCGCGCCGCTCAATCCGTGCTCCCGCCGTCGATCCATCCCGACGGCACAACCTACGAATGGATCGTGCCACCGAGCGTGCCGGTGGCCGCGTTTCCGGCGCAACTTCTGGCGGGAGCCTACGCATGATCCGCGACGCCTTCCGTGCCGCCCTGGCGGTCGCCGTGCTCGCGGCGGCCGCCGGGCTCGCGGTCGAAACACGGCACCAGCTCAACGTCGCCGACCTGGCCTATCGGGCGGCGATCGCCGGACAACCCATGTCACAACCCATCGCCGGACAACCAATGCCGCCAGAGCCGGGCCCGCTCCGCCGGCTTGGCCGTGCGACGCTCGACTTGGCCGACGCCGCTATCGGGATTGTCCGCCGTTAGCCAGCCGGGCGGCCAGGGCGCGCAGCACGAGCCGCATCTGCGGGTCCGACCACCAGAGCCCCAGCAGGACGGTAGCGATCGCGTCCACCGTGCCACGCAGTAACAGCGGCCACAATGGCCCGACGCCATGCCGGGCCTCCCATTGTTCGCGAACCTGGGCCCGAACCAGGGCCACAGCATGATCGACGGCCTTGTGATTCCGGCCGCCGTTCCGCTCGATCGCCTCTAGGTGCTTGTGCGGCCAGTGGCGGACGACGAGGCGGGCCAGCTCGTCGAATCGCCCGCGGCATATAGCCGCGCGATTCCCGCAGACTTGCCGGAGGTGCGCGGTGAGCTGTTCCAGAGCGTCCACGCTCACCTCGGCGGGCACTTGCCGTCAGGGCAGGCGGCCGGCTTTTTCTGGCACCGATCGCACTTGCACGAGCATGGCTGCAGAATGCGGCCGTCCGGCTTCCAGTAGCCGTTGACGCACGTCCGGCCACAGACGCACTCCTGGGGAGCCGGAGCCGGGGCAGGGGATGGGGGTTCGTCCGGCGTCATGCTGGCACGCGCGGCGGCCACCGCAGCGGCAGCCCGCGGCGCCTGGCGGTCGATCTCCGCCGGGTCAGCCGACCACCAGACGAGCAACGACACGAGCCAACGCCAGAGTGTCATTTACCACCCCTGCCCATGGTCGACCATCGGAAACCCGTCCTCGCCGACCGGCGGCGAGTGAACCAGGCGATTTTCGGCCGGCGGCCCTTCGGCAAAGACAGCGATCCAGAGCATCGACTTGGCGGCCTTGGCGATCCACCGCAACACGGGGCGATCGTGCGCCGGTGCCCACGGCGACGGCCTGGCGGCCGAGCCCGAGCACCAGTAGCCCACGGCGAACGCGGCCACGATCACCAGCATTGTCTTGCGATCCATCGAAATACCCTCACAGCGACAGCGACAGGGAGGCCGGGTCAAAAAGAGCGTCAGGAGCGGCCGGCCTGGCTTCCGGCGGCACCGGCTGCAGCCAGTTGCCGTTGTGCAGGTCGCGCCACTGGAAACCCGTTTTCACGTCGCCGATCGCCCAGGCATCGCCCAGCATTCCCTCGACGACGCGACGCCGTGCCCAAAACGAGCCGGCCGGCATATCGTCGGGCCATCTGTTTTCGTGCGGCCCGCACCACGACGGCCCCCAGCTATTAAGCACCAGCACGCAATCGTCGGGCGATCCGTTGGCCCGGTAGCGAATCGCAATCGCCACCATCTGGTGCATCCAGGTGCCCGAGGCTTCCATGATGCCCGACGGCCCGAGCCGCGAATCGAATCCCTGCGACGACGCCAGCGTCACAGGGAACCCGGCTTCTAGCGACGCGGCCAGCTCGGCCCAGGTCCGCACGGCGACGACGTGCCGGCAGGGGCTTTTCTTGGCGAGCGCCTCCAGGCCAGGCCGCCCCTTCTCGCCGCCAGCACCGTACGCCCCCCACTGTTTCGCCAGGTTGGGGTCGTACTTCGTCAGGTCGAGCCCGAGATCGGGCAGCGGTTGCCGATAGACCACCCCCCAATTCTTGAGCCACTTGGCCGCGCCGAATCCGGTGGCACCATCGGACCATCCGGCAAACGAACGATTGAGGGCCTGGCATCGGGCCCCGCCATAGATGGCCTCCGTGCTCGGCAGCATCGGCGGCTCGGCCGCCGCCCCCAACGTCCAGGCCACGCTTTCCTGGCAAAAGACCGCATGCGCCGCTCCCCAGGCCACGCAGTCGCCGAGGAGTTGCCGGCCCACAACCCACGGCTTGCCGTAGCGAGCCAGGTGGGCCCGGTACATCGGCCGGTACAAGAACGTGTCGACGCCGCGGGCCTGGCGCATGCACTCCGCGCCGGCCTGCGCGAAAAACGGCTGGTCGAGGCTCGCGAGAAACGCCCGCTCACCGACCGGGTCCGGCGTATAGCCGAAGTTTTTGCCGGCAGACTTCGCCGGCCAGAAGTGGACGACGGCCGCGGCCGCAATCCCCAGCAGCAGGGCCACGGCGAGCAGACGAGCGGGGCGACGGTCGCGGTACAGATCACCGGCAGGCATCAGCGGCGGCCCTCGCTACATCACGGTAGGCCGACACCCACGCGGCCCGTTGGGCCGGCGACAGCGGGCCACCGGCCACGCCCGCGGCCTGGTCCAGATAGTCCTTGATGGCGTCGCGGGCCATCGGATGCCGGTCGCCGAGGCTGACGCCGCGGCACATGAGCAGGCGAGCCCGCTGGCGGAGCTGGTCCATCGCCTGCCCGCTTTTGAGAAGGGGCTCGGGAAGGCCGGCGTCATACTCCAGCTCGGCCGCGACCTCCTCCATGAGTGCCGCCGTGATCGCGGCATCGACCGCCGCCGACGGCCCGACGAACCGCCCGCGGAGATCGAGCTTTGCGTCCGCCGGGGCAGGGGCGGGCGTCGGCGCGTCGGGCCTGGCCGACGAGCTGACCCATGCGACGACCGCAGCCACGACGAGCAAGGCCGCGGCCAGGTGCCGCTTGCCGAGGGCCGGCAGCTCCACGTCGGCCAGGATGGCGGTGAGCTGCTCGACAAGCCACGGGCCGGCGAGCAACAGGACGGCAGCAATCGCCAGAATTAAGGGGAGCGTCACGCGGCTTTCCTAACGAGCGGCAGGAGCGATTCCACGGCCCCGGCGGCCGCCATGAGAACGAGCGATCGCACGGCCGGCCTAACCACGAGCCAGATCGGATAGGCCAGCGTCGGGATCGCCTTGTCGGCGATCGCGTCAAACAGCAGGCCGACGGCCTCGACGACCCATTCCTTTTTCCTGGCACCGTCGGCCGGGATCGTTTCGGCGGCCGCAATCACAACCCGCATCAGCGATACGGCCAGCTCGCCAAACTCGGCGACCGAAATACCGCCAGCCGCCGCCGCCGACGACGCGGCGAGGAAGGCGCGAACCTTCTCGGCCACGCCAGGCAGTCCGCTCGACGCAAAGACAGGGGCTTCGTGGATCATGTATCGGCCGTGCTCCCGACGCCGACCACGACCAGGTCGATGCTCACGGCACCGCCTGACGGGTTGGCGATATAGATGACGTTGTTCACGCCGTTGGTGACGGCCCAACCGTCCTGGTAGTCGGCGACGCGATAGTCGCCGCCGCGGTTCACGCGGGCGGAATACCCCGTCGTGTCGCTTGGACCGATGCAGCCCACCAGGACGTAGCGGCTGGCCGTCGTCGTGTTCACGACCAGCATGAACTCCTTGAGCGTCGACATGACGACCTTGCCCGCGAACCCGAACGCCGTCGCACCCAGGTCCAGCAGGTCGAGCGAATACACCTGGCCGGCGGCGATCGAGACGCGATCCCTCCAGGCGACGTTGGCCTGGCCGGCCCCGGTGCCGTTCTCGACCGTGCGGGAGGTTTTCAGCTCCACGCTCTCCGCCAGACTGCCGATCGTAGGCGAGTCGGAGAACGAGTAGGTGCAGCGGGAATTGCCGGTGACGGCCAGGGACGTTGCCATTAGGAAATCAGTCCTTCCTCATAGAGCCGCTTGGCCGTTGCGACGTTGCAGTGCAGCTTGAACGCCAGCAGCTCCCAAAACGTGCAGGTCGGCCGCGGCCGACTTGTGATCGAGCCGATCCCAACACTCCGCCGTGGCTGGTAGTGAACGTGCTCGCCGCTCGGCGGAGCCAACGGCACGCGGCCGCTTGAGGTCGTGCGGAAACTGGTTTCGTAGGCAGTCTTACGGGCGATCATGGCGTGGCTCCTACGCTCTATTGTACGTTTGTTCACCGCGTTTCTCGCGCGCGGCCCCGCCATGGCAGCGGTCGAGGGATTACGGCTGGCGGCACTCGGCGAGCGTCGCCGCGTAGCCGGCCAGGTCGATCGGCGTATCGAGCGACGGCCGCGGGCCCATGTCTCGGGCGATCTTGTCTAGGGCCATGACGATCGGCCAATCATCCACAGAAAACGGCAGCTCGCCGGCATCCAGCCGCCGCCGGAACTTGTCGGCAAAGGCCGCATTGAGCAGGCCGACAGTGATACGGAAGTGTTCCTGCGGCGGCCCGTAGGTGCCGCGGCGGTCGCGGATCGTGTCGATCGCCGTCCGCAGAAGGGATTCCGCCGGCGTCGGAGCGGCCTCGACGGGCCCGGCGGACGAGAACACCCGCGGCCGCCGCTCGGCCGGCTCTGGCTCCGGCTCGGGCTCCGGCTGGATAGCCTGGTAGCGGGCCTTCACGCTGGCCCATGCCCGCTCCATCGCCGCGGGGTCCGTGGCATTGACACAGCGGGGCGCGTCGAGGCCCTCGTCGCCATCCGCAATCACGGCACTAGGGTCTGGCAGCGGTACTCGAGTGTCGATCGCGTGACACAGCGGCGAGCCCTCGCAGCAAGCCGCCTCCGCCGCGGCAATCCGCCCCTCGACAGCCGCCCGCAATTCGTCGTTGGCCCGCTCCAGGTCCGCGATCGTCGCCATGAGTTGCTTCCTCTCCCGTAGTAGCCGAAACGCATCCGCAGCCAGCGAGCCGCTCGTGCCTTGATCCCACGTTCCTTGGAACCGCCTACACCGTCGCTCGACGGCCGCCAGGTAGTCGGCCGGCAGCAGGTCGCTCAATCCAGCCTCCGTTGCCGTAGGTCGCGATCACAGAACAACGGATACGCCTGCGTCACCTCGCGGCGGCCATGGTCGATGACGATGGCCGCCTGGCACGGTGGCTCGGCACCGGCAACCTTGATCCGCACAGCGTAGGCTGAATGGCCAATGACGCTGCCGTTTGTGACGTACCGTCCGATGCGGCTCCACGAAAACTGGTGCCAGTGCCCAATGCACGTCAAGTCAGCACGCTCGCTCACGTCCCATGCGGCGATAGCTTTGTTCAGCGGGACGTGTATGCCGCCGATACCGCCCTGGTAGCGGACGGCATGACCATGACAGAAGCGAATCTTGAATCCATCTAGGTCGAGGTAGTTCAAATGCCCCTCGCCTACCTGCCACGAGACGTTCCGCCGCGTCTCGGCCGCACGCATCGTCAGGTACAGGTGATGCTCATAGGACGTGTCAGCCTCGTTCGTCCGCAGCTTCTCCGTGGTGCGGCCGTGATTGCCGCAGCTCGTCGCCACGACGACTTCCTTGGCGTTTTCCGCCACCGCGTCCAGGAACCCGCGAAGCCGCTCGCCGATCCATCGAATCGCGGCCAGCGGGTGCAGGCTGTTCTCCTCGGCCAGCTCTGGATGGATCATGCCGCTGATAAGGTCGCCGCCGAGCCAGAGCACGACGCGGTCGATACGGGTCAGCTGCCGCTCGTGATCGAGCATCGTGAAAAACCGTTCCTGCAGCTCGGCAAGCCTGGCCTCACAGACCTCTAGGTCGAAGGCATTGAGCCCGTTGACCGTCTCGGGACGGACGACTTCCTCGCAGTGAATGTCGGACAGCAGGACGACCATGGTCGCGGCGTGCTTGTCGCTCTTGGCGACACGTTTCGGTGGACGTGTCGCCGAAAGGCCCTTGAGTGCGACAAGTGCGTCTGCCCTTTCCCGCTCGCGGTCAATCTGCCGCAGGGCGGTCTTGTAGCGGCCGCGGAGGCTCGCGACCTCGGCCCGCAGCCTGGCGATCTCCGCCTCGGCGGCGAGCCTTTCGTCCGCGGCCACGTCTGCGGCCACTGATTCGACTAGCTGCGTTTTAGCCATGCTTCGACTGCCTGCTCCCCGATCGTGATTCCGATTGACGCCAAGCCCTTCGCGATCGCCCTGGCCGCCGTCCGCCGCCTTGGCCCGAACTCGCCGCGCTTGTATGCCGCCAAGACCTCTGCTAATTCGACCGCCTGGTTGCCCGTAACCCTCTCGTACCATGGCCTAGTCCCGGAATGCGGCGGAACAATGGCCCTGATCGCATCTATGAGCTTGCTGCCTTTTGCCATTCAGTAATCCTCGTGATCGTCAGCTTGGCGGAACCCTTCGGCGTCCAGGACCGCGGATACGACCTCACCGAACTCTGTAACGACTGATTCGTCTAAGTCCCAAAGCCGGGCGTGCAGTAGTTCATGGATCAAAACCCGCATTAGGTCGATTCCGCGCAGGCTTGATCGGACGCGAATCCTGCCCAGTTCCCAGTTGCAATCTCCGTCGCGATCTGCCGGCACGCGCGTCTTATGCACGCGCCAGAACCGATCGCCGATATGAACGCGCTTGGGCCGGCTCATTCAATCGTTTCTGCCTGATTGTGAAATGGCGTCAACCCCGGCTCCTCGGCGGCACCGATACCGAAATACTCCCGGCCCACGCGATTCATCAGCTCCCGCCGTTCGGGGCATCCGCAACCGTGAAACCCTGCCCAGCTGGCAAGCCGCTCCGCGCGCGTTTTGGTAATCCCGACGGCCGACAAGGCAGAGGCCGCCATGTCCCCCAGGCCAGGCGTGCAGCGGCGGCGAGGGTACGGAGGGTCGCGGCGAGCGCCGCAGCGCGTGCAGCGGCCATCTTGGAATTGGCACATCATCGCAGCTGAAACTCACACTTAGAGAGGCCGAGAAGCAGCGTGTTGAGCTGCTTTCCGGCCTTATCCCAAAATGACGCACCCCAGGGGAAATCGAGGTCCCAACTCATGCTGTCGTTGCTGGCGCTGACGCGCTCGCCTTGAAAAATCCGCTGCGAAACATTGCACCGCAAGACCGCGTGGATCGGATAATCCGTGTTTGCCCCAAACGGAAACGGCAAAACGAAATTGCTAGAGACGCGGATTATTGCGCGGCAGAAAAACGCGATCTCGACCGGCCGCTCGCTGCCGACGCAGACGGGAACAGGCCAGTGCGCGCCGATCACACCAGAGATTTCCAGCCGCTTGCGAGTTGCTACGCCGACCGCCAGGTCCTCGTCATCTTCAAACCAGAACGAGTTTTGCCACAGCGACGCAGACCCGGCGCTTGTGCGACCCAGCGTAAACGCCCCCTGGAGCACAGCGGCAACGTCGGCATTGTTGATAGGGCTGACGTGGGCCTGCGGGATAAACGTGCCCGCTAAATCTACGTCTAGCTCCTGCAGGCAGTTTTCTGTCTGTGAGTGAGTGACGTGGCAGGATCGCGACCATGACGTGCAGTTCGTTTTCGTGCCGGCGGCAGTTGCCATCTCGGCTTCGCCGCTGCCCTGGCATCCTGCGCCCTGCTGAACACCAAACCACTCCGGGGTGCCGTTAGCATTTTGCCCGAGCGGTCGATGGACAACCGATACCGAGTTGTTGCTGGCACTAGCCAGACGCACGGCTATGCGGCTCACGTCGAAGTAGCCAGGCAGTTGAGGTAACAGGTGCCGCAGCGGCGGGCTGACCCCGCCCGCAGCCGACCCGGTATCGAGGCCGTCTGCTATGTGCTCTATATGCGAGAAAATCGCCTCGATGCGAAGCGGGCCGTCGCTTGATATTGCAAGCCTAAGAGGAAATGGAAGCCCCAATCGGCAGGCATTGTTCGTTGCGTCGCCCGCGAAAAACGGGTGAGGGAAATGAGCGATCGTCACAGAATCAACAACGCTCCCGGCCGCGTCTAGCAACTGCATCACCAGACCGCACTCCGCCCACCCGGAACTATCGCCCGTCAGGACGTGGGACGTTAGCGGCTGCACGGCCGAAATCGTCGGCCCAACCTCCAGCTTGAGGCGAACTGTCGCGGCTGGAGAAAGGCCTTCCGCGTTGCACCCAATCAGCACGTCGATCGTGAACGGCCGATAGCGCACGTCGGGCGTTTCCACTGACAGATGCACGATATGCCGCGGCGCGGCGAACGGACCGCGAACCACGAGCGTCCCCGGCTGCGTCAGCCGGATCGCAGATGGACCGCTCGCTGGTGGAACGTACTCGTCCGCAGGCTCGTAAACCGACCCGAGAAAGTCTGTGACGCGCAGATACCAGTCGGCTCTCTGCTTTTGTGTGTAGCCGCCCATGGCAGCCGTGAACGCGGCCACCGCGTCCATCGCAGTCATTTGAAGCACTGTGCTCCACACAAGCCCAAGCTCCTCGACGGCAGCTCGCGCCTCGGCCGTTGTTCTGAACACCTGCCCGAACGTCAGGGGCTCGACGGCGCCGGACTTCACCTGCCAGACGCAAGACTCGTTGTAGCCAGGCCATAGCTCGTACCTGGAGAATCTCTGCTCAAACGCTCCCGGCTGCGACTCAAACGGTATTTCCGGGGGATCGAGCCTCCCGTCCGCAAGCCTTGCGACGCGATACGGCCGCCGGCAGTCGCCGAGACACTTGCAGCATCGGCAGCGTTGCACGCGGCGCGGCACTACATGACCCCCACTGCCCACTTGTAGGCGCCGGTTGGGCCTGTCGACCCAGTGACGCCGCTCGGCCCGGTGGCTCCAGTGACGGCATTTGCAGAGCCGGATGACTGAACCCATAAGAGCTGGACAAGCCCGCACGACGAGGACTGCAGCTGCGTGCGGTCCTCGTTGCGGACGCCGGCGAACCTATGCGACTCACTGGTGAGAAAGACCTTGCAGGCGAACATTCCGCCGACGGCCGCGCGGCCGATGGCGTTGTTCTTGATCGGCTCTGTGCAGACAGCAAATCGGTCTGCGTGCTGCGCAGTCGTCGGCGTGACGCCACGCAGCACTGGCCGCCGGCAGAAATCGGCCTCCTGCGTCGGGCCTGACGCCGGATCAACAGCCACGCCGGCGATGCCCAGCACTCCGAATCGCGGAACGTCGTGCCCGGTGCCGTTCTTGATCCACACTGTATTCGGCGCCGACTCCAGACTCCCCAGCTCGCCACCGGTTCGCACGGTTGGCGCGATCGAGTCGAGCATCTTGTTCCAGGCGGCCGCCGGGATCACGAGCCGCTCGCCAGGCTGGACTTTCTGGTACGGGTCCATCACCGTCTCCTGAATGGTATCCCTGGCGGATAAACGGCCGGGAACCTGTTGCCGATTGACAGCCTGGCGAAGTCCTTGGAGTCGTACACGGAGTTGATAAACACAAACTGCGGCTTGCGGATAATGGTCGCCGGGCCAGCGGATGTTTCGTACATGACACTCATTTGGTCCCAGCCCAACTTTCCTACCACGTCGATATTGCCGACCTTGAAGTTGGTCGCATTTGGCCGCGCCTGGAACGAAAACGTCACGGAAGCCGCCTCGGCGTTGCGGGTGATCTCGCCGCGGGCCCCCATAAACAGGACCTCTCCACCTTGAAACACGCGCCAAGGCTTTTGGTTGATGGTGCCCGTCAATTCGTAGAGCGTCGCGATGTAGGACGTGACGAGATACTCGGATCGAAATACCCATGTCTCCGAGAAGTTGAATAGCGGCACGACCTTGTCGACGCCCTTGACTTGGTCGCCTTCGACGTTGATCGCACCTTCAAGGTCCGGCACCGTCGCGCCCAGTCCTGGGGCGGCGTGCCCAAGTTGACCTTTTATGCCAGTCCACGAGCCGACCACCTGGGTGTAGCCGCCGCCGTTGAACTGTATGGTCTGCGTGACGTGCTCGGTGCCGCCGCTGGTATCGAAACTAATGGTGTTTGCGACAGGGTCGTTTTGGTTTTCCGGGTCCTCCTCCTCCTCGCGGAGGACCGTGCCGTATGTCGCCCCTACTTCGTACCACAGATTTCCGAGACTGCGGACCTCTAGCCGGCTCCGTCTGTGGCCGCTCCAGATAAGCGGAGCAATCTCCTGCCCCTTGTTCTCGGCGGACGTGTAGTCCGCCATGTTTGGGACCAGCCATCGCAGCGTGACTTCGCGCTTCTGGACGCCGTTTTCCTCGGTCGTCAGGCCGCCAGTGCCGGAATCAAATAGCTCGATCTTGTCAGGAAATGCCATTGGTTTTTCTTACGCGAAGGCCAGGCCGCCGCCGCCCATGGAGCGGGCCATACGGTCAAGGGTGGCCGCCATCCGCTCGGACGCGGCGGCAGTTTTCTCGTTGGCCGAAAGGAGGTCTTTGTCGCCGCCAGCGACCGGGGCGGACACGTCCCGCTGTGCGGACGCAAGCGCCTGCTGGATGCCAGCTGGGTCGAACGCTTTTATTCCGCCCTTGCCGAAGTCGCCGACGTTCAAGATTCTGTCGAGGGCGTCGGCCGCGCGGGCCGTGTTGTTGGCGGTCTGCTGGGCGTAATCCAGTTCCGGCCCGACGCCAATCTGCCCTGCAATCTCCGCCGCAAACGTGGATAGCGTTGACGGCGTCGGCGGCTTCGGCTCCTTGCCGGCCTTTGGCTCCTTTGGGTCCTCTGGCGGCTCTGGAGGCATCGGGAAGCCTTCTTTACGCTTCTCGGATCGCTTGGCGGCCGTGCTCCCGTCCGCCTCGCGTGCGGCGGCCTTTTTTGCTTCATCCAGCCTACGCCGCAAGTCCTCTAGCGTGCCGTCGCCCTGGGCCTGCCGCTGGCCGGCTCGGTTTTTCCGTGCTTGCTCGCGCTCTGCGAGGTCGGCATTTCTCTTTTTCTCGCGATCAAATGTTGCCTGTATGTCGGCCTGTGTTTCTTCCATGCTTCGCTGCACATCCTCGTCCGACCTGCCGAACGTTTGGGCAAGGCCCGCGGCCATGGCGCCGGCAAGGCCCGTATACCCGAGGCCGCCGCCGCTAAAAGCTTCCTGCGTGGCACTAAAAATGCCCGCCATCCTGTCTGCGAGATTTGTTGCGTAAACGAGCAATCTATCTATCGGGCCAGCGATCGCGTCGTAGATCGCAAACCCCGCACCAGTCGCCGCGTTTTGGATGCTCAAGAAGAACCCGCCGAAATACTGATCCATCTGCGTTAGCGCGATGGCGAGGTTTAGGTTCATAATTTCCCACGCGCTGGAGAAATCAAGCCGCTGCGCCGCAGCCAGGATCGCGTCAACTTCGCCGCGGAACGCCGGCGATAGCGCGTACATCTTTTGAGCAAACACCGCGAGCGTTGCCGTGGCTGCGATTACCGCGGAGCCGACGGGCGTGAACGCAAACGCCAGCACAGCAACGGCAGCGGCAAGCACCTTGAAAGCGATTCCCACGACGATCGCCGCCGCGCCGACTGCCAGCAAGGCCGCCGTCACGCCGACCACGGCCTGCGATATGCGGGGGAACTGAATCATCAACGCGGAAATCGCATCCATCATCCAGGCGATAGCAGCGGCAGCTCGGGCGGCTCCGTCGCCGAGCGTTTTCGCAAAGGCGATCGCCATACGCTCCGCGGCTCCGCGGAGTTTCTCGAATGCTCCCGACAGGCCAGACATGAGGATCGCAAACTTTGCGGCCACTGGCAGGTTGCTTTCCATGGCATCCGCCATGGTGTCGAAGCCATGGGTGCCGACCTGCAGGAAACCGCCGATAACGCGGATGCCGCGATCGCCGAACACGGTCGTAAGGATTTCGTCCTGGGCCATCTTGTCGACGCCCTTTAGGGCACGCTCGAGGACGCCGACGATTTGGGCGATTGGCAGCAACTTCCCGGCCTGGTCGCGGAAGTCGCCCATGGTGAGGCCGATACGCTCCAGGGCGTCGCGGGCCTCCTTGCTCGGCGACGTGAGCCGCACGAGCATGGTTTTGATGCCCGTGCCGGCCTCCTCGCCGCGGATGCCGAACCTGGCAAGCAGGGCGAGCCCCTGCGACACGTCGAATAGCGACTGATTGAACAGAGCCCCGGCGGAGCCGACGAGGGCGAACGATTCGACCATTGCCAGGATCGAAGTTTCGGATGCGTCCGCCGCGGCCGACAGCGTATCGACGGCCTCGGTTGCCGATACGCCAAAGCTGTTCATGGCGGTTTTCATGAATACCGCCGCATCGGCCATCTCCACGCCCGACACGCGAGCGAACTGCACGGCCGCCTCGGCCGCCCCGCCCAGCACGTCCTCCACATCCATGCCGGCCTTCGCCAGCTCCAGCATCGCGTTGGCGATCTTGGAGGGGCTCACGCCCATGGTTTTTGAGAGCCGCATGGCCTCGGCTTCCATCTGCGCGACCTGGTCGCCAGCGAGGCCGGCCGCGGCGCTCATGCCGAGCAAAGCATCCTCAAACCCTGCCGCTTGCCTGGCGGCCAGCAAAAGCGGCAGGCCAACGGCCGTGCCGGCCAGCATCATCTTTGTGCCGAAGCTCTGCATGGCAGAGCCGATGTTATTGAGCCGCGTCTGCACGCGGTTCATGCCGCGCTGAAACTCTGTGTCCTTCGCGAAAATCTCAACGAAGGTTTTTCCGGCTCGCACGCCTCCAGCCGATGACATACGTCAGTCCTTGAATATCTCGTCGAATAGCTCGGGCGTGATGATCCGCGGCTTGACCTTGGGAGGCTCGTAGAACGGATTGAACTCGTGCGGTTGGTACGGCTTCTGGCGTTTCTTGGGGTCGCGGTGAATCGAATACTGTTGGGCTACGACGCTGCTCGTATGGTTCCACCGCTCTTTTTGGGCGCCCTCGGCCGCCCAGACGAGGCCGCGGAGCGTCCATTGGCCGGGGTGGACTCCGACGATGCCGGCAAGCTCGTAGCAGAGTCGGTAGATGTCAGTAGGCTTTCCATTGCCGCGTCCATCTCCCTCTCTAGCGAGTGAATCCGCGTCCGCATTGTCTCCGCGGCCTTCCGATCCGCCGCCTTCGCCTTCGCGAAGGCCATCTCTAGCGCCGGCCGCAGGTCTTTCCGGCAAAAAAAAATCACTTCCTCGATCAGCGATTCACTTGCCTCGTGCAGCACGTCGGCATTGAACCCGTCGGCGAATTGCTCGGGCGTCACGCCGCGGGCCTCCGCCTGGTCCTCGCACATGACGTAGAGCACCTTGCCGAGCGTGAACACGTCGGAGATTTTCTTGAGGCACTCCTGCGTCGTCGGCAGGTCGAGCAGGTCCACGTCGCACGACGTTTTGACTCTCTCAAATGCCCCTAGGCTTCCCTTGAGATTCCAGTGCCGCCCTTCGGTGTCGGTGAAGGTTTTCATTTGCCGTGCATCCACTGTTTGAGTGTGAACGTGGCAATCACCGCGTCGTCAAGCGGCTCGTCGTCCGTGGAGTCCGAAACGACGAAGTCGGCGCTCACTTCACGGAGGCCGTTCGTCGTTGTAATAGTCACCGCCCTACCGTCAACCTCGGCTGCACGCAGTTTTGCCGCATCGGATGGCTTGAGCACCGCGACGTTGATTTCGTAGGTGCGATGAATGACGGCCGTCGACTGCGCGGCGTGCCCGTACCCCGTCGCGTCGACCTCTGTGGTGCGACGCGACACGTTCACTTCACGCACGCCCGAAAGAATCTGCCCGTCGAGCGTGAATACGCACTCACGCCCAAGGCGATACTTTTCGTTCGGCACGCCTCACCTCACGTTAGGCGCCGGTCACTGACGGGGTCTTACGGAGGGAGATCGTCCACTCGATCGCACCGTCCAGCTCTTGCGGCTCCGAAATGCTCATCACCTGGAAGGTGCCGCTCGGCTGCGCGGGGCCAGACGGCGACAGCGTCATGGTGACAGCGCCGGTCGCACCGATGGTTGCCGAGTGATCCAGGCACACGACCTCGATCGTCGTGTTGGTGCGAACGAACGCAAACTCCTGTTCGTCGTCAGAGCCGCGGGTGGTCACGTCGGCCTCGGCCGCCGTCTCACGGTTGACCGTGACGCTTTTCACGTCCTTGTTCGCGATCGAGCTGGCGAACGTGAAAGACGCATCTTTCCCCAAGTAGTATTTGTGCGCGACTGCGGCCATCTGTGCGGTTGCTCCTGTGCGTCGGGGCGGAAATCGCCTACCTGTACGTCAGTATACCGCAATTAGATGTTGCCGAGCCCGGCCCGCGGTCCGATCGCAGCCTTGAACTGCCCGAAAAACGGTTTTGCCAGGTCGCCCCTGCTGATCGCCTTCCGCAGAGCGGGCTGCATGAATGGGCGTGCGGGGTAGGTAAAGCGTTTTGGCGATCGCCCGCTGTGAGCCCACTTGGCCGTGTTGCGGGGTTGCTGGCCGACGGGTAGCCGCCAGACGATCGGATTGTTGTAGGCACGAGGAAACTGGGGGACGTAGTCCCACCGCTCAAGCATCTGGCTCCCGCCGAACTCGTGCAGGTAGGGCAGCATCTTTCCCTTTTGCGACGGCCCAACGACCGCCGAGTGCGTCACTGGGTCGTAGAAGTTCCACAGATTGCGGCGGAAGCCGAGCATATGGCCGTATGGAACGTGCGTATGCGGCGGCGTGCCTGGAGCGGACGGCGGCCTGGTCTTGATCTCGCGAACCCGTTGGATAATCGCGTCCCTGGTGTTCTTTCGTAGCCCCGGAACCCGAGCGGCGTCGCGGAGCGTCATGTTGGGGTCGGCCCGCATGATCTTGAGCTTGGGCTTTGCCATGCCCATCTTCTTGATCGACCGCTTCGCGTAGTCCTTGATCCGCATGGAGCCCTTGCTTAGCGCACGGTACTCCATGTTCGACAAAGCGTTTTTTACGGCCGCTCGATCGAAAAAGTTATTGACCGTCGCCCGCATGGCGACGCCGGGGATGCGGAACCCGCCCCCCATGCTCGGCATTAGCTGGCCCGTCGGGAAAATCGCCATGACTACGGCCCCGTTGGAGTTAGATGGTCCCGCGGCACGCGATACGTCACGCCGATCTGTGCCAGGAACACGCGGCGATCCGTTAGGGCGTCGCGATCAAACGTCGTCTCCATTGTCGCACCGAAATACCGGGCGTTTTCTGGCATCCCCGGCATCGTCAGCAACTCGCTGCGGATCGCGTCCATGATCTCCTCGGCGAGATTCGCCAGCTGGTCGACCTCGGCGTTGCTGCCGTCCACGAGCTTGCCGATCACGACGACGACCTCGTGCGTGAACAAATCCTGCCCGCGCGCAGACCGCTCGCTCTCGATCGTGCCCGGCACGACGCTCACCTTGAGCGTCCGCAGGTCCGGCCCATCGTAGTCGGGAACATAGAGCCGCCTGGCGACGAGGGACTCGTAAGGTGCCGAGAACGCGTAGGCGGTCAGGCCGTCAGCCAGGGAGTCGGCAATTTGCACGGCGATGGAATCGGGCATGGCTAGGCGGCCTTGGGGCCTTTCTCCTGGGTCAGCTGTTCAAGGAGGGCGAGATTCCCGGCGAGCCGGCGGTCGGCATGATCCCGGCGGAAAGCCTCGCGGGCGTGCTGGAGGGCCTCGCGGTAAAGGTCGAGTTTCGATGCCGCGATGCACGCCAGGTCAGGGGCTCGCGGCCCGTAGGCCCGCGGGTCGCTGGCGTGCGTCTGGCTATCCGCAGGACAGAACGACGCATGGCGGGCGTAGTAAAGGCACGACACCCAATCGCCCATCTGCTCCGCCATCTCCGCGAGTGCCAGATACGCCTCGGGCTCGCGGGGGGCGGCCATGATCGCCTCCAGGAGCCGGGGCTTGAGCTGCTCGGGCTGGAGCCTGGCGAGGACGCGATAGGCATACGCCCGCTCGGTGGCCGCCCCGCCGGGGAGCCGCAGGTAGCGGTCGAAAGCCTCGATGGCCTCGGGGTCGCTGGCATAGTCCAGCTCGCGGGCGAGATACCAGTGCATCCGCACGTCCAGGGGATTCTCGCGGACCGCCTGGCGGAGCAGCGTCAGGTCGCTCTTGTGGGCCTTGCCGGGCTGGCGAAAGTGCCGGATCGTGAACCCGTCGAGCTGCGTCTGGACCTCGTCGCCGGACCAGCACGACAGGCCCTCGTGCGTCGCCCCCACCCAGCGATAGCCGGCCCGCCGGTGGACGCGGTCCGAGAGGAACCGGACGGCGTCGCTCCACTGGTAGAAATACCGGCCTTTCGTCGTGGCCGGCGTCCAAGCGGCCTCCAGGGCCGCCCGCCAGCCGGGATCGAGCACTTCATCCATGTCGAGCCGGATCGCCACGTCCAGGTCGGCCGGCAGATGGTAGAGCGAAAGGTTGTGGGCATCGTCCCACCGCCACGGCACCGGCGACCCGCGAGCCACGGTCACGCCGGCCGCCTGGAGCAGCTCGACGGTATCGTCGGTCGAGCCGGTATCGGTGACGACCCGCACGTCGGCGTCGCGGCAGGACGCCTCCCAGGCGGCGACGTTGGCGGCCTCATTCTTGGCGAGAGCGTAGATGCCGATTTTCATGTCAGCACCGCCACGCGGCGGAGGCCGTCGTTGATGTATTCGACCTGGCGGTTGGCCTCGCGGCTGAACACGTCGACCGCCCGCGCCACTTCTGGATTGCAGCAATCGTCAGCGAGGATCGCCCGGCAGTGGGCCACGAGCCGTAGGTCGGCCAGGGCCCCGGCGAAGCTATGGTCGCCGTCGACATGAGCAAAGCACGCCCGCGGCAGGCTCTTGATCGCGTGCGAGTCGACCACCACCAGGTCGGCCTCGATTTGGTGCCGCTGGATCAAGTGTTTGGCATGAGCCAGGCAATCAAGGGAGTCGGCATCCATGCACCCGTCGATGCACAAGAAGCTGGCCCGCGGGGCGACCGCGTTGAACACGAGCAGCGAGTAGCCGCAGCGGGTGCCGATCTCTATGACGCGGCGCGGGTTGTACCGCTGGCAAATCGCCGCCTTCATCGCGTAATGCCCGATCACGCGCGTGTCGCAGTAGAACCAGTCGTGCTCCCGCCAGTTTGCCTCCAGCAGGGCCTTGGCCTGGTCGTAGGTGCGGAGCGTCATGGTCGTCACGGTTTCACCAGCAGGTTGCGGACCTCGGGCAGCGTCATTTCCACCAGCCACGCCTCGGCGTCGCGGACGCCAAACGAGGCCACGAGCCGGTCGCCCTTGCGGGCCAGGCCGGCGGCGAACTCGATCGCCCGCAATTCACGAAACGCGAACGGCAGGGAAATGCCGCATATCGCCCAATCGGCGGCCTCGTCGAACGCCACGAATCGGTGCTCGTAGATGCGGCGGCCTTCGTCCTCGGCGACCTCATGGACGATGGCGAGCCACCGGCCGCCGTCGATCGGCACGAGCTGCGAGCCGCCGCGGAAGCCCGCGGCGATCCGCGGGGATGCCGCGTGCCGCGTCACCTGCCATGAGTCGCCGTCGGCCTCGACGGTGGCGACGTGCCCCTCGTCGTGGCACGAGTAGAGCCAGCGGCGGCGGCCGACGAGCGGCATCCAGTTCTTTTCGTGCCGGCCGCTCGGCGTTGCCCGGCAGGTCAGGCTATCGAAATACCCGGTGGCGATCCGGCACGTCCCGTCATGCGGTGCCATGTTGCGAATCGTGGCCGAAATGGCGAGCGTGCCGTCGATGCGGTTGAGCCGCACGTCCTCCAGGCCGTCGACCGGGAAGTCGGTCCGCTCGTAGTTGGCCGGAATCTGCTCGGCCTGGCCGGGCACGAGGTCGTCGTCGAGTGCGAGCAGGACGTTTTCGGTGCGGATCACGCCGTTGTCGGCGGCCGGCATCTCATAGGACCCGTTGACGATCGCGTAGTTGCTGGATCGCACGCTGACGATCCAGCCGGCATCGGCGGCCAGGATCGACGGGTTGAACAGCGACCAACCTGGGTATGCCGGCTCAATGTCGAGCCGCACGAATCGCGTGCTCGCCAGCTCGTCGAGGCGGTGCGTGTACCAAGTCCGGTTTCGTCGCACGAGCGGCTCCAGGCCCGGCGGCAGCTCGTGCCGCAGGAGGGCTTCGCACGCCCGCCTGCCGGCCTCCAGCTCCCCGCAGTAGAAGGCGTGTGCAGCGATGGCGTGCAGGTGGTGGATCATAGGGACATTCGTACACCAACCGGAATGGGCGGCAAGATGGCTATTCGGCGTCGCCGGGCGGCAGCAAGGCCACGGCATCGGCCCACGGGATCACCTCGACGTTTGGCAACAGAACCGACTTGTCCGCCGCCTCCCACATCTCATGCAGCCAGCCGCCGGGTTCGACGGCCGTGAGGATGTCGGCAGAGAGCATGAGACGCCCATCGGTAAGTCGCGTCGGCATGGCGATGCAATCGGGTCGGCCGAACTCGGCGTGCAGTTCCGCGAGCCGCTGCGCCAACTGCGGCGAGAACAGCAGGGCGTGCTGCTGTCCCCATTCGTAGGTCACAGGCAGTGTGATGTCTTGGAGGGTCATGCTTGCCTCCCAAGAGCGGTTTGGAAGGTCTGCATGGCCGTGTTGTAGGCGAGGGTTTGTGTGTCAGTCATCGCGGCACCAATGGAGTACCCACGTAAAGTATGATTTAAGCGGCCTGTGCCGGTGTTGTTTTGACCTAAAGCAAAAACATAAAAATCTTGTGAAAAAACAGCCGGTGTTACAGGCGCGGTAGTTGTCGCAACAATATTTGCGTTTCTGCTTAAAGTTAGAAGCGTACTTGACGCACGATTCGTTAACCAAAATCCGCCCGGTTGCGGCGATCCAGTAACTACACTTGCGCCCGCAAACGCACTCCAAAATCCTTGTACAGATCGATTTCCAGCATCTTCAATCGCACGAATACCGTAAATGTTACTTGCATTATCGTACGTACCTAAAAAGTATCGTACGCCGGGACCAATGACGGCTGGCCGCGAATACGCGGCAAGATGACCTGTTGCGACGCTAGGCATGTTCGCCGGTGACACGCCTGTAGCAAGCCATTTAGAGCCGTTTGCAGTTAACCCCCCGCTAGCCCCCGTCTCTGCGTAGTCGCCTGCGACGAAGTTGACGTTCGTATCCGTCGCGTTCCCGTACTGCGTCCCCGTCAGCGACGGCCCTCTGAAAAGTGGGGTCCGCACGGCTGCCAATGACGCATCCGAGTTTCCGCAGAAGAGATTCACGCGGTAAAAACGGTCGCGAATGCCGGCCGATTCAATGGCGACGCAAAGCCTGGAGACGGCCGCCATTGTTTGCCGGCTGACAGTGCCACCGTTTTCGCGCACGCGACGACGCCAATCCGCGGCCTCGTAGTGCCAGTAGTCATCCGGCATCGGAACCGGATCTGGGCTCCCAAGCAACGCACCCGGAAGCGATGCAGGCAATTTGCCTTGCGGAAGTACGCCGTCGTTCACAGGTCAGCCGCCAGCGCCGTGACGTGAGTTGCCTGCGCGATCGTCGTTGCAACGCACACCGACCACGACGATGAGGGCAGGATCAGGTTGTCGTATCGCGAGCTAACTCGCGTCGTCGCTGCGGTGCTGCTGCTCGTTGCGGCTGCGACCGTAATTTCATCGAACAGGAAATACGTCGTGCCGTCGTAAAGAAAAACGCGCACGAGCGCGGCCGCCGAAGTCGCAGCGCACTTGACAACGATTTCCGCGACACGGGTTCCGGCACTTACGCCAGTCATAAGCGTGCCGACTGAAGTTGGTGCTGTAAGGCTGGTTTCAGCCGTTGAGATCGACGCGGAACCAATGCGCGGAGTGACGGCAAATGATGGTGAGGTAGCCATTAGCGAAACGTGCTCCAGAGGTACAGATTCAGTGCCGAGTTAGCGTTCGTGGGCAGCACGCCGGTCGCTCCAGTCGCTCCCGTAGAGCCAGTAGCGCCAGTTGGCCCAGTGACCGTAGACTGTGGTCCAGTTGCCCCAGTTGGTCCGTTTGATCCAGTGGATCCGGTTGGACCGGTAACAGTGCTGGCAGGGCCAGTGGTTCCCGTGGGCCCAGCGACGCTCGACACAGGCCCAGTCGGCCCGGTCACGCTCGACGCGGCCCCCGTCGGCCCCGTGATCGCCAGCAGGTCGATCGTCGGCGTGCCCCAGGTGCCGCCAGACTTTGGCCCGTAGAAGTCCGCGGCCGCCGTGTCGATGTACCAATCGCCGTTTTCGCCATAGGCCGACAGCGGTGCCCCTTCGCCGGCCAGGAGCGTCGCCCCACGGCTCCCCGTCACGCCCGTCGCGCCGGTCGGCCCGGTCGCACCCGTCACGCCGCTCGGACCGGTGACGTTCGAAATCCCCGTCGGCCCGGTCGGGCCTGGTACTGTCGACTGTGCTCCCGTCGGCCCCTGCGGCCCGCCCTGCAGCTGGATGCCGGCTCCCCACGAGCCGCTCGCCTTTGGCCCGTAGAGCACGCCGCCGTTCACGTCGAGCCAGAAGTCGCCGCTGGCCCCAAAGGTGCCGGTCGGCCCGCTCGATCCCGAATAGAACTTGGCCCCGTCCTGGCCTGGTGCTCCGGTCGGGCCGGTCGTCCCGTTGCCCGGTGCCCATGCCGTGCCGTTCCAGAACAACCCGGCCCCGGTGGCCGGTGCGGTGGCCGACACGTTGCGGCCCTGGAGCTGCGTGGCGTTGCCGGACGACGGGCTGGAGATCGAGAAGAACGGCATTTGATTTATTCCGCGAGCGTGAATGATCGCCAGTTAGTGCCGTCGTAGACCACGAGGGCCTGTCTGGCTACTTCGTAAATACCGAGCGTCACGACGCCTGTGCTCGTGTTGGTTTTGACGTTCAGTTCCCAGCCGACTTTCTCCGTTTCCGCGATCACGAAGTCGAATCCTGCGGACACGCCTGTCGGCAGGACTACGTCGCGGGCCACTCCGTTAGGGTTGAGAAACTGATAGCGGTCGCTCGTGCTGGTCAGCGTCTTTGTGCCGGAGAGCGTTTCGACATTCGCACCGGACCTGGCCGCTGGTCCCGTTGGACCGGTCGATCCGGTCGGGCCTGTCGGGCCGCCGCTTGGGCCCGTCGCCCCCGTGACGCCCGTCGGGCCCGTGACGGTCGACTGCGGGCCGGTCGGCCCGGTAACGGTTGACTGCGGCCCCGTGGAGCCTGTCGGTCCAGTGATCCCCGTCGGCCCGGTGATAGTTGACTGCGGTCCGGTTGATCCCGTCGGGCCTGTGCTACCAGTCGGCCCCGTGACGGTGGACTGCGGGCCGGTGCTGCCCGTCGGGCCGGTCATGCCCGCCGGGCCCGTCGGGCCGCCCTGGATCGAAATACCGCCGCCCCACGAGCCGGATGCCTTTGGGCCGTAGAGGTAGGAGTTGCCGGTGTCGAGGTAGAAGTCGCCGCTCACGCCGAGGGCGGATGACGGTGCGCCGCTGCCGTTGTAGATTTTCGGCCCGTCGGCACCGTGAGGCCCGGTCGGCCCGGTGACGCCGGTCGAGGCCACCCAGGCGGAGCCCGAGTAGGTGAGGACCGTTCCGGTGGCCGGCGCGGTCGCCGCGATCGGCTGGCCCTGGAGCTGCGTCGCGTTGCCGCTCGACGGCGAGCTGATGGAGAAAAACGGCATCAGTCACTCTCCACTAGCTGCGTGTGAATCCGGCGAATCCGCTGGCCGCGGTCGGCCCAGCTCCACGGGTTGTTTGCCCCGCCCGGCACCATCACCTCGTAGGTCCGCCGCGTGCCGGCGGCGTCGGTCTCGTGGATGCGGTCGCCGCGTTTCGGGTTGTCTCGCATCTCGTCGACACTCACGAAGTAGTCGCGCGTCTCAAACCGAATCATCTGTCCGGCAGAATCCATCGAATCCCATCGCGTCATACCGATCGTCGCGTGGACGCTCTTGGCGAACATCGCCCCGGTCGGTTGGTAGTCGACCATCACGGAAAGGTGTTCCTTCCGTTGCTGGTCGAACCAGGCCGCACCCTTGGCGATCATGTCCTGCATAGTCGGTCCGCCACAGGGCCGCGCGGCGGGCTTGGGCCACCCGGCCGCGCGGCCCGCTCGGCGTCAGGCGCCGGGAACCAGCAGCACGTCGACCGAGGTGTCGGTCGTCGCCGCGGCCTTGGCCGCGAATCCCATGACGGTGCCAGTGGCACCGGTCACGGCCTGCGACTGATACAGGTACACCTTCGCGCCCTGCGCGATGGCCGTACCGGCACCCGTCGGCTTGGCGACCGAAAACACACCCTCGACGTTGAGGGCACCCAGCTCGTTCGCCGCGATCGGCCGCGAGGCGATCCCGACGATCGAGCCCACCACCACCGCCTCGCCGGCGGCCACGCCGGTCGTCGGCGTGTAGTCGATCACATCCCCATCGGCACGAGTCGAAGCCATCGAAATACCCACTTTCTGAAACTTGGAAACCGAGATTTGGAACCCCGCCGGGCCGGATCGCGTCCGGCCCGGCGGGCACGAAGATCACAACACGTCAGGCGGTCGCCATCCGGTAGGCACCCTTCGACTCGCCCTTGGCGACGCCGAAATCGAAGTAGCCCCGCATCTGGATGCCGAGCGTCGAGAAATCGGCCTCGGCCTGCTCCACGGTCGGCTGACGCTGACCGTTGAGGAAAGCCACCTCCATCGCCGGCAGGTCGCCGGGGTTGGCGCAGAGCCACCAGGTCGACGCACTCGTCAGATAGGACGAGCTGACCACCTGGTAGCGGCCGGCGAGGACGTTCGCGTTGGTGCGAGTGGCGTTCTCGCCGGTGATGAGGAGCGAACCGGCCATCAGCTCGGCCGCGGCGATCTCGTTCTCGGGGGAGACGAGCAGGATCGACGGGGCGATCCCCAGCGGGTTGCCATCGGGGTCCTGCAGCTTCCGGTAGGAAGCCGCCGCAGTCTTGAGGCTCGACAGCGACAGGGCGTTACCTGCGGCGGCCGATTCCTTGGCGTAGTAGCTGGAGTTGGACGATTCGAACTCGCTCCAGAAAACCTTGTTGAGCTTGATCGCGGCACCACGGCCGAGACGCTGCGGAACGGCCGAGAGGGCCCCCAGGTCATCGTTGATGATGTCCTGACGGGTCACGCTCGTGAGCCGGCCGTAGGTCCTGGCCTTGATGGTCCGCGTTTCGTCGCTCGCATCGGCCGACTTCAGCTCGCCGCCGTTGCCGACCTCCTCGAACTCGAAACCGCCGTTGAGACGCACCCCGGTCACGGTCTTGAAGTCCGCGACGGAGCGAATCATGGCGATCCGGTCCCACGTCGCCTCGACGGCGTTGAAGCCGGCGAGCAGGAACTTCGCGTAGGTGGCCGCCAGCACGTTGCTGATGCTGTGCGTCGCGAACGCCGCGGCCATGATGGTCCGCAGGTTCCCGTTGCTGATCCGGTGGCCTTCGCCGTTGTAGCCGTTGGCACGAGCCGCCTGGAGCAGCGTTTCGCCGAGGCTCACGCCGCGCCGCTTGTTGGCGGCTTCCAGCGTGCGACCGTCGAAATGCCGCTCCACGTCGGGAAGGCCACCGGCGAGGCACAGGCTCGCCTCGACGACCGCGGGGCCGTCGACCTTCTCGATCACATGCACGGCGGGGGCCGCCGGGCGGGCCGCACGCACGTCGGCGAGCAGCTCGGCCTTGATCTCGCGGAGCAGGTCCGCCTTGATCTTGGCCGTGTCGTCCGCGACGGGGGCGGGCTGCGACTCCACGGCGACGATCGCCGGGGCTTCCGTCTGCGGCACGGCGGCCTCGACGGGCATCTCGTTGAGCTGGTCGCTCATGGAAAGCACCTCATTCGCCTCCGCGGCGATAGCGGCGGACGTATTGGCGTCCGCACCAAAAAGCACGATCGAAACCTCGCGGAGCGAACTCGCCCGCACTACCGAAATTGGGCCGGTGAACTCGCGGCCGTTGACGGTCACGACCTCGCCCGGCGCGACGTTCTCGATACGGCCCGTGTCCGCACCGATCGACGCCTGGAGGCGGAGCCCCTTCTTGGCGAGACTGATGACGCGATCGGCCACCTGGCCCTCGCCGATCAACTCGCCGGCGAGCGTGATTTGCTCGCCGTCGTTGGCGACGATCGTCGACTGTCCAAGGACGGCGTCCAGGCTGGCCTCGTGGCCCCACAGGATCGGGATGGCCTGGCGGCTCGTGTCCATGCCGGCCAGGTCGACGACGAGCGGGTTGCGGCTCCACGACTGCCGGATGGCGCGGCCGGTATAGGCCACGATCTCAAACGACGGGTTCGCGGGGGCGTCGCCTTCCGCGGCCTTGAGCGTGAAGTCGGCGGTCAGTTGCATCGGGTTCATGCTTGGGCCTCCGCGGATTCCTGCTCACGCTTCCACACGCCTTCGGCCCATGCGCGGCCGGCGTCGCCACCCCACAGGAGCCAGGAGATGTAGGAGTTGCTCGGCGGGTCTTTCTGGTGGTTCGCCTTGTAGGCCGCGTGCCGTGCGAAAAACGACACCATCCGCCCGATCGTGTCGAGCGACAGCGAACGGCCGTTAGCAATGTCGCGAGCCCGTGCGATGCCGACGGCGGTCCCGCCCCGGCCGTACTCGCTTCGCAATTCCAGCCCGCGACGCGCGGCAGCACGGGCCGCCTGCGGCGGGCGATAACCGTCGGCCGCCTCCAGGTCGTGCTCGGCCTCGGCCTCGACAGGAGCCGGCTCCGCCGCCAGGCCAAGGTCGCGTGCCATTTGCTGCTCGACCGCCCGCTGCCGCAGCACAACCCGCCAATCGCGGCCGCGCTTGGCACAGATTTCGGCGAGCGTGGCCGTGTTGGCCTGGAGCTGCATGGCCTCGGCCTCCGACTCTTTCGTCGGGTCGACGTGCTCGTGGCCGTCCCACGTCCACGTCCAATTCCAGGCAGCGACCGGCGGCAGGCCGTCGGGGATCATGCCGGGCACCAGGGCGGCCTCGTCCAGCCACTTGTTGAGCAGCGGGTCGAGCATCACCCGCTCCACGTCGCCGCGCTCGGTGGCCTGGTGCTTGCGGTACACGAGGTAGTCGCCCCGCATCGACGAGTAATTCGCCGTGCTGGAGTCCATGGCCGCCACGATGTACGGCATATTCACCGCACGGGCGATTTCATTGAGAATCCGCCGCACGAACGAGTCGTAGGTGCCCGTCGGTTGCTCGGGCTTGAGCTGGTAGGGCTCCCACCCCTCGGGGGCGCTCATCATCATGCCCCGCATGATGGGCATGGTTTCCCAGGCGTCGATGCCGGCGGCACCGGCACCGTCGGCCGGCATGGTGGTCTTGAGGATCGCCGCGAAGTCGGCCGCCGTCTCCGCTGCCGTGACGACGGCGAGCGTGTACCGCCGGAGCATCGCGAACAGCTCCAGGGCCGGCACGATCTCGCCGACGCCGCGGTGCTGGCCGGGCCGGGTGGCGTGATACCAATGCAGCAGGTCGTCGGCGCTCACCCAGCGGCCATCCAGCGACCAGCCGGGGAGAAGGCTTCCGGGATGATGCCGGCTCACCCAGTAGTCGGTTGGGTTGCCGTCCTCGTCGAATCGCAGGCCGTCGACCTCGCCGGCATTCGGGAAGCCGCTCGGGTCACAGATTTGCTCGGCCTCGACGAGCCGCACGTCGAGCTGCACCCCGCGGAGCCGGCGGTTGGTCGTCAGCAGGGCGAAGGCTTCGCCGTCGCCGAACTTGGCAATCTTGGCGATCCGCAGCTTGCGGGCCAGGTCGACGTTGACCATCCAATCGTAGACGGCCAGCTCCACCCGCCGCGTCGCCGACGGGTCGGCGTCGGGGCCCAGGTCGAGTTGCAGCCGCGGCCCGGTGCCGATCAAGTCGTTGGCCCAGGTGCTCGCCATGCCGGCCGCGTAGGAGTTGTTGGCGATCTCGTAGCGGGCACGGGCCCGCAGCTTGCGGCGGACCTCGGGCGACAGCGACGCATCGGCCGAGTAGTAGTCGGCCATCGACCAATGCCGCTGGTTCAGATTGGTCGTTTGGGCGGCGTCATAGCGAGCGCGGACGAGCGTCTGCAACGCGGCCGCCTGCTTGGCGACCGTCGCTTTCAGCTCCGCCTTGGTTTCGACTTTCGCTCGTGGCATTAGCCGATCGCCCCAGGAGATTCCTGCCTGGCAAAACGCATGGAAAGCCACGGGCTTTTCGTCGCGTTTGCGTTGGCTCGCTGCTCAATCACGAACTTGGCCGCCTCGACCTGGCGGTGCAGCTCGTGTTGCTCGACCTCGCCGGCGTCGGTGCGAGCGCGGCGCGGCTGCGCCAGATTGCTCGCGATCGCATCCAGAACGTCGGTGTTGTCGGCCAAGGCGGTACACCTAGCGGGCAGGGGGTCGATCCCTACCCGCTAGTGTACCATTGTCCACCGACCGCCCCGGCTCACCAGTAGCGCACGACTGCGTACCAGCCGCGCGGCCCGCGGGCGGTTGCGATCTCCTTGGGGCGACGCTGCCCCCAGTAGCACGAGCGGCGGATCGCATCGTCGGGGCTCGTCGTCGAGAAGCCGATGCCCTCGTAGCATCCGCAGCCGGAATGAACGAGCACGCCGCGGCGGGCCATGACGATCGCCGCGTCTTGGGCGGTCTGCACCACGACCACGGGCCGGGCGGCCTCACAGGCCGCGGCGACGAACGACAGCAGAATCGCGAGCACGATGGAACGCATCGAAATACCTCCTGGGAATGGGACCAGGAGGCCAGCGTGCCATGTAGTGTACGGGCGTCAACCCCGATTACCGCCCCATGCGGGCGAGCAATTCCTGCCGCTTCGCGGCCATTTCGTCCTTGGAGATTGCCCGCCTTACCGTGGCGAGCGGCTTGGCGTCCGCGCCGACCGCCGAGATGCCAGTGAACGAGGCCGCGACGGCCGATCCCACTACGCAGTCAAGCCAGTGGTTATCCCGGCCTGGCGTCAGCCGCCATTCGTCGACCACGCGGCCGCGGGCCTCGACCCGCGTCGGGTACTCGCTCGTCAGATGCTCGCCGAGCATTTCGTGCGTGCCCGAGTGAATCGTGAAGGCTTGGGCGTCGCCGGCCGGCAGCTTGCACCTGGCGGCGAAAAAGGTTTTCCATGAGTTTGTGTCGTAGAGGACGTGCCGCTGCTTGAGGATCGTGCTGGTCCGCCAATTCGCTCCCACTCGCTCGCCCTTGTCGGGCCGGCGGTCGCTCATGGTCGAGCCGCTCGCTCCGACGAATCGGCCGTGCGTCGGCAGGATGCGGGGCCCCCACTTGGACCGCCTTGCGAAGTCTCGCACCACGCCGGCCGTCTGTGCCCAGTTGGCATCGACGAACATCTGCGACACGCGAAGCACCGCGTCGTCGGTTTCGCGGGCAAACTCCCGGTCGAGTATTTCGATCGCCACCCGCTCTAGCCCGGCATGGATCGCCGCCTCCAGGCCGGTGTTGCCGGCCGCCTTCACGAGCGTCCGCCTGGCGTCGCGGAGTGTGTAGTAGCTGCGGCCCTGCTCTGGATACGAACCGTAGGCGACCAAGTGGCCGCGAAGCTGGTGCCCCCAGGCCACGACCGCCCAGTAGAGGAGCTTTTCTTGCACGTCACAGAAGCACGTCAGGGTATCGAGGCCGCCGGGCACGATCCACCGCGGCACGTTGACGATACGGCTGCGAATGTCGTCGCTCGCCAGGGCTGCCGACTTGGCCTCATTGGCGAGCGGTTGCTGCTGGAACTCGCTGGCGAATACGTCCTCGCCGTCGTCGATCAAAGCGTTGTAGGCGTGCTGGATCGCCGAGTGTTCCGCATCGGGGTCGAAGCAGCTCTGCCACGACACGATGCAACCGTCATCCATCGCTTGACGGTTCGCCAGGTAAAACGCATTGGCGTCGCGGTGAGCGCGGGCCTGGTCGCCGACGGTGTCCTTGTCGAAGGTGTTGCGGATCTCGCGGTACTTGCCCAGCCACAACTCCTCGTGGGAGGTCGCCCACGCCCGCACCATCGGAATCCGCTCGCCCTGGTAGGCAGGAAACTTCCGCTGGTCGAGCAGCTGGTCGACCATGTCCTCACGCTCGATGACGGTGGCGTTGATTACGCACGCGATGCTCTTGGTATGCCCGGCGAGCTTCATCACTGATTTCGTGAGAATCTCTAGCCGTTTCGAAACCTGGACGGCCGAAGCCGCGCTCTCGCGGGTCTGCGGATCATCGACGATCGCGAAGTCTGGTCGGAGCTGCGTGCCGTCGGCGGCCTTGTGCCGCAGGCCAAGGATCGAGCCGGTGAGGCCGCGCGACATGATGATCGAGCCGCCGCAGGCCGAGCCTGCGATCGACGGCAAGACGATCGAATCGGCGTTCCATCGGATATGGGTGTGCTCGCCGCCAAATGTCTGGGAGAGGCACCGCTGCGGCTTGCCCTCCAGGGCCCGCACCGGCACGCAGACCTCGGGGAAGTCCTCGGCGAGCAGGTCGTTTTCCGCCAGCTCCAGCTTGACGCTCGTGATCGCCTTGGCGGCCAGGTCGGCCTCGGCCGCGAAGATGGCACCGAATCGGCGGTGCCCGTAGAGGATCGCCCATATGAGCGAGTTTTCGCTGATCGTCGATTTCGCGAAGCCACGGTAGACCGCATTGACGAATCGCCCGCCGCGGAGGATGCAGTCCTGGATGCGGCCGATCACGCGCTCATGGTCTGCCGAGAACGGAGATAGGCCAGTGCTGTTTGGAAAGTAGGTGACGAGGAACTTCGCCAGGTCGAGCCGGCAGGAGTCGCGTCGCTCCTGGTCCAGCGGCTTCCCGATCGCCCCAATGTCGGCTCCAAGCCGCGTCGTGGCCCGGCCACGCTCCAGCGTCGCCTTGCGGCGATTCTCCAGTGCTTCCTTGCTCTTGGCGGCCATCAGCGGGGCTCCGCGGCCGCCACGATGGCACGGGCCAGGTCGACGAGCCGCGCCGTCTCGACGATCACCACGCTCGGCTTGTTGTTGCGGCGGTGCCAGACGATTGGCACGCGGCCGGCAGGGGCATCGTTGGTCGCCTGCTCCACGGCAGGGTAGAGCTGCAACGATTCGACCCGCTTGGCCTCGACGTGGATCGCGGCGTCGATCACCACGTCCGGCGAGTCGGGCCCGCCGTGGAACTGCACGCCGCGGCGTGCGGCCACCCCCAAGAGCGTCGCCAGCTCGGCGGCACACTCGCGCTCGCCTCGTTTGCCCTTCTCGCGTGATGCTCTACCCACGTTTGCCTCCAAGACGATCCAGCAGGCCGCGCAGGGTGGCGGCGACCTGTAGGTCGCGCGGCCCGTTCGCTTCAGACTCCAATCGGCTCGAGGCGCACTCCATGTCCTCGCGCTCCGCGGCGGTGATGAGCCGAATCTGCCCGCTGGCGAACCCAGCCCGCAGCGCGGCCGACACGCACGGGATGAAGTCTCCCGGCATTGTCAGTCCGTGCCGCAACGCGGATATGCCCCAGAGGTAGCAGGCGATCTCTCTGCCAAGATCGTCGGCCCACGCCGGGACGGTCGCAGCAGAACCATCCGATGCAACAGACCGCTCATTCGTATCACTCACTTCCCACCTCCCAGCCGCTCCAACAGGCCGCGCAGCGTGGCGGCGACCTGTAGGTCGCGCGGCCCGTTCGCGTCAGACTGCAACCGGCTCGCGGCACACTCCATGTCCTCCCGCTCCGCGTCGGTGAGCCGCAGGCGGGCGATCTCGTCTGCGGCCTCGTCCATGAGGTCGCTCGCTGGTTGAGCGTCAACGGCGTGCGTCCAGCAACGCAGCCGCTCGCAAATGTCCTTCATGCCCTCTCCCTCCGCTCGATCTCACGATTGACGTACCACGCGGCCTTCCGCAAATCCTCGATCGCGTCACCCTTCATCCCGGCACGCCACAGGTATTTGATCGCGTTTCCGACGTTGAAGTTGAATGCTTCCGTGACCGTGATGCACTCGACGCCCGACGGATGGGACGTGTAGTGAACTGGATGGTCAACTGCCGCTCCTGCATCTCGATCCGAAACTCCTGGCTCCCGCAATTCGTGCATATGGCGTTTGACTCCTTCTCCGCGTTGCATCGGTTGCACAATCTCATTTGACCACTCGCAGCGTCCGCAGCTTGCCGTCCTCCCAATCAACGAGCCCGATCGCCCGCAGCCTGGAAAGAATCTGGTGGACGTTCGAAGGCAGCGTCTTGAGCCGCGCGGCCACCTCGCGGATGGTCGGCGGGAAGCCGCGGTCGTCCGCCAGGAACAGGATCGCGTCGAGCACTTGCGTCTGTCGCTGCGTCGGCGTCATGTGGCCACCCTCAACTTTCGGGCCACGGCCGCCTTGACCACCGCCGCGTCATCGTCACCCGCCTCGTCGAGCCGTCGGTGCTCCGCCTCTCGCTTGGCCGCCTCGCGGGCCAGGGTGGCCTCGCAGGCGGCCGCGAAGGCCGGGTCGACCTTGGGCGGAGGCCGGTCGCCGGGATCGGGCCGCTGGGCCGGCAGCGTCTTTGGCGAGTCGTACTGCCCGCCGAGCACCCGCTGGACGAACCCCTCGCGGACGAACTGGGTGAGCGGCACCGGGCTATCGAAATACCGGCAGGCCGGGAGGGCCTTGATCGCCTCCAGGGCGTCGTCGAGCCATCCAGGGGCCAGGATCACCGCCTCGGCCCCTTGCGGCGGCGTAGCCGGCTTCCATGGCTTTCGGCGTGCCGCCTGGCCCGCCCCGTCGTTCCAGGCGGCCAGGAGGGCCGGCCAGACTCCGGTCGGCGAAGCCTCGCGCGGAGGAGGAGGATATTCTCCTCTCCTCTCCTCTCCTCTGCGGCGCGCAAGCGCCGGATCGTCCGGCGCACGAGCGCCGGAAGGGGCGGAGCCCGCTTTTCGGCCGGGATTTCGCTCCTCATGGGCCCGCGAGCGGTCGGCGTGCTGGATTCTCGCCTTGGCAGCTTGGCTAAACCGGCGATCCCACCCTGGGACAGCAACGGTCGCCTCGGCCTCGTCGATTTCCAGCCACCCGACGGCCGCCACGGCCTGCCAGAAGGCTTCATCACCGCCGCACGTCCTGACGAGCCTCGGGAGCGTCATGCGGGCGATTCCGTCCGCACAGTGCATCGAGGCCCACCCCCAGAGCTTCCACAGCAGGTAGCAGACCGATTCGACCGGTCGCCCGGTCGTGTCGATCAACTCCTGCACCTCGGGTTTCTGGTCGAGAGCCAGGTCGACGGCAATCCATTCACCGGCCATGATTTAGGCCTCCGCCTTTTTGCGACGGAGCCCCTTCGTGTAGATAAACGCGATCGCGTCATACGTTGCCAGAGAGCGTCCGTACTGGCCCGTAGACCTGTCCCTGCCGAGCTTGAAGTTAGCGTCAGCGGCGCGAACTATGCCGGCGATCGACTTTTGTGAAAGCCTGTTAATAAGCCTCGCCTCGTCGAATCCTTCGTGCTTCTTCACGAACCACGACATCCCCTCGATCATGTCACCCTGCAGGGCTCCTTCCTCACCGGGCCATGACTCGACGAGAACGCGAAGGGCCGCGCGTAGGCCATCAGAACCGACGCGCTGAAACGAACGCTCCAGGCACTTCAGTGCCTTGATGTACGGCCATCCGCTGCCGCCGTCGTCCCGAAGCCGCAGCCTTAGCCCAGCCAGCTTCACGACGGCGGCGATCTCAAGGGTCTGCGGATCGCCTTCCGTCATTTGAGCGTTGAACAGCGACACAGCAGACACATTCGTCCGCTCTCTGTTCTTCAAACGAAAAACCCGTGCCTCGTGCTCCTGGCCGTCGGACTGGAAAACGTCGCAAGGCACCATTGCGATCCCCAGCTTCCTTGCCGCGGTCAACCGCTGCATCCCGTCGACCACCCAGTGCGATCCGTCGTGTCGCTGGCCGACAGTGAGGGATCCGAAGGCGTCCTGGTCGAGATTCTTCGCGATCCTGTTCACGCGAGCCGGGACGATGGTCCGCTGGTAAGCGTCCGAGATGTTCAGTTCGTCGACGCCAATCTTCCTGTTCTCTGTTTTCAGTAGCCGCATTTTGGCCTCCTTGCTGGATAGATCCATCAACCATCGGCCGCACGTCACCGCGACGCCGCCGTTGTTCTCCACACCCGCGCCCCGGCCGTCCCGCGACCCTTCCGCCGCAACGCGAACCCAACCGTCTCGATCAAGCCGCGCCGCGACAGCTCCTTGAACACAGGCCCGAAGGCCCGGCCGTCGTGCGGCACCAGGCCGACGCACTGGCAGCGGTCGACCAGCTCCTCGCCCGTCATTTCGCGTCCATCGCTCGACAGGATCGCGAGGATCTCGTTCATCGCCGCCTGGCGGTCGAACGTCGTCGTCGCTTCCGCTGTCTGTAGGCAGGCTTGGCCGTGCCGATCGCCGTCGACTGAACATTCCATGTTCGGCTCCTTCCTTGCGTCCATCGCTCCATCCCGCCCGCCGGGGCTCGCACCCGGCCGCCGCTAGAAGGCGGTCGCACTCGCCTGGCCCCATGATTCAAAAAACCATCAAGTGCTGCCGCGGTCGTTACGCCACTCACGGCTATCGCGGCCGATGCTGCTCCTGTTTCAAGCAGCTGCGCCCACGGCGGGGCGGAAGTGTTCAAAACGGAATGTCGTCGGGGTCGTGTCCGGCCGCGTCGGCCTTCTTCGTGGCCGTCCGCGTCGGGGCATCACGCACGGCCTCAGGCAGCGGCGCCGGGCCGGCCTTCCACCGCTCGACGCGAACGTAGTCGCGGCCGGCCTTGTTCAGACCGTGGATCGTCTCGATCGTCACCTGCTTGCCTTTGAGCACACGGCAGTCCCAGTCGTCCGTCGGGACCGGAACAGCGACCGACGCCGCGCGGCAGACAGCCTCGACGGTGCCGCGCAGGTGGCACGGAACATCGGTGAAGAACGGTTCGTACTTCGGCACGGCCACCAGCATGAGAATCACGTCGCCATTTGGGTTGGCGTCGCACTTGGCCCAATCCTTCTTGCGAAAATCGACAAACTTGATCTCGCCCGTATGCGTACCGTCAGGGACGTGCGGCAGCACCGCGGGCTCGGCGACCTGCTTGTCGGTCCACATAGCATCAAATCTCACGACTGAATCTCCGGTTTGTGGGTTTCGTTGCCGATCCGCACGATGCGGTCGGCCTGCCCAGTCCAGACCTCGACGATCGCGTCCAGGGCCCGGTCCAGGTTCATCTCGCCGGCGTTGAACGCCGCCATCAGCTCCAGGGCCCTCGCACGGGCCTCGGCTACACGCTCGGGGCTATTCATTGGCTGCCGCCTCCCATTCCATCCGCCACGATTGCTTGATAAGCCGGTTCGCTAGCGCGTCGACCGTGGCGGCCGCGGAGCGCAAGGCCGCAGCCCGCGAATCGTGGAAGCCGTCACGCTTGACGATCGCACCATGAGCGAGCCGCACCATCTGTTCGCCGGCGACCTCGATCGACTCGCCGGCGCTCCACATCGTCATGACGCCGGCATCGTCGATCGTCTCGTAAACGGTGAGGCGGTACAGCGTCATGCAGTCACCCCAGTTTCGGCCTCGATTTCCGCCTGGCGAGCGTCGATCACGCGGTCGAGCTGCTCCCGCTGCTCGGCGGTCAACTTGCCGTCGGACACGGCTGCGTCGGCCTCGTCGCCGATCGCCCCAAGGGCCTCGACCGTCGTGGCGGCAGCCACACGCTCACGCCACGACAGGCGCTTTCCCGTTGGATTCGGGGCCGAGGCGGGTGCGGGCTCGACAATCCGCACCGCCTCGCCCCCGGCCAGCCACGCGGCCAGCCGTTTTCCGGTTTCGACGGTGATGGGCTTGGGGTCGCCCGTGAACAAGCCCGTCCGATCCTTGCTCGCCGTCGCGAAGTGGCCGTCGTGGATGATGGAGAGGCAGGTCGTGAACTCGTATTCCACGCCGTCCCGCGTCTCGACCTTCATCCCCAGCTTGACGACCTTCTTTCGCCCGCCGTCGTCCACTTGGGCCGTTTCGGTCTTGCTGCGGCCGGTCGCCACGATATGCGCCGGCGACCGCAGCATCGCGTCGATGAAGGCCCGGTGCCGCGGCGTGATGACGCTGTAGGCGCTCCAGGTGTTGCCGCGGAACTGGGCACGGGCGATTTCGTCCACCAGCTCCAGGCACCCGCCCTTGCCGCTCCACTCGTGCGTGATGGAGTCAATCACGATGACGTCGTACCCAGCGTCCTCGCAGACCTTGATAGCCTCGATGTACCGCTCCGGGGTGAAGGGCGGAGCAAGGTCGATCACGTCGAACTCGTGCAGGTGGTCGTAGATGTCGCTCGACCCTTGTTCGGTGTCGATCACCGCACACCGGCCGCCGAGCCCCTTGGCGATGGTCAACGCCCCCCAGGTCTTGCCGCTGCCGCTTGGGCCGTCCAAGAGCAGCCGCAACTTCGTCGCGGACCGCCGCGCCTTGCGTATCGAAATAGTCATCAGTCGGATTCCTTTCGCATCATCACCAGACCGGCCTCGGCCAGCGTCGACTTCAACGCCAGAACAGCACCGGGCTCGATCTCATACTCACGGGGCCCGAGCCGCCGCATCCCTTTGGCGAGCGTCTTGGCGACGTGATAAACCTCAAGCAGACGGGCCATCCGCAAGGCGACCCGCTGCTCCGCAATCCGTTCATTCAGCGTCAGGGCCAGCATCCGTTGCTCCCTCTAGTTCGATCCTGTCCAGAAGTTCGTCCCGGTAGACGCGGTGCTTGGAATCCGCCGTGATTCCGATACGCACCTTGTCGCCGCGGATTTCGATGACCGTCACTTCAATGTCGAGGGCCGGGAACACGAGGCTTTCGCCGGCCTTTCTTGACAGCACGAGCACGGGCTACTCCTTCATGGCGGCGAGGGCCGCCAGGCTTCCACGCATGGCCGGGCCAATGACCGCCGCCTCCAGCTCGTCGCGAACCGCGTCCAGGTGGCCGATCGCCTCGACGATCGCGTCGTGGAGCCCGGCCGGGTCGCGAGCCGCGATCCGCTGGTCGATCGTCAGGTCGATCGACGACCACTCGGCCGCAGCGTCGGGCGTCGACCGCCGCGACAGCTGGGCCCTTGTGGACAGCACGGCCGCTACATGGATCACTCGATCCGCAACGGCCTCCCTTCGAAGCTGAACGGGGAGTGGGGCGATTGGAGCCGCCACCGGACGAAACCGCTCCGCGTGTTGAGGCGCCTTTGCGACCACCCTTTGCGTAGCGCCTCGCAGGCCGCAGCGATTTCGGCCCGCGTCGGCTCGCACGGCAGACGACCTTCCTCGTCGGCCGCATCCTCGACCTGCACTCCGTTGCGATCCATCGCTCCCTCCGCGTGTTGAGAGGGTGGCCGCCGGCTTCCTTGCTCGTGCCATCGGCGCGTCCCTCGCCCTTGGTCCGTCGATCCACCGTGATCGACGTTGGGAGGATTCTTGCGGGGCTGCGAAAACCTGTCAAGAGCATTTTTGCGGGGTTGCAACAAACGACGGTCCCGCGTAGAAAACGCGGGCGGAAAGGAGTCCGTTGTGGCGAGCCAACGAATCATCCCCGGCGACTGCATCCAAGGGCTGCGGACGCTGCCTGACGCCAGCGTTCACTGCTGCGTGACCAGCCCGCCCTACTGGGGCTTGCGTGACTACGGCCACGCCGGGCAGATCGGTCTGGAGGCCACGCCGGAAGCCTACGTCGCCCGCATGGTCGAGGTGTTCCGCGAGGTGCGGCGGGTGTTGCGGGAGGATGGGACTTGCTGGGTGAACCTAGGTGACAGCTACGCGAGCGGAGGCGGTCAGGCATCCCCTCACCGGGACTCTTGCGGCGGAATCGGCAAAAAGGGAACAAGAGGGACGCAGCCATACCACTCGGCGGGCGGTGGATTTGAGCGGCCAGCGTCGATCACTGGGGCGATCAAGCCCAACGACCTGTGCGGCATCCCGTGGCGTGTCGCCTTCGCCTTGCAGGCCGACGGCTGGTGGCTGCGGCAGGACATCATCTGGCACAAGCCAAACCCGATGCCCGAGAGCGTGCGGGATCGATGCACCAAGGCGCACGAATACGTTTTCCTGATGACCAAGAGCGAGCGGTATTTCTACGACGCCGAGGCGGTGAGCGAGGCGACTATGGAGTCCAGCCTTGCACGTTCTGCGGCTGGGTTTGTCACCACCGACAGAGACAAACAAACCGAAGGCGTGCAGATAGGGGCAGCGAAGCGGCAGCGTTACGGATTGCGTGAAGCGTTCGTAGCAAAGCCCACCCGCAACCGCCGCTCCGTATGGACGGTCACGACCAAGCCCTACAGCGGCGCTCACTTCGCGGTGATGCCCGCCGCACTGGTCGAGCCGTGCATCAAGGCGGGCTGCCCCGAAGGCGGCACCGTGCTCGACCCGTTTGCCGGTAGCGGCACGACGCTTGCCGTGGCTGCTGAGTTGGGTCGCAGCGGCATCGGCTGCGAACTGAACCCGGATTACGTCACGCTGGCCTACGAACGGATCGCGAAGGCCCGCGGGAAGGCTCCGCTCTTTTCCTAATGAGCCTATCGACAGTTACGTCGAGGGCGTCGGCGATTGCCTTCAGCGTAGACACCTTTGGGTCCGGCGTTTGGCCACCCACAATCCGATACAGAGTTGGCACGCTGATGCCCGCAGAGGCGGCGAGATCATCCAGACGAATCCGTTTCCGGCCGCAAACGGTTTCGATGTTCCGCCCAATCTGGCACGGTTCCCAGGTGCGCGGCCTTCCGGCTTTTGACGGCGATTCGACGGTTGCCATGCAGCCCTCCGTGAAACTATTTGCTTTGGCGGCGTCCCAGGCATAGGGTGCCTGGGACGCCGGAATACACCCGGAAGGGCTCGAACCTTCAACCTTCGGTTCCGTAGACCGATGCCCTATGACGGGGGATGATTCCCCCTGTAGGAATTGTTTTGATTGTGCGGAAAGAATCTTGATTCGCTGACCAACAGTGCCGCATGAGGCGGCGACAACCGCAACGGATGCGAACTACATGTTTACCTACGCCCATGATTCGCCAGAACGATCCGCAGACTCTCGCCGACTACGTCGCGCAATACGCGCTCACGCACCCACTAGAGCGTGAGTCGGTCCGGCAGTACGAAATTGCAGTCCGCCTTCTTGGCCGTTGGGCCGGCCGGCCGGTGAGGATCGACGAACTGGACTCACAGCTCGTGTCCGCGTGGCTTGCCGACTACGGCCGGACAGTCCGCCCGAGTACCGCCAGGTCGAAGCGGCAGATGGTGCTCTCGCTCTGGCGTTCGGCCGTGGACGACGGGCTCCACGATCCCGTGTCGCTCATGCGGCGGGTCCGGCGGGTTCGCGTCCCGATCGAGGCTCCGGTCGCCTGGACGCGGGGGGAGATCGAGCGGTTGCTGGCTGCCTGTGCCACCATGCCGCGATGGCACAAGTGCGGCCTGCGCCGCTCGGAGTGGTGGTCGCTGGCGATCCGCGTCGCCTATGACACGGGGCTCCGCTGGGAGGATCAGGTCCGGCGGCTGCGGGTCGATCAAGTGACCGAGGACGGCCTGATCGTTTGGGACCAGCACAAGACGGGCCGGTTCACCGTCTGCCGGCTTTCGGAGCCGACGCTGGCCGCCTTGCGGGCGTCTCTGGAGCGATGCCCGCGGGAGTTGGTGACGCCGTGGACGGGCTCACACGAGACGTTCAACGACCAAGTGCGGACGCTCGTCAGGCGGGCAGGGGTTCGCACGGGCACCTGGAAATGGATTCGGAGGACCGGGGCGACCGAGGTCGAAATCCAGGAGCCAGGTGCCGCCGCGCGGCACCTGGGACACGCCCCCGGAAGCCGCATCGCGTACACAAGTTACGTCGACCCGGCCCAGGTCGCGGCCGCCAGGCGCGGCATCTCGCCGCGGCCGCTGTCGGCCGACGGCGGCGTTTCCGCCGCCGGTTGACATACGTCAAGGCCCGGCCTTCCCCTGTGCGCGCACGGAAAGTACGATCGCGTGGAGTTCGAAGCCGGGGCGGCCGCGGAAACGCGGCCGGAAGGACCCGACCCCCCACCGGGGGGGTATGCCACCATTGGGGGGCTCCGCCCCCCATCGGGGGTATTTCGATCGGCCGGCCGACGACCCCCCATCGGCGGGGGCGCGAGTATTTCGATGGCGAGCCCGGCGGCCGGCCAGGGTATTTCGATGGCACGTCGTCGCCGACGGGCTCGCCGGTGCCGCCCATGTCGTCGGCCAGGCCGACGGCCGGCGACGCTCGCCGGTGAGCTGGCCGGCCAGGCCGACGGGCCCGGCGGCCGCTCGTGCCGATGGCCGGCCGACGGCCTCACGAGCACGGGCCCGCGGCGCCCCCCTATCGGGCGGCCGGACGGCCGCCGATGGCCGGGCGGATTCTCACCATACCAACTGTCCGCCGGGCGGCCGCGGCCGGAAGGGTAGGCGAAAAAAAATTATTTTGAACCCCGCTTGACGTCGATACTTTCCCATGGGATACTTCCGGCATGAACACGAACGAACACAAAGCACGAGCGGCGGCCGCGGGCCTTGACTGGCCCGTAGTCCTGGCCGCATATCGTGAGGCCCGCGGCCTGGAAGCTGCGGAGTTGGAGCGTATCGGCGACGCTCGCCGCGATGCCTTCCGTTCTTCATGCGGCGACGATCACGGCGGCCGATGGAAGGCCCGCAACCGTGCCGCACTGAACGGCGGGGATGCCACCTACATTCGCGGGCTCGACGTGACCGCGGCCGATCGCGGAATGACGGCCGACGAGCTGTTGGACGAGCTGGCCGGCGACGCAGTCACGATGCGGCCGGCCGATGATGTGATGGCGGAAACGATCGACCGCCTAATCGAGCTGGCAACCGGCCAGGCCGACGAGCCGGAATATATCGGGCTCGTGGCCGCGGCCGCGCTCGCCGACGTTACGGAACAATGGATGCGCCAAATGGTCAAGGCCGGCCGCATCCGCGGCCGCAAGGCCGGCCGCAACTGGCAAGTGTGCCGCGCCGACGCGGAATTTTTCGCACGCCACCCGACGGCGGGCCGGCCGCGCTTCCGCGCCTTCCAAGAGGCCGCCCCCTTTTGAATTGTCGCCCATCGGCGACAACCGACGAACAAACCCGAAACCGCCGCGGGAAACCGGCGGGAAACCCACGAGGAGCCCGAACCTATGACCGACATTCTTTCCCTTGCGATCGCTCGCGGCCTGGCCGCCGCCGCTCGTGCCGCTCGTGCCGCGGCCGCTGGCCTGGACGCTTGGCAGGCCGAACTACTGGCCGAACGTGCCGCGGCCGGCCTGGCCGCCGAACGTGCCGCCGCTCGCCGGTGCCGCCGCCGGTGCCGCGCGTGATCGTCGGCCGCCGTCCGGCGGCCGCTTGAACGACAACCCGAACCCGAACCCGTCCGAACCCATAACCCGAACCCATACGGAGCCCGAACCCATGACGACGCAAGCACAACTTGACCGCCTGACCGCCGACAACCTGACCGCCGCCCGAGCCCGTGCCGCGAAACTCCGAACCCACAAGCGCGGCACGTTCGCACGGCTTCAGGCCGCCGACGTGCTTCGCGCCGCTCGTGCCGCCTACCAGGCCGCCGACGAGGCCGCCGACCTTGTCCGATAGCTGCGGCCCCCCGGCCGCCGGCCGTGCCCGAACGGGCCCGGCCGGTGCCGGGCGGCCGGGCAACTTCGCCCGACAACCCGAACCCCTAGCACCAGGAACCCGAACCCATGACCGCGACCGCCACCCGTGCCGACGTTTACGAAACCGTCACCGCCGCCATCATCGCCCGGATCGAGGCCGGCGACGTGCTCCCATGGCATCAACCCTGGAAGGCCGGCAACGCCGCCGGGCCCGTCTCGCGGCCGCTCCGCTTCAACGGCCAACCCTATAACGGCGTTAACGTGCTTTGGCTTTGGATGGCCGCCGAGGCCGCCGGCCGGACGTGCCCGTACTGGATCACCTACCGCCAGGCTCAAGAGTTAGGCGGCCACGTCCGCAAGGGCGAGAAGTCTACGAGCGTCGTTTACGCGTCCACGTTCGCGAAGGACGAAGAAAACGCCGCCGGCGAGAAGGTCCGCCGGAATATTCCCTTCCTCAAAACCTATGCCGTGTTCAATGCCGAACAATGCGACGGCCTGCCCGAGCACTACTACCGCCAGGTCCCGCCGCCGGCCGGCCACGTCGACCCCCTGGCCGACGTGCTCGCGTTCACCGGCCACACTGGCGCCGACGTTCGCACCGGCGGAGCCCGCGCCTATTACTCGCCTTCCGGCGACTTCGTCCAAATGCCCGAGGCGGCCACGTTCGAATCCGCCGAGGCGCACGCGGCGACGCTCGTGCATGAGCTGGCCCACTGGACCGGCCACACGTCGCGGCTCGACCGCGATTTCACCAAAGCTAAGCGATTCGGCGACGACGCCTACGCGGCGGAGGAGCTGGTGGCCGAGCTGGCCGCCGCTTTCCTGGCCGCCGATATTGGATTCGAAGCCTCACCGCGCGACGACCACGCCGCCTATCTCGCCTCGTGGCTTCGGGTTTTGAAGGCCGATAAGCGCGCCATTTTCACCGCAGCCAGCGCGGCGAGCCGGGCGGCCGCCTATCTCCACTCGCTGCAGCCGGGCGGAGCCGGCGACCAGGCCGCCGACGACACCGCGACCGAGGAGGCCGCCGCCGTCACCGCTTGACGATCGACAACCGCCGGCCGCGGCACGTCGCCGCGGCCGGCCAGGCCCCGAACCCGAACCGAGGAGAACCCGAACCCATGACCGCCGCTCAATTTTGCCGCCTGGCCGCCCGATACGCGAACCTGCCCGCCGACGTT
>Ga0315904_10001034_pt1 | contig 44058 bp, 47 predicted proteins | sample LakEriMetagenome_6_FD_203529 | JGI IMG/M metagenome (GOLD analysis project Ga0315904, IMG submission 203529) | Freshwater fungal communities from buoy surface, Lake Erie, Ohio, United States - Buoy 12 MA120 | ecosystem: Environmental > Aquatic > Freshwater > Lake | place: USA: Lake Erie, Ohio... | reverse complement strand
TTGCCTAAGAATAGAACTAGGATGGATGCTATTACCCCTATTGTTGAAGCGATAGGGGATAGCAATCTATATTATTCCAAATATTCAGAAATTTTTAATTTTTATGGAATAAATTTTGCACATTACAGTTTTTTAGATAACTTTGCACTGCAATTGAATCAGGATGATATAGGTTCAGATATTCTAATAGGATTATATCATGCTCCTTTAAGGAATTGCAAGAACCCTTTGAATCCTGTTTTTGAAAAAAAGATGCAGGAACATGAAACAGAAAGTAGTCTTTTTAAGGGTTGTAGTATTGTCTTAATGGGTGATATACATTATCCGCAAAAGATAAGCCACAAAGGGTATGATTGTTATTATTGTGGCTCTTTGTATCAGCAAAACTTTGGGGAGTATGTTCATTACCATGGTTACGGAATTTTGGATGTACAGACCTTAGATTACTCATTCGTTGAATTAACAAATAGTTACGGAAAATACAAATTAAAAATTAAATCATATAACGACAGTATTAAAAACGTTGTAATAACAAACTTAAAGTAATATATGAAACCATTTTCGCAAATAGTAGTAGAAGTTGAAGATTCGATTTCTGAATTGGAAAAAATCGAATTGGAGAAAAACATTAAATCAGAATACGGAGATGATTTAGATGTGAAAATCAAAGGTCGGAAGATCAAGAGTGAAGCTTTTGAGGATAATCGTTCTAATGTTCTAAATAACAATTTAAGAAAGATTTATGAGAATTATTTAAACGATAATTACCCAGATGTAGATGTTGATTCTTTTTTTGAGTTGGACGGCGAAATCTCTAATTTAATTACAGATCAAAATGATGGTGCAAAACAATTTAGGGTTAAATGGTTCGGAGGTAAAAATATTCTATCATTCAATGAATTTAATGTTGAATTAGAGAATAGAGGTATTTTGAGAATATTCTCTGAACCTCATAATATGGGTGGTAAGTCTAATCTTATCCGCGCATTAAAAATCCTATTGTTTGGTGAGTTTTATCGCTCTAACCAAGAACGAACAACATTGTCATCTATCGTCAATAGGTTCTCCCCTTTGAATATCGCAAACGTTGAAGGTGAAATTGAAATCGAAGGAAAAACTTATTTTATCAGAAGGGATTTCACTAAAAATCAAGCTGGTAAAGTATCACAGCGCGTAACAATAAACTGTGACGGCACACTAATTGATATTGCCCAATTTGACAAGATGGTGGGCAAAATCAAAGACTTCTTGTTCATTTCATTCTTTGATACCTTTTCTATCGAAAAATGGTTGAATACTAAACCAACAGAGCGTTACAGGATGTTCTTGAATTATTTTGGTTTGGGAAATATTGAAGAGAAGGCGCAAATAGCGAAGAAGCAATACAATACATTCCTTGCTAATTCGCTTGCGAAAGAATACCAAGATGTTAATATACATTTGGAGCTTTTTAATCTCAATAAAAGTAACAATGATTTATTGGCTTCTAATAAGAAATACGAAGATGAATCTGGTGCATATAAACAAGATATAAACAAGTTAAAAGAGGAGAATAAAAAATACGCTAATCAACTGAAAGGCGTACCTGATTCATTGTTGGGAGAAACACCTGAATCTTTGGAACAAGCTATTAAATCAAACAATGAAAAAATAGAATCCAAGGAAAATGAAATAGTTTCTTTGCAAAAAAACATTGTAGTAGTAGACCGTACTGCCAATGAAATTCAAGAAACAATTTCTAGTTTACAGGTTGATATATCAAAGGTTCAAGAAGATAAAAAACTCTCTGAAGAATTAGAGATATTGAACCATATGTACTCTAATTATGTTGTTTCAGCAATTCAACTAAATGAGAAAAAAGAGATTGAATCAAAAATCGAGCAACTTAGAAGTGATTATATCACTGTATCGGCTGATAAAAAGAATAAAGAAGAACTTTTAGAGAACACTCCAGATGTTGTTACGTGCAACCTTTGCAACGGTGTTAGCGACAATAAAGCAAAGAAAGAAGGCATTAAATCAGAAATTGAGGGCTTGTCTAAAAAACTAGAAGAAGTAAAAGAGGAAGGTGTTAAGGCAAAAGAATCTTTAACTAAACTTACAGATAAAATTAAAGAAGACGAGATAGAGTATAAAAAGAAGTTGACAAATGAAATATCAAGTTTAAAAACTAAGATTTCAGATAATAAACAAGAGAAGATTAATGTTATTAAGGATGAAATTCTGAATCATCAGAAGGATCTAAATAACATCAGTTCAAATGAAAAAACCGAGGCGAGGATTAATATATTGAAGTCTGAAATTAATAGTCTTAAAACTAGAAATTCAGAGCTACAAGAGCGTCTAAAAAATATCGGCTTATTCACCAATGATTTGAAAGCCAACGAAGAGCTAAATCAGAATATAAAGATTAATGAAGATAAAATAGAATCTTTACAGAAGCTCATTAATCAAAACGATGCTAATATATTCATTAACAACGAACAGATTAATAGAAATCTTACATTAACAACCTTTTTCACGGTGAATGAAGAAAGGATTAACGAGGAATTAAAGAAAGACAAAATCTTTAAGACTTATGTTGATGTTCACAGTAAAGGTGGTTTAGCAATGAAAATCTTAGGTGATTTAGCCGAAGATATTAATCAGGATTTGAAAGCTGTTTTAGCAGAAGATGATTTTTCGCCGTCCATCAAAATAGAAAACGACGCTATCGAATTCTACTTTGAAAGAAACGGTTTAGAATTCAATATGGCTGAAGGAAGTGGCTACGAGAAGACAGTTCTATTACTTGCACTACATTATCTACTCTTATCAAAAATGGTTGTTCCTATCTCAAATATATTCATCCTAGATGAAGTCTTTGTTGCAGTATCATCTCCATTCTTACCAAGAGTTTATAAAGTAGTTGAAAAGCTTTTGAATATCTTTGAAACAGTAGCTTTGATAACACATAATGAAGAAGTAGCAGAATGGTGTAACGATAATATAAAAATTGTAAAAAACAACAATATTTCAAAAATTGTAGGATAATGAGTTATAACGAAGAAATTAATGGATTTGTAGAGAACAACACTTTTTGGACCCAAATCGTAACAAAGAAAGCAAGGAAACTGAAAAAGCAAAATTCAGAAAATCCTTTCTTATCTCATGATGAAAAGTCTAAATTATTCATTGACTGGAAAAAGAACGGCGATTTAAAGAGCAGGGATAAACTATTAGACAGCCTTTATCCCTTGGCTTTACAATTGGTTAACAAATTGATTTTAAAAACAGGAAGTAATAAAGTAGATGTAAAGGATTTACAACAGGAAGCTAATTTAGCATTGGTACATGTCTTAGATGAATCGGATTATAACCCCGATTTAGGGACATTACCAACCTACTTTAGAAGCCGTTTACCGATGTATTTTTATAGAGCGTTGAAGGATTACGGTAACTTTATCAGAATCCCAGATAATATTTTGAAGGATTTATCTGCTGAATCAAAGGCGTTTGATGAATTTGTTAAGAATAACGGAAGATACCCTGAAGTGGGTGAAGTAGTAACGTATAAAAATAAAGAGTTTATTTTTGGAGAAAAGAACCGCATTTATAATATTGTGTCAGGTAACAATACAGTAGGTGAAGAAGGCGAAGATTCAGTTGAACTATTTGATTTGATTAGCGACGAACAGGAACAAAATTTTGAGTTAGTAGATAAAAATCAGATATTAAACAATATTGTTGATTCTTTATCTAAGAGAGAAAAAGAAGTCATTAACTATGCTTTCTATACTAATATTGACATATCTGAAATAATCTTCTTGTTGAAACCTTATAATCAACAGGATAAAAAAAGATTATATAAGAGAGCTGAAAATATAATAAAAATAGAAACAGATGAAGGGGTTATTTGTTATAAATTTTATGTACATAGATATGCCAAGCATAAGAAAACAGAAGAGGTTAAAAACGATGTTATTAGACCTATATCTCATATCTATATCGAAAATCATCAAGCAAATAACTGTTTGGAGTTAACTTTTGGTGCCAGAAATATTAAATCCGTGTATTTAAACAATAAGGACATCTCTGATTGCTTAGAAGTTGTAGAGAACAATAGCTTTAATCAATTAAATACAGATGATACATTGTATCAAATTAAAACTGATTTAAAAGTAGGTACGGTGTATAGTTTCCAAACGTATAACAAATTAATAAAAAACATAAAAGACAAAATCAGAAAAAAAATTGTAAAGTATGAAATTTTTAAATGAACATTTTAAACTAATTAGCCTATCTTTACAGGCACTAATTCTTTTGTTTGTATTCAGCCTTAAAGTTAATTCTTGTCAGCTTTCAAACGATCTTAGAACAACTAAGAAAAATACGAAAGCCCTGAATGAGAATCTTATTACAAAAGAAGATTTGGAACAACAAACAAAAGATATGTTAATTAAAGAAAAAGAATTGGATAAAGTAAAAGATGTTAATGCTTACTTAAACGGTTCGGATACAACAAAAACAAAAAAATAATTTAGATGCAAAATTTCTTTTCTTTTTTAAAAAACATAAAAAGTGAATTTGAAGAGAATCATAAGATAGCTGATTTTATATTTACGGTTATTATTATGTTCGTTAGTTTAACTTCATTCTTTCACGTTATGGAGTACTGGACACTAACGAATAAAGCTCCTTTTTATGTTATCACAGCTATTGCCACAGAACTTTTTATTTTGGGTTCTATGTTGGCTATTAGATACACTAGCGTAGCTTGGATTCCTTTCATTTTTGGTATTATTGTTCAAGGGATTGGAAATATCTTTTACAGCTACATTAACATTCAAGTTGAATCAGTTTATTTTATAGCTTTCCAAGAATTATTCAAACCTATGTTTGAGATAGCTTACGGGGATGAATTGGAGCTAGCTAACTATAAAAGGGTTTTAGCTTATTCTAACGGCTTATTTTATTTGAGTCCTATTGTTTTCCTTTGGGCTAAATTGTCTTTGAAAAGTCAAACAAAGAACTTAAACACCAAGATTAAACCGATAGATAATAATGATGGTGGAAATACTCCTCCTGTTGAACCGATAGATGATTTAGGTGACATTAAGATTACTAAACAAATTGAACCTGAATCAACACCGACTGAAAGTGAAGTTGTTACAGAAAAGCCAACTATTCCAATAGACGAATTAAAAAAGAATAGGGAAGAAATTTTAACTGAATTAAGGGAGGAAATCGGAAACGAAATTTCATTGCCAACTGAACCAGCATATATTTCGCCGTCCACCCCTGAACAACAAACAGAAAATGAAGTAGTAAAAACTAAAAGAACATTTAGCTTTAACCCTGCTACTCCATCTCTTGAAAAAAAAAAGTTAGAACCAAAGAGAGATAAAAATGATGGTATTCAAATATGGACCGACATTTTACATGAAGTAGCAAGAGATAACGATCCGATACAAGATGAAGAAAAAATCTTAAAGGTCAGAGAAGTTAAACGCCCAGTAGGTGATATTAAAATCACAGATAAATTCACTATTGCAGGTTTAAAACCTGAAAATAAATAAAAAATATCGCTAATAGCTGAAATATGTTATTAGCGATATATTTATTAATAATAAACTAAAAAAGATGTTAGACAGTGTATCAAGAAACATATTAAATTCTATTAAAAGCGGTTTACTTCTTGAAGAAGAGGAAGCAGTAGAAAAAGTAGATAACCAAAAAAAGTCTTTTAAAAGTGGTGATGAAGAGTATGATACCTTTAAAAAAGAACTATCATCTAAGTTAATTAACGCCCCTTTAAAAATCGATTATTTTAATTTTTCAAAGGATAATAATAAAAACGTTACTCTAATTGAAGTAGCTGGTACAATCCAAGAATCAATCAGTTTTATTTATAAGTACGGCGGTGGTTCTGGTGTTTTTATTAGTGTTAATAACTTTGAAATGAAAGATAATACAGCTGAATCTTTAAGAGTATTGTATATATATTATAATACGGGGTTCCAAAAAATTTGCAAAACTTTATCTGAAAAATAAAAATGAATAAGAAACAATTAAATAGAACCACATTTCTAGGGGAAAATAAGATGATGGTGGACGGCGAACACCTAATCACTGTTGAAAATAGTGCAGCAGGAAAAGTATTCGTCTATGAAAAGGAAGACGGTAAAAAAAGAAAATTTGATGATGAAGATCTTCTTTTTGATTACCTCGACGAAATGACAAGTACAGGTAGTGTAGGAGGCGGAATGGAACTTCCATTGGCTACTCCAAAGAGTAAAGGTGCTTTTATGCGTAGAACAATTAGCCCTTATACTGATGTTGTAGATGTCAACGATTTAGAAATGATGAATGAGGAAATCCTTAGAATTGGAGCTGAACTTTTTAAAGAAGAGGCTGAACACCCGAATTATAAGTTAGTTAAAAATTATAGAAAAGCTAACGGTGAAGGAAGTAAGAAAAATGTTAAAGAAGTAGAAGATAAAATAAATATTGTATATCAAGACATTTTAAAAGCTGAAAAACCAAATTATTACAATGATAATAACGATTATAATGGTGATGGTATTCCGAATCAATTCAAGGAAAATAGCACTAATTTAGATTTGATGTATGATGGTCTAACAGACGAGTTCAAAGAAAGAATCACAAAAGAACTATCTAAGGATCCAACAGGTATTAAATTAATGCAAGCAGCGTTAGCGAAGGCTAAGGTGAAAGAAGAGAACCCTACAAATACAAACTTGTTCCAGTTAGGTTCAGATATTGAAACCCTAAAAGTAGGTATTGATGATGCCAAGGAACTTAAAAAAACAAAAGGAACACACAGACATGGTGTTGCGGCACTAGGTTTTAAAATAAATGAAGGTAAAATGCTAAGATTCAAATTTAATTCAGAAAAATACGATTTTGCAAGTAATGTTTCTCAACTACAAGAGTCAATTCCTAATAAAGTGAAAAATGACAACACTAGATTTGAAATGTTAGATGGTAAAGGCAATCTATTTTTAATTGAATGGAATGAAGGTTCAGCAACAGTGCTTGAACAAAGAAATTTAATAGCTGAAGAAAAAGCAAATGCAAAATTAAATCAACTATTTGAACATAAAAGTTGGACCAAGCCAGTGAAATCTAAAAAAGTAGAATTCGATTTCTTCACTAAAAAAACTCTAAATGAAGAAGTAGACAATGACTTAGTAGAATACTTGGTTCCAGAATGGGCTCTATCAGCTTTGATTAACGGGGATTTCTCTGGTCTTTCAGATGAAGATGAAGAGAAAATAGAAAAGTTCATTAAAGAGGTGGTAAAACACTACGGTAACGCTCACTTCATGATTAATGATATGGAAGGCGAAGATAACTTAGGATTCAAATACAGAAACGATATTGATAATTTGGGATCAAATGTTTATAGAGTTTACGTAAAGCCTTTGAAATCAAAAACAGAAGAACAATAAGCCAATAAAACCTCTAAATAAAATGAAAATACAATCTTATAACAATAACCGATATATCCACGTAACAGAAGGTAGAAATGTTGACTTCTGGTGGGATAACTTGTTGCAGCAAATAGCACAAAAAAACGTAATTCAACAAATGGTCTTAGTTGAAGATGGATTACAGTTGCAATGTGCCACAGTATGTGTAGGAAGCCCTATCAATTGCTGTGATGACAATCTTTTGGCAAACAATTTAGATTGCTTGTTCTCCAACGATTATGTTTGTTTAACATCAAACTAAATAGAATAAAACTACTTTTGATTTTCCGTTAGGATTTGCTTTGCAATTTCTAACGGATTTTCTATTATTAGCTGGTTTTTAATTTCAACGTGTGTAGTTTTAACATCCAAGTAGGTAACAAAAAGGTGAGTTAGCCAATTAATAGCAGAAGAAAAACAGCCATGTAAAAAAAACAATGCAAACAATTTTACCGTGGAGTTTGTTATAATTTCAGAACTTAAATCATATATTTGAACTATTGGGAAAAACAGTGATAAAAATACACCAACCCAAAAACCCATGCAAGTAGGGCAACCGACTAATACTCCGAAAAAATCAGGGGAATAGTAAAATACTTTTGCTCTAATTTTTTCAAAAATAGAAGTCCCAGTGATAATATGTGTCATCCCAATAGATGAGAAAATCCAAAATAAAGAATTAAAATCCATAGTTAAATTATGTTAGAAGGTAAATATAAGGAAATTGAAACACAATTGTCAGAATTACAGGAAGACAATGATAGCAATAAAAAAATAATCGAAGCCCAAAGAAAAAAAGACTTTGATAATTTAATCAAACAAAAAGCAGACATTAGATCCAATAAGAAATATCATAAGGTATCCTTCGGAAACTATTGGTTCCGTTTTAAATTGTTTCTTTGGAGATTTGTTTGGCGATTATATAATTAATGCCTTGTTTTATTTCGCCTAAATTGGAAATGCGACAAACCAGTTAAATCAACTAGTCGTTCTATTAAATCCCTTTTAATTTCCGTAGGTGTGTCTGGGACTTTTCCTAGGAATAAGAAAGCACTTATTTTTCGGGCTTTGAAAGCAGAGTTTAAATAGGTGTAAAGCCTTTTACATTCATATAAATTCTTAGTTAGAATACACTCCAGTTTATCCCCTGATTCAAAGACTATTTTATTTTTAAACATTCTTACTGTGGTAAAATGCTCGGAGAATTTGGGGATAATTTCCTCAAATAATTCCACAACGGTTAATCTTTTTTCTAAGCCGTAAACATAGAATTTTTCTTCTATTAGATACTCCTCCTGTTTTACTATTTCCTTATGCCCATTTTTATGCTCCTTCACTAAAACTAAAAAATAACGCTCTAAGGTAACATCTACCATATTAGACTTATATCTTAAGTGATATAATACATTTTTATTGTTTTGATCTATTTCTTCTTTAAAAAACTTTAAAGATTCCCTATATTTGCCTGAACTGAATAACGGTTTCTTTTTCAGTCTGTTATTTACAGTTTTATACACACTAAATACAAATTGACTCATAATTAAAATTTATTATAACTATATGCAATGGATAAAAAAAATATTAGAAACTAATCCTAAAAATAGAAATAAACACGTCATAAGAGGAATAGCTTTAATAGACTCAAAATATTATTATTTGGATTATATTGTATTCACTGAATTTAATTGGTGGTGCGCTTATGAAATAGAGAATATAGATAACTACGATATTAATGAAATAAAAAAGCAAAAATGTGATTTATTTTTTGATTCTTTAACAAATAAGTTTGTATCTTTGCAGCAGTTACCAGAAGGCATTCTGAATAACTATGTTAACTACAACAATATTGAATCTTAACTATTAAATTTTTTAAATTTATGGAATTAACTAAAGTATCAGAATTCACAGAAGCACTTTTTGAATCACGTTTTGAGCAAACAGGTTTGCATCAGGTTTGTACCTACTCGCTGCTTCATAATCCCAAAATGAAGTTCAATCCTATTGGACTATGCGGTAAGGTATATAAAACACCTGAAATTGTTAAACATGCCGCTTATGAGAATAATAATTCAAAAGTACCAGATTTTGTTATTGTAATCAATGATGACATCTTTAACATGGTTGAAAGCGAAGAATATCAAATCATGATGATTGATAAGATTTATGCTCAAATGGGTTTTGATTTTGAAAAAGACACGACAACAATTGTAACCCCTAACGTACAAGAATTTAGCGGTATTCTTAGGAAGTACGAATTCAATAAGCTGGAAGCCTTGAACCTTCATATAGAAGGATTATTTGAAAAGCTAAATGAAATGGGTGAAAGTGCTAAAAAGAGCGCCAAAGTGAAGGTTAATAATTAAAGATAAAACGGAAAGCAAAATCAATTGCTTTCCGTTTTTTTACTTAGTGGCTTTTGCTATTCTTCTTCTTAATTCAGCTAAAAGCTCCTCCCTTGTTTTCTTAACGTTATTATTAGCACTGCTAACAGTATTATTAGAAACAAAAGATCTTTGATTGTTTGTTGAGCTTGTTGAGTTAATACTCTTATTTTTGTTGCAGCTACACATGGTCTATAATTTTACTATAAATATATAAAATAAAGAAAAAAATTGCACATGTCAAATTGTCTTTGTAAATTTATATATTATGAAAAAATGACATAGAAAATAAATTGGAACATTCTTTGATTATTCCTCATAAAAAAATCTTAATTACTATGAATAACTTATTAGAACAAATCATTAATTACCTCAACGAAATAGAAAAAAACTATACTTCTACAAGTCAATCGGTGAGATACAAGCCGCAATATTTCTATTTTGTTTATGATCCAGAACAAAACCAATTAAAGAGGGCTTCATCTGAAGCCACGGAACTACTTAGGAAAGAACTTAAAGAAAAAAGAAATGAGTTACGTAAAGTGGTGGATGCAGAGAATTTCGAGCAGGCGGTTATTATTCAGAAAGAGGTTGTGGAATTAAATAACAAATTAGAGGAATCTATAAAAAAAGATAATGAGCGACATGAGATGAACAAAACTGCTGAAGAGATGTTGAAGGATTTGAATATGAAACTGATGAAATTAGTTGAAGAAGAAAAATACGAGGAGGCTGCCATATTAAGAGATAAGATTAAGTCTATATCTCAATAATCAGATGCGGGGGTTTTAGTCGGCCCCCGCATATTTATTTATTATATAATGAAACGAACTAATATTAAATCAAAAATCCTTTGTATTTTAACCCCTGACGCACTTATATATTATTACGAGAATTGCATAAATGATCAGTTTGGGGCTTTACTGGGAGCAATTTACATAACAATTAAAGACAACAAAAAAAATGGTAAAGAAAATTCTAAGCTTATTGGTCCTGATTTTATTAGGAGGTTGCTTTTCGCCGTCCACCCCTCAAACAGAAACAAACTATTTAGAAAATTTTAAAGGTGATGTATATTATTCCTCACAATCTTTAAAGAAATATGGAGATGACGTTCAGCACTTTGACACATCGAGAATATATCTTTCAGATAGCATAATTTATCTTCAATTACCTTATCACCAGATTGAACTCACAGTTATCAATAAACAGACTTACGATAATAACGGCGTTAGTCAGGTGCTATATAAAGCGGATAGTTTAAGCAAAAGCGAAATAAATAAAACTCATTTGCTGGTAGATAACAGAAACAACGAAACAACAATTTCTTTATCTATTTCAGATACAGTGTTCTTTTTCTATAATTGCTTAAAAAAATAATTAAAAAAGGTTTCAGTAAATCAAAAAAAGCCATATCTTTGCACAAAAGATGTGGCTTTTATGTTAGAATACGTTTTATTTGGTTTAATGGTATTATTATTTATTCTGTTTATTTTACAGAATTCCTTCGATTATCGCCCTTTTGAGAAAAAAATAAACAATATTAAAGTTGTTATTTTAGGTCCGTCTAACTATTATTATACGGAAGATAACTTATATTTTTATAAGGGATTATTCACTTTAAATTTTGAAAAAGATATTTCTCCTAGGCACAAAACAAAATCAATTTTATTGTATTTTTCTGAAGAAAAATACCAACCTGATAAGTTATTAAAAACTCTTAACTTTGATCATAGTTTACGTAGCATTAGTTTGGGTTGTGTGGTGGACGGCGAAATAAGCGAATTGTTACTGCTCTTGGCTTTCGACGAATTGAAATTATATCTTGAGAAGAATAATTATAGTGATGCAACCATTTATATTCCTTTATACGAATCCAAAGAACTCCAAAAAAAAGATTACCCATTAATATTCAGAGAATTGAAAAAAATATTTGCTAATAAAATAAACATCTTGTCTTAATTATGAAAACTTTCAATTTAATTTTATTATTTTGCTTCACTTATATGTTTCTTTCTGAATGGAATAACTTAGATATGCGTTTTCAAAAAAAGGAAGAAACAACCTATCAAATCGTAAACATTACAAAAAATGAGAACGCACTTGCAAAAGTGACAGTTAAAAATCTGAAGACCAATAAGGAATATGATTTAACAGCTAATATGGAGTATAGCGATTTCAAAAAATTAAATCTGAATGGTAAAAATGTAAAGATTATTAAATCGGTTTATGCGAACAAATATGGTAAAGAACAATTAAATTTTGAGCAGTTAATAGTGAAAAATAAAAATATCCCACTATTATAATAACAGATATTTATATTAAAATTCATTTTTAATATGAAATTACCAGATAATTATCAAGATTTGATAAAATCAATGCCAGCCGACTTAAAGGAATTGTTATTCAAGCAGTGGGACGCAAAACAAAATCCGAATTTTCATCCAGAGGGAAATACCTTAAAACACATCATTTATGTTTTAAGAAGAGCATATAAGAATTTCAGTGACGAGCCTAATGTAATTTTAGCAGCATTATTCCACGATTTAGGAAAGATGGATACTTATGAAATCAGCCCTAAAACAGGATTACCTACTGCTCACGGTCACGAAAAAGTATCTGCAAAAATAGTGGAGGATTACGCTGATTGGATTAATTCATTTGAAGATGCTGATGCAGACGAGGTAAAATATTTGGTAAAGAACCACATGTTAATGAAACCCCAAACATGGGATGCTATGAGGGAAAAAAGGAAGAAGGAGGTTACAGATGACCCTGCATTTCCAAGGTTAGAGAAATTTGCGACAATAGACAAGGGAGGAATTGCTGAATCAAAGCATTTTTCGCCGTCCAACGAAATAACCCTCTCAAAACGCTCTGTAATAGAGAATCTAATAGAGTACTGTAATAGTATGCAAGAACAAGGAGAAGTCCTCACAGAAGCAGAATATAAGGGAAGAAAGGTGTCTTTAAACAAACCCATAAAAGGCGATGTAAAGAAATATAAGGTCTACGTTAAAAACCCAAAAACGGGCAAAATTATAAAGGTTAATTTTGGGGATAAGAATATGGAAATTAAAAGAGATGATCCAAAAAGAAGAAAGAATTTCAGAGCAAGACACAAATGCGATACAAGAAAAGATAAAACAACAGCAAGCTATTGGAGCTGCAAATTCTGGAGCACAAAGCCTGTAAGTGATTTATTATAATATGAAAAAAATCTTAGCAGAAGCAACTTATGAAATTTTTGATGATGTAGACTTCATCTATAAAAAATTAGGTTTCGATAAATTCATGGAGGATTTCAATTCAACTGATGACCCAGAATTAAAAGAAGCAGCTTATCATAATTTTAAAGTTAAATCTATCCTTAGTAAATATTTACCATCTGAATTAGCACAAAAAGCAGATGAAATAAATCCAATAATTATATATGGTAAAATGGATTTTAAAGGAAACTTTTATAATCCCTCTGATAAAATAATTCAAATATCACCCAATTTAAACGCACTAGAATATTTAATAGACGGCGAATTTGGAGATTTATCACCCAGTCAAGAAAAAACAATCTTTAATGAAATAACACCGTTTAGATTAAAAGCCTCCATCTACCATGAATTAACGCATTGGTTAGATGATAGCTTGAACAAACAAAGCATATATAAACCTGTTAAAAAAACAGTAGATAGCGATAACCCTAAATATAAAAATAGATATAAGAAAGATGTTAATATGGCTTTTTATGAGGTTAATGCTCAAATCCATGCCATAAAATCATTAAAAAAGGATCACGAAGATATTTGGGACCAAATGACCTTATCTGATTTGTTTAATAAGTACACTTCTTTAAATACCATATTTCAAAGACTTAAATCCGAACATGGTGAAAAAGAAGTAAAATCATGGTTAAAGGATTTATTTTCCCGCATGCACCGCGAGAATTTATTTGGCAAAACAATGTTAAAATCCTCTTTATTGGATTATTAAAAAAAAGTTTAAGAAAAACTTGGATAATTGATTCGATTAGCCTTATCTTTGCATTGTTATGGAAGATAAAAAAATATTATTCGAATCAATTACTGGTAGCGTTAGCTACAACACTGACATTATCACTTCTGATGTTGACAAAAAATTTGTATACATTCAACACCCAGAAAGCATACTTGGGTTTAAATATGTTGAGCAAATAAATGTCAATAAGGATTATGTTGGTTATGAAATTAGGCGATTTATTCAATTGCTTAAAAGCGGTAATCCATCTCTATTAGAGATGCTTTTCACTGATGATAGATTTATTTTACACAAGGACCCTGTTTTCAATTTGTTAATTGAGAACAGAAATATCTTTATTACCAAAAAAATAAAGAATGCCTTTATTGGAATGGCGGTTCAAAACATTAAGAAGTCAAAGATTAAGAATATGTTTGATTTGGCCTTTGTTATAACCCTTGATGGTAAAGAAATGCCTCTAAATGATTTCTTAAAATTGAATGGTTATGATATTAACAATTTAGGTCTTTTCTGTAAGGATTATGAGAATAAAAGCAGTTTTCCATTATATTATAAGAAAACAAAACTATATAAGGGGATTATTTCAGATATAGGTGGAATTTATTCTTCTTATATCCCCAAAGGAGAAACGCCTGTTGGTTATTTGTTTTTTCAAGGGGTCAGGAATGTTGTTGACGATAATGGTTTGTTGGTGGACGGCAAAAGTTTAATGCACGCTAAAAGGATTTTGGATTCATTGGAGGAATTAATTAATACTGGTTCGATGAAAGTTTACAGGGATAATAGAAAAGAATTGATTGATATTAGAAACGGTAACGTGGATCATATTGAATTGATTAATGAATTGGAGAAGAGGATTAAGAGGTTGGACGGCGAAATAGATAGGCTTAATATCCCAGATCAAGTCGATGAAGAATTTACACATAAATTGTTAATAGAAATAAGAAATAAAATTAATTGGTAATATGGATCACAAAGCAATAAGATACAACAATGGCAAACTACGATCAGATTTAGTACACCCAAAAGCCTATGAAGGTTTAGTGACTGTTTTAACGATGGGCGCTGAAAAATATGAACCCCGAAATTGGGAAAAAGGATTTTCTTGGGTTTCTGTTTTAGCGTCTTTAAAACGGCATTTAAACGCCTTTGAAGCAGGAGAAGATTATGATCCAGAATCAGGCTTGTTACACATGGACCATGTTCAAGCTAACGCACATTTTTTAAGCGCATTTTATCATATTTACCCACAAGGTGATGATAGAAGAGCTTGGTATAAAAAAGGTTTCAAACGAGTCTATTGCGATATTGATGGGGTATTAGCCGATTTCGAGCGACACTTTTTAAGCTATTTGAAATTAGATAGTGAACCCCCGACGGATTGGAATGATTATCGTTTTAGGAATAATTTTCATAAGATTAAAAATGACGACGACTTTTGGTTGTCCTTGCCTACAATAATAGACCCTGAAGAAATAACATACCCTATTATGGGTTATGTCACATCAAGACCTTGTAGCGACGAAGTAATTGAAATGTGGTTAGAAAGAAGCGGTTTTCCCAAAGGTGAAATGATTAATGTAGACGGAGGAAAAAAATCTGAAGTGTTAAAAGGTAAGTGTGATATTTTTGTTGACGATTCGATTTATAATTTCATTGATTGTCAAAGCAACGGAATCACCTGTTATTTAATGACCAGAAATCACAACATTAAATATGATGTTGGGCATTACAGAGTAAACAATTTTAAAGAATTTATAAACAAAATTAAACATGCTTAACGAAACATTTAAAAATTTATTAGTTATTATCTTAACTATTGGAATCGTTTACTTATATTTCCAATTATTGCCTTATCTGACATATTTTATTTCTGTCTTACTATTGGGATTGCTACTATATTTCTTCATAGAGATATTCAACCAGAGGAAGACTGTGAGGGATTGTTTAGGTATGTGTAAGACATGGGCAATAAATTTCAGAACATTTTTTTTCGGTAAATAATTTCGCCGTCCAATGCCAAACAAACTACTAAAAAATTCCTTACTTTTATTGAACTTTATATTCATATTAATATCTTTATTTTACTTCAATAAATTTTTCATCCTATACATTATTGTTTTCCTCGCAATACTGTTCCATTCCTTAAAAGAAGCTGAAAAAACAAAAAGTAAAATAATAAACCATCAAATAGCTTTTAATAAAATAGAAGAAGATAAATATGAAATAAAAGAACATGAAATAAGTAATTTGGGCTCATTTATTAAACGAAATATTAATGACTTTAATTTCTGGTACTTCTCCCCCAATAAAGACATTTTATTAACATCAATACAGATGGAAGTTATAAATGAAAAATTAAAAGAATTAAATAACCTTACATAATATGGAAATCAATATTTTATCATTTACATTGGGATCTCTAAGCATCCTATTATTAACCTCTTTTATCTATTTGTTTTACACCTTGTATCAAGTGCGTAGACAAGTGGAATTACATGAAAATCGAATAAACAACCTCAATGAATTAATTAATGAAGCTTTCAGGGATATTGAGAGGAATAACATAGACCTCCAAAGATCCTTTGAAGATGAATTAACTATCCTTAAATCCACCATTAATAATATTTATAATGAAATAAACAAACAAAAATAATATGAAAGTAGAAGACAATAAACCAACGGAGTATAATATGGAGCCGATTACTCCAAAAGTATTAGATTCAGCCATTGTAGAATTGCTTACAAAAAGAATCGCAGACGAATTCACCGCACATTATTTCTATCTTAATGCAGCCAATTGGTGTAATGAGCAGGGATTTATGAAAGCAGGTGCATTTTTCCAAAATGAAAGTAGTTCAGAGTTAGCTCATGCACAGGGTATTATGGATTATCTCGTTCAATGGAATGTTGTACCGACTATCCCAACGGTTAAAACAAGCTACGAATTGGATAATTTGATTGACATTATCAATTATGCCTATAACTTGGAATATAATTTGTTCGTAGCGTACAATGAAACATCTAAAAATATCCTTTTGAAAGATGTAGCCACATTTGATTTCTTACAAAAATATAGAGAAATCCAAAACGATAGCGTTAAAGAATACGCCGATTTGCTAAGCGTTCTAAGATTAATTGACTTTACCGACAAGTATCAACTACTTTATTTTGAAAATAATTACTTCCAATAGTTGCATATTTCAATTTTTGACTTTATCTTTGCGTTATAAAAATTATTTTATCTATGAAAAAAAATGAATTGAAAAAAGGCTTGGAAACAATGCCATCCGAAACAAAAACAACAAGATCACGAAAGAAAACAATTGAAACACCAGTTAATGAAGCAGAGCTTCGATCGGCTGAAATCGTTTATGAGAAAAGAAAAGATAAATATCATAAAACGACAATAGAAAAAATCGGAGATTTAGGGAACTATTTCGTCGATAATTATATCAGACCAATCAAAATGCTTTTTGTTAGTCAGAAATAGTAAATAAGAAAACGGCACATCAATTGATGTGCCGTTTTTGTTATGAAAATTATTACATAAAATACCAATTTGTTCCATCTGAAACCAAAGTACAACGTAAATCATCTCCACCTAATATTGCTGTACCAGCACCCGCGAACTTTACAACATTACTAGATGCAGATATAACTGTAGCACCACTTGTTCTTATAATCATAATTTCTCTTCTTATCCAAGCTGTCGGATCTGGTAAAGTTAAAGTAACGGATCCAGTTGCAGTACTTACTCTAATCCAAGTATCGTTGTCTCCTACAGTATAAGAAGAAGTACTTACTTGTACCAAAGACCCCCTACCAAAAGAACCACTTGTTTCCAGTTTGTTTTTAGGGTTTGTTTCACCTGCACTTACATTACCATGTATGAGTGAAATAGTGGTACCAGTATTACCTATAACAGTGGTGTTAGAACCAAGACCTCTAGCTTGATCACCTATAACAATTTGATTTGTTTGACCTGTTGCAGGTACTCTTGTATCGTGACCAATTAAAATTGAGTTATCTAATTTGGTATTTATAGTACCAGCTGTTATGTAATATCCAGCTAAATATCCTATTGATACATTTAAACTACCGTTTGTATTATAAAAACCTGAATAAGCCCCTTGAAAAACATTCCAATTACCAGTAGTATTACTGTAACCAGCACTACGTCCTACAAATGTATTAGCATTACCTATAGTATTTGAATAACCAGCTCCAGCTCCTTGAAAAAGATTTTCACCACCTGTTCTATTAGTAAAACCAGCTCTATAACCCTGAAAAACGTTATTATTACCATTAGTGTTAAAGAAGCCTGAATCACCTCCTTGAAATACATTAAAGGAGCCACCAGTATTATAAATGCCACTATTAGACCCTTGAAATAAATTATCACTTCCAGTTGTAGTATATTTTCCAGCGTCAGTTCCCTGAATTAGGTTAGTACCATTAGTGTTAAATATTTGCTGGTAAATAGTATTATTTGTGCTAGCTCTAACTACAAATAAAGGACTAGTTGGTGAAATAACTTTTACACTTGCAGTAACAGTACCAGTAAAATTATTTGATGGTGTAATTACTAAAGCAGATGTATTAATTGTTCTACTATCAAAAGTAATTGTTGTATTAGAAGTAATTGTTTGATCTAAAACTCCTCCAAAAGTAACTGTAACACTTTGACCAAATATAAGGTTTGTAGTAGTTACTACAACTCTATAAATATGACCATTTAAAGGTGTAAATGCACTAGTTAAAGCTGCGGTGCTACCAGTAGTGTGTGTGTATCCACTAGCAAAACTTGTTCCAGTCCAGTTTGTACCTGCACCTGTAGTTAACAGTTCAGATCCAAAAGACGGGGTGTCAAAAGCCGCCGATGGATTTTGAAATTCAACCGTACCCACAACATCAAGTCTTGATGTTGGTGTACTCGTTCCAATACCCACATTTCCGTCATCTCTGATCATCAAAGAGTTGCTGTTTCCAAGGGCATTATGGAATTGAGCTGTCCATGTTGTCGTTCCACTTGGTTGAGAACCAACCACCACCAATCTAGCTGTTGACCCTGTTGTACCAACACTTAAATTACCTCCTAAATAGTTATTTGCGGTGCCTTCACCGTAAAGACCCCAACCAGAACTATTTGTCCATTCAATTGATCTCCAATCAAAAGCAGATGTTAATGTGGGGCTTACGATTATCCCTCTTGTTATACCATTTGCCCCACCTGTTTGGTTGATAGTAGGTATGGCTCTTATAGAAGTAAATGTAGCAGTACCACTTGTAGGAGCAAATGAATTTGATATATTATTTAAAGTTATTGTAGGAAAATCTCCAGATGTAGCAGTAACAGAAGCACTTTTATTTAAAAAAATACCTCCTGTTTGCGATGCAGCCGTTTGTATTGTGAGTGTTGAAGTTGCAGAAAGTGTTCCGTTACTTGAATGAAACGAATATAAATTTTGTACAGCAACTTCACCTGTTCTTCTTACTGAAAAAATATTTGTTGTTCCATTTATAGAACAATTAATTAAATTAGAATTAACACCACTTGCTGTATTAGTTATATCCAAATTAATAGCAGTAACATTCCCAGTCGTATTCCATGTGCCAGATAGATCAATCATTCTTGTTGTATCACTACCTGTAACAGAATATCCAGTACTTGTAATAGCTGAAGTATTAGCAGCGGGTGTTATTGTAGTCGTCCCCTGTACTCTTGCCGTTCCGCTGACATCTAAACGAGTAGTTGGTGCATTCGTTCCAATCCCCACATTACCGTCTTCTCTAACCATTAACATAGATGTTCCTCCACTATTTTCAACAAGCATAGCTGTTGAACCTGATGTAGCACCACTACCTCTAACAACCAATCTAGCCGTTGTTCCACTTGTACCCACACTCAAGTTACCAGCCAAATAGTTATTTGCTGTACCAGAACCGTACAAACCCCAACCAGTATTATTTGTCCATTCAATTGATCTCCAATCAAAAGCAGATGTTAACGCGGGATTTACAAGAAGCCCCCTTGTTATCCCAGTCGAACCACTTCCACTTGATTGATTGATTGTATGGTTTAAATTTAATCCAACAAACACTCCAGTACCGCTTGGTGGAATATAAGATGATCGTATTATAACACCACTAACTATACCTGTTGTAGTGGTAATATTTGAACTATTATTATCTATAGTTACATAATTACCTGCAACATTAGTTAAATTAGATCTAACTGCTATAGTTCCACTCAATTGCCCTATAAGTTCTGATCCATTAATAGTACCGTTAGGTAAAACCCTAAATTGGCTTGTGCCACTTACCTGTAAATCTATAAGCCTACTAGTAGCAGCTGAAACATTATTTGTTAGATTTCCTCTAATTAATGTTGCTATACCACTAGTATTCCAAGCACCTGTGATATCAATTGCAGGTATAGTGCTTGAACCAGTAAGACTATATCCTGCTACAAGAATACCTGTTTGATTTACAATTGGATCCACTTCTAATTTAGCTGCTGGTGCATTTGTTCCAATACCCACATTACCGTCGTTTCTGATCATCAAGGAATTGCTATTTCCGAGGGAATTATGGAATTGCGCCGTCCACCCTGTATCTGCTGTATCAGCACCATGAACCTGCAACCGTGCGTTAGGGGTATTAGTGTTAATACCAATATTCCCATCATCTCTGATCATCAAGGAATTGCTTGTACCACCGCTGTTATGGAATTGTGCGGTCCAAGCCGTCGTGCCTGTGCTGGATCCTACTACGTGAAGGCGGGCTGCTGGTGCTGTTTGGTTTATACCGACGTGTCCAGTTGATGAATTAATTCTCATTCTTTCGCTCGCATTCATCCAAAAAATCAAAGCGTTATTTGATAAGGTTCCCAAAGCCATGCCTGTCGCTGTTGTTTGTATGCGTGAGGTCGTACCTCCTCCAACAATATCAAACTCAAATGTTCCGCTCGAGTTCTCAAACCTTGCACTAGGCCCTAAAATCTGTAGTCTATGCGCTGGTGCATTTGTGCCAACGCCTAACCGCTTATTTGTATTATCCCAAAACAAACCATTATCCCCCCCTTGAGAATTTGTTCCTGTCCAAAAAGTAACCTGTCCTGCTGTACCTGTTCCGCTTAATGGTGTAACATATTGCAGGGCGGTTCCTCCCGAATTAACGGCAAGCACCTGATTTGCGGTTCCCAAGGTATTAAGCCCTGTTCCGCCTTTATCAATGGATATTGTGGATCCCGACCATGTTCCTTGGGTGATGGTTCCGAGGGTATTAATATTTGTTGAACCTGTCCATGTTGATAATGCGACATTTTCAACATTATTTAACGCCAATATTGCTTTTGCGGTGGCTGCATTTAATTCTTCTATAAGCCCCGCTCCTGCTGTATTTCTTCCCAATAATAGATTATTATTGGATACGTTTTGTATCTTCGCATAGGTTATTTGCGAATCAACAATATCTTCTGTTCTTATTTTATTTTGTGGCATTTTTTATGAAAAAGGTTTTTTTTATAAATAGGTGTGGACGGCGAAAATGGGGTGGACGGCGGATTTATTATTTTATTTTTCGCCGTCCACCCTCTCACTACGCCATATAATATGCAAATATGCTTGATCCATTCGCGGGCGCTGTTCCAAACGTTATCGTGGTTCCGCTTACAGTGTAATCAATACCATTATATTGAGCAACACCGTTTAAGAATACCATCACACTTTGGTTTGCTATAGGTGTGGATGCCAATGTATATGTTATATTGGAACCATTAACCAAACCGCTTGGGGTTTCCGCTTTCGGGGATAATGCAACCGATATAACATTATTGGATAATACAACGCCCGTGCCCAATGTAACCGCCGAAACATCCCCATTCGCATTTCTAGCCATTAAGGTTGTTCCAGTTCCAGTTGATCCAGTCAAACGCATCGTACCAGCAACGTGAAGGGTTTGCGCTGGGGCATCGGTTCCTATTCCCAAAGATCCTGCAAGATAGTTGGTTGCGGTGCCTGAACCATATAAACCAAAGCCACTGTTATTTGTCCATTCAATTGATCTCCAATTAGCTGCTGCTGTAAGTGTTGGGTTTACGAATACCCCTCTTGTTATACCACTCGCACCCCCTGTTTGGTTTATTATTGGAATAATACCTAAATCATAAAAAGTGGCATTTCCGCTTGTGGGAGAAAAATTACCCACAATATCTACCATCCTTTGAGTATTTGTTGTTGCATTTAACAGTCTATTCAATGGCCTTCCTAATGTAACGCTTGCAACATTAGTATATGCTAAATCTCCACTTGCATCATAACCAATAAAACAGCCGCCTGCTCCCGTGGTTATATTTTGTCCTCCGTCTGTCGTTGGAATCCACCCAACTAAACCTAAACCAACTCTGCCATTTGAATTAACTGAAAGTCTAGTACCTCCATTTGCAACTCCAAAAAAAGCAATAACACCTGAATCAGATCTAGCATCTATTTTACCAGTAGGTGCATCAGTCCCAAACCCCACATTACCATCGTCTCTAATCATCAAAGAGTTGCTATTACCGAGAACATTATGGAATTGCGCCGTCCACCCAGTATTACTACTTCCAGAACCAACAACTACCATTCTTGCAGTAGGTGAAGATGTTGATCCAAGAGTAAGATTACCGTGTAGGTGGGTTTGAACCGTACTTGTGTTTCCTAAAACGGTTGTATTGGATCCAAGGCCGCGACCATTATTTGCAATAATAATTTGGTTTGTTTGACCAGATAAAGTTGATCTAGTTTCTGCACCGATAAAAATACTGTTATTTATAGAAGTATCATCTAAAGTAGACTCACTATAATATCTACCAGCATTTAAACCAATTAATACATTACTTGACCCACCAACATTATTACGACCTGTATTTCCACCTAAATAAACATTGCTGCCTCCACTTACTGAAAAGACACCTGAAAATGTTCCTATATATAAATTATTAACACCTATAGTATTTGAAAGACCTGTATTTCTACCTAAAAAGAAGTTATTAGATCCAGATGTATTATTAACTCCAGCTCCAGCACCTATAAAAGTATTAGAATCTCCAATAGTATTTGAAAAACCAGCTGAAGTTCCTATAAAAGTGTTATTATTTGCAATACTATTAACTAATCCTGCATTGAGTCCGATAAAAAGGTTATTATTACCTGTAGTATTTGAATTACCAGCTGAAGGTCCTATAAAGATATTATTAAGCCCAGTAGTATTTCTTGGTCCAGCATTAATACCTTGAAAAATATTTGTAGTTGAATTGCTCAATCTCTCCTCGTAAACTATTGTTCCAGCACTATTTTTACCAACAAAAGAAGCTGAACCAGCAGTTATTACTTTTACAGATGCTAAAACAGTACCATCAAAATCGTTTGTTGGTGTCACTGTAAAGCTAGCTGTACTAGTAGTAAAAGGTCCTACTGTTGTAGTTGTATTTGTACTGATACTTGAACTGGTATAGCCACCGATACTGAATGTTATACTACCAGTTGTTCTTCCTGATACTGTAACGACAACCTGATAATATTGTCCATTTGAAATAGAAGCAGATGACACCAAAGCAACAGTACTACCAGTAGCATGAAGATAACCCGTAGCGAAACTTGTCCCAGTCCAGTTTGTACCTGTACCTGTGGTTAACAATTCTGACCCCAAAACACCCCCATCAAAAGCAGTTGAAGGGTTTTGAAATTCCACAGAACCGACAACATCAAGATTTGATGTTGGTGTTGTAATCCCCACACCCAAACGGCTATTAACATTATCCCAATACAAATTGGAATTACCTGCTAAAGAAGTTGTATTATCCCAAAAGGCAACTTGTGTTGCTGTTCCCGAACCAGAAACAGTTCCACTACCACCACCCGTTGCTGTTAAGGTATTATTAGATAAATTCAAGCCACTTCCAACCGTCACAGCCGAAACATCCCCATCTGCATTCCTAGCCATTAAGGTTGTTCCCGTTCCAGTTGATCCAGTTAAACGCATCGTACCAGCAACGTGAAGGGTTTGCGCTGGTGTTATGGTGCCTATGCCTATAGATGTTGTAGTTGCTCTAAATATTTCATTGTTATTAACTGTATATCTAATAAAACCAGAACTACCATCTTGTCCTATAATAGAAGTATTACTTCCAAATTGGATAGATCTAGCGCTAGCTAAAAATATACTACCAGTAATACTGTTTATGCCTCCTAATACAGTTAAGCTACCTACGTAAGTTGAACCGTCAACATAAAGTCTATTAGTTGGTTCTGCTGTACCAATCCCAACATTTCCATCTTCCCTAACTCTTAATAAAGTAGTTCCACCGCTATTTTGAATAAGCATAGCTGTTGAACCAGTTGAAGAACCACTTGCTCTGACAACAAATCTTGCTGTCGTACCACTTGTACCAACCCCAACATTTCCATCATTTCTGATCATTAAGGAATTGTTGTTTCCAAGAGAATTATGGAATTGCGCCGTCCACCCCGTATCACTTGTATCTGATCCTTGAACCTGTAATCTTGCTACAGGTGCTTCAACTGCTATACCTACATTTGGTGTGGGACTATTTCCTGTTATAACTAAAGCGTTTTGATAAGTTGTCTGATTAAAAACTGAAAACCTATGACCTCCAAAACCAGTATAAAGCATCCCGTTATTAGCATCATTAAATGTGATCATTCTACTATTATTGGTAAAACCAATCGACCCTGTTATACCTATAACCCCATTACCAACATCTAATCTAGCAGCAGGTGTTGACGTACCTATCCCCAAACGATTGTTTATACCATCCCAATATAAATTCGAACTTCCTGATAAAGCTGTTGATGTTGAACCCGTTGTACCACCCCAAAAAGCGATTTGTGTTGCTGTTCCCGAACCAGAAACCGCACCCGTTCCACCACCTGTTGCTGTTAAGGTATTATTAGATAAATTCAAACCACTTCCGACCGTAACAGCCGAAACATCACCATCCGCATTCCTAGCCATTAAAGTTGTTCCCGTTCCAGTTGATCCCGTCAAACGCATCGTACCAGCAACGTCAAGGGTTTGCACTGGTGTTGATGTACCAATACCTACAGAACCAGAACGAAAAAGAGCTGCATAATTTTTACCGTTAACTATTGAATTTATGACTGGATTATAATCTAAACCTATTACAGTTGTTGCAGCAGTGCCACTTAAATTAAAAGTTGGAGATAATTTAAGTACACTAAATTCAGCTGAACCAGACGTAGGGTTAATATTTGTACTAAATTCGGACCAAAAAAATTGCCCGATTGTACCGTTAAAACCAGATGTATTATAAAAACCGAAGCCGTTAGACCCAGTTACATTTTTAAAATAGTTACCTGACCCGTCGATTCTAGCAATAGCAAAACCACCTAATTCAATACCACCCCAAAATCTACCTCTACTATTAACTTCAAATAGTGTGATCGGAGAACTAGCGTTTGTTAAATTAACTAAAACAGATCCGTTGTCAAGAACTCTTAATGAATTAGTTCCACCACTATTTACAACAGCCATTGTAGCTGCACTACTAGATCCCGTACCTTGTATTATTAACCTTGCCGTTGTTCCTGTTGTTCCAATCCCCACATTCCCGTCATTTCTGATCATTAAGGAATTGCTATTTCCAAGGGAGTTATGGAATTGCGCCGTCCACCCCGTATCACTTGTATCAGCGCCTTGAACTTGAAGACGAGAGTTTAAATCAACAGTACCTACACCAACATTACCGTCATTTCTTATCACTAAAGAGTTATTTGTACCACCGCTGTTATGGAATTGCGCCGTCCACCCTGCTGCTGTAATACCAGAACCAGCCACAACTAATCTAGCCTCCGTGATTGGATTTGAAATTCTATTACCTATAAAAGTATTACGATTATTATGATCGAAGGATATTATACCAACAGTGGAACTTGAATTAGTTATATTCAAATACCTATCACTTTGTAGGCTTATAAAAGCATTTGTGCTATTTGGAAGAGAAAAAATATTAGAAGAGATAGTCCACTTGTGTGATGAACCAATAGATAAATCACCTACTACATCTAATGTTCTTGTGGGAGTATTGGTACCCACACCCAAACGGCTATTAACATTATTCCAATATAAATTTGCGCTGCTTGCAAGGGATGATGATGTTGTGCCCGTTGCACCATCCCAAAAAGCGATTTGGGTTGCGGTTCCCGAACCCGAAACCGTACCCGTTCCGCCGCCCGTTGCGGTCAGGCTATTATTTGATAAATTTAATCCGACACCGATAGTAACAGCGGAAACATCACCCGATGCGTTTCTTGCCATCAATGTTGTTCCCGTTCCCGTCGAACCCGATAAACGTAATGTTCCAGCGATATCAAGGGTTTGTTGGGGATTTTCTGTCCCTATACCAACCTTTCCAGAAGGAAAATTTATTATATTTGCCATGTTATATGTTTATAGTTTTTTTTATTTAGTTTTTATATATTTCGCCGTCCACCCCACTACACACCAGCTTCGGTATAATATAATGTTGCACTTATTCTTATAACCGTATTTGCAGCGGCACCCGAAGGCGGGGTATAAAACACCCTTATGGATTCGGTTCCGCTATCGCCCGTTATTGTTACAACAGAATCTTCCATTTGTGTATTCGCGCCGATTAAATTTTGAACAACGCCGCCGCCAACAACATTAATGCTTGAACCTGATCTTTTTATTCCGATTAAATGTTCGGATATATAAGAATCAGCTATATCTAAAGTTCCTGTTCCAGCGGAAGCGACAATAGCACATAATTGTATTCTAAAATTCCAAACCTTATTGGTACCCACAAGACCAAACCGTGAAGAAACGCCGTCCAAAAACAACTCAACCTGTGTTGTACCAGTGGAAACACGAGTTAATATAGGATTAGCTTCATTTACCCATGATACACCGTTATAATGCTGCATCACATTTAAACTGCTATTATAAACCTGAAGACCTGTTGCAGGGGATGAAATTAAGTTCCTATTAGCTGTTGACATCCTCGGTGGGAGGAAGCCCTGTGTGGTACTTCTAACATCAAAAATAGCAGAAGCATCTGGATTATCGTTATTAACACTAACAGTTCCTCCATTTGGGTTTAAAAACAAAGGAGATGCAGCTGCTCCTACTGCTGTAGTTGCTCTCGCTTGAAAAGATGCTCTACCACCCCTATTTTCTACATTTATAGTATTACCGTTTCCTCCGTAAACAAAACTAGCAATGATTTGAGTGAAAGGAGATACGTTAGCACCACTTACAAGTAAACCAGCATCATTTGCTTGGACTGTTAATTTAAAATTAGGGGTACTTGTCCCAACCCCCACATTACCATCATCTCTGATCATCAAAGAATTGCTATTTCCGAGTGCATTATGGAATTGCGCCGTCCACGTTGTTGTTCCACTTGGTTGTGAACCGACAACTAATAATCTAGCTGTAGAACCAGTCGCACCTATACTTAAATTACGATCTGTTGTAAAACGAGCAGCTTCATTTGTATTTACAATAAATCTATAGGGGTGATTTGTCAATGAGCCCAATATAACGCTGTTACCACCGCTTTCTCCGATACCAAATTGAATAGATGAAGTACCCAAACGAAGATTACCTAAAATATCTAATTTATAGATAGGTGAGGTTTGACCACCAATCCCAATATTACCGTTTTCAAGTACCGTTAATAAATTTAATGGTGTTGCAGCACTGTTGAATATGCTAAACGCTTCATTTGTTGAAATTGAATTACCGTAACTTTTTATTGTGAGGGGTGCAGAAGGCGTTGATGTACCTATCCCCAAACGATTGTTTATACCATCCCAATATAAACTTGAACTTCCTGATAAAGCTGTTGATGTTGAACCCGTTGTACCACCCCAAAAGGCAACTTGTGTTGCTGTTCCCGAACCTGTTAGAGTCCCTGTTCCACCGCCTGTTGCTGTTAAGGTATTATTAGATAAATTCAAACCACTTCCAACCGTAACAGCCGAAACATCTCCAGCTGCATTCCTAGCCATTAAGGTTGTTCCCGTTCCAGTTGATCCCGTCAAACGCATCGTACCAGCAACGTCAAGGGTTTGCGCTGGTGTTGTGGTGCCTATACCTGTTGATCCCGCAAAATAGTTAAAGGCATTTGGATCAATAGCATAGAAACTATAAGGTGTATTAACTTGTGTACCAGCAGTTATATCTCCAACAAAATAACCGTATGTGTTTGTTATTGTCCCCAAATTAGAGGCCACTTCAGCTCTATACAAATACAAATTACTTATTGTGCTTCCAGTTAATAAATTGCTAACATCGCCTTGAACGCATCTAATATCATTAGCTGCAACATTTGAAGAATTAACAAATCTACCTACAACTCCAATACCTCTGCTCAATCCTGCATTTGCCGCGTCATTTGTTACTGTAAAATTGCCAGCTGTGATATTATTACTTGCGCTTGTATTTTGGTTATTTACTGCAAATGTCATTCCATTAAATGCTGTAAATGCTTGACTTCCTCTCATATCAACAGTGCCAGCAAAGTACCCTACAGAGTTGGTTATTGAACCAGTAAAAGTATTTGTAATTCTACGATCAGTCCTTGACCCTGTTACAAAAAAAGAAGTATTTGTCGATACATCAAAGTTACCCCCAATCCTTGATTGGCCGACAACTTCTAAATTAAAACTTGGTGTATTTGTTCCAATCCCCACATTACCATCTTCTCTAACCATTAACATAGATGTTCCTCCACTATTTTCAACAAGCATAGCTGTTGAACCTGATGAAGAACCGCTTGCTCTGACAACCAATCTCGCTGTTGTTCCTGTTGTACCAATCCCCACATTCCCGTCATTTCTGATCATTAAGGAGTTGCTATTTCCGAGGGAGTTATGGAATTGCGCCGTCCAATTTGAATTGCTTGTATCAGCACCTTGAACCTGCAACCGTGCGTTAGGGGTATTAGTGTTAATACCGATATTCCCATCATCGCGTATCATAAGCGCGTTGTTATTCCCTGCGCTGTTGTGAAATTGGGCTGTCCAAGTTGAGGAGCTGGTTCCAGAGCCTACGACGTGCAAGCGCGCAACATCGGAAGTAGTACCTAATAATAAATTTCTATTCGTGCTTGTAAATCTTCCGATTTCGGCCGTTCTGTCTGAATTAAAAATTGTTAAATTATTGCCAGCTGTGGAAAATTCTACACCTCCAGAACCTCCGCGCCTTGCAAATTCAGCACTACCAAAATACCAAATACCACTATTTGAGGCATACATTCCAAGAAATCCTAATGTCGAGGAACCTACGTTATAGGTGTTATTTACAGAAGGTCTAATATCACCAGATACTGTTGTTAATCCAGCCAATGTGCTTGCTCCTTGAACGTGAAAGGCTGTACTTGGAGATATAGTGCCAACTCCTAATCGCTTATTTGTATTATCCCAAAACAATCCATTGTCCCCGCTTTGCGTTTGCGCTCCTGTCCAAAAAGATACTTGACCTGCTGTTCCAGAACCACTCACACCGCCACCAGAAGCAACGATTGTTGAAAATGCAATACCTGACAAATCACCATTTGCATCCCTACCCAAAACCTCTGTTGCAGTACCAGCATTTCCTGTTAAACGCATTGTACCTGCAACGTGAAGGGTTTGCGCTGGTGTTGTTGTTTTGATACCTAAGTTACCATTCAAATAGTTAGTACCAGAACCAGCGCCGTATAAACCAAAACCAGAGTCATTATTCCATTCAATTGATCTCCAATTAGGGGCGCTAAGAAGTGACGGTTGAATAAATATACCCCTTGTAATTCCATTCGCACCACCTGTTTGATCAATACTTGGATTAACATTCAAGTATGTAAAGGTTCCTGTACCAGAAACAGGCCAATAACGAGGATTTCCAGATATGTAACTTGTAATATCAGAAGTTGCTGTGAAGGGGTTAACAGATGTAAAACTAAAACCTGTTAAATTACTACCACCATTTGTTTGCAAAGTCATAAATCCACTTATAACCCTTGCAGTATTAAACCTTACACTACCATCATCTTGTACAACAAAAGAAGATGTGCCACCACTGTTTTGAACTATTAAAGCATTTGAAGCTGCACTTGAACCGCTACCCCTAACAACCAATCTTGCTGTTGTACCACTTGTACCGATACCAACATTTCCATCATTTCTGATCATCAAAGAATTGCTGGTTCCAAGGGAGTTATGGAATTGCGCCGTCCATCCCGTATCGCTTGTATCAGCACCTTGAACCTGTAATCTTGCATTCGGTGTAATCGTTGATATACCGACGTTACCGTTACCATTAATAATTAACCTTGGGTTTGTTGCATCGTTAACATGAAGTTGAAAATGTTTAGCAGCATTATTTACACCTCCTTCAAACTTAAAACCAAAACGACCAAAAAAATCAGGAGTTATAGCTGTGTTAGTATAAAATTCCCAAACACCCCTATTTTGATCTGCATTTGGATTTGTTATATCGTAACGAGCAAAAATTCCTTGTGTTTGGGATTGATGATATCTAGCAGACGGAGTGTTAATACCAACACCTAAACGACCGTTCACGTTATCCCAATATAAATTTGAACTACTTGTTAATTCAGTAGTTGAACCACTTTTCCAAAAAGCAATTTGTGTGGCGGTACCAGATCCCGTAACAGTATTTGGTGCGGCGATGATAAGGGCATTGCCATCATCATCGTATGTAACGGATATATTTGCACCCGCTTGGATCAGGGTTGAAACCCTATCATCAACGGCCTCGTTAAATCCTATATCTGATAATAATTCTGTTGGTGTTCTGAACCCTAACAGATTAAGATCATTATTTCCAGAACCAGTAAAAACGGCAAATTTTTGTGTAGCTGTATTTGGATTCTGTACATCTCTAACCAAGAGGGATGAGCGTATTACGGTTTCGTGCGCCATATTTTATTTTTATCTATAATTATTATTTTTTTATTGGTTTTTTCACTTCTTTCTCTTTAATTTTCTTTGAAAGTAGAAAGTTGTTAATATTATCTATAATTATTTCCTTATGAGATTTAAGAACAGTTAAATATTCTTCGTCGTATTTAAAAAATAGGGGATTCAATGTTCTATTATTATACATATAGAAGAACAAATCAATATTGGCAATAGCGTTTTCCGCTAATGCCAATTCCTTGATATTATTAATTTCATCAATAAAATATCTTTCGCTGAAGTTTATTTGGTTGAGGTGGACGGCGGAAGCTACGGCAAATTTCCAAAAATTCTGATTTTGTTCGTTTACGGGGCATGAAAGGAAGGCCCATGCTAAATCGTCTTCTAATAATGATAAATCGTAATGTTTTGCAAGAATATAGTATTTTTCCAAATCTTCCATTTTCAAGAATGAAAGATTGGAAGGCATCCAGCTTCTTTGTTCAAAATATTTTAGTTTTTGTCGGGGTTTTTCTTCGGGGATCAATTTATAGATTTCGCCGTCCAACCCAAAAAAACCATTTTTCTCTTCTAGTATAGAATCAAAGGCTTTTTCTATATCAAAGGTAAACATAGGATCAAGTGCTGTTACAATCCCTTTTTCACTCAAACCAAATCTTCCAGCACGACCACTTATTTGTTTTATTTCTTTTTCATTTAATTTTCTAACAGATTCGCCGTCGAACTTAGAATCCTCCAAAAAAACTATTTGGTGACAAGGAAGATTAATCCCCATACCAATAACGTCTGTGGTTATGAGAACGCTATTTTCGCCGTCCACAAAACTCCTTATCTGATCCCTTTTAACTTCAGGTGGAAGATTACCATATAAGATAGCAGCCTTTTTACCAAACTGCTGTAGCAAATATTTGTAATATAAAACATTTATCCTAGAAAAGGTTACTAAGATAGTTTTAGGTAGGAGCTTTTTTAAATTAACTTCTTTATTTGAAATTTCAAGCGGAGTTTTCCTCTCATATTCATGTATCTCATAAATATTGTTGGTCAATTCCAATAACTTTCTTAGAAGAGGGAGAGATTCTGGATTAGATATTACGTGGACTTCATCACAATCCAATTTCATAATAGCATCTAACCAAAATTTCCCCCTCTGTCTATCAGCAATCATAAAGCATTCATCTACAATGGCAACATTATAATGCTTTGAATAATTGCACATCTCTATTGTACAAGATGTTAGATTAGCTTGAGGTATAATTACTTTTTCTTCACCTGTTAACAACGAACAAGGAAAACCTTCTTTTGTTAATCTATCTTGTATTTCCCAAGCTAACAATCTTAAAGGAGCTAAATATATTCCATTATAAGATTTTTTCAGGGCTTGGACGGCGGAAAAGGTTTTTCCGCTATTTGTTGGACCAATGTGTAAAACATACTTTGTTATCTTATTATACCATTTTCCATATATCTGATCCCTGATATTATCGTTGATTTGATTCAATAAATCTTTGTTTTTCATATACTATTAAATATATGAAACCCCCATTAAAAATAAATTTAATGGGGGTTTTTACTATCTTGGTCTGCAAATATAATCCGCTGCTTTAACAGCTACTTGTTCATCGGGCTTAACCGTAACTTTATAACCTAAACCCTCTGCCCATCCCTTACCTTCTGATAAAACTTTATTTGATAAATGCTTCTCATCGCTGTTATAATCAAATTCAACATAGTCAACTTTGATGAAATTATCCTCCAAAAAAGAAACCATTTCCATTGTAAATTTGGCTTCTTCCCTTAAACGATATAATTTATCTTTATATTTTTCAGCGTAGGTTTTCAAATAAGAAAATGTTACGCCTTTTGCAGTTTTATCTTTAATGGAACCAAACCTAATCGCAACAACGGTTACAAATAAACTCCTGTCTTTCTGAACAACGCTATCAGTGCCAACGTAAACCGTGGTGCCGTCTCTGATATTGTTTTTGCAAAAATCAATTACGTCTATTGTTTCATGTTTCAAGTTTTTAAAATATCTTTTTTGCATATCATTTTTTTATTTTTAATTTTGTTTGTTTCACATCATTCTTTATGAAAGCACAAAGGAAGTCCAATTGGTAATCAACGCTTAAACCAGAGCCTAAAGTGTTTGCAAGGTTTTTAATCATTTCCTGCTCGTTCGAATTTTTCTTTTTATTCTTATCCATAAATCTATTAATTTGTTGCAAAAATACTGGAAGTTTATCAAATAAAAAAATATTTTCCTATATTTAAAATAATGATTTTTGAAACTAAATATAGGAATGTTTTTCGGGATAGAAATAGTGAATGGTTTTTAAGGCAAATGTGTAAAGAAATTAAAGATTACACATTATCATTATCTTTTGATGCTAATTATACCAACACATTATATCACGTTAATGGCGTTCAAAACGGGGAGACTTCTGAAATTTTAGCACAAGAATTCCCTTTCCTAAATGTTTACTGTATTGATGACTGGAAGTTATATCCAGAGTTAGAAAGAGAATTTGAAGATAGGACCAAATTCTATCCGAATCTTTTTAAGATGTATGGAAAAACAGAAGATTTTTCGGATACAATAGCATCACCTATAATGGTTTATATTGATAATTGTAAAGGTGATGATTGCATATTGGATGACTTAATGTTTTGGTTGCCGAGGATGAATAATGGTTCTATTATTTCAGGGCACCATTTATCTTATAAACAGTACGACAAACCCAAAAAATTACACAACGCGAAAAAAGCAATTATCAGAGGGATAAACGAACACCCTGAAAAGGTCTATCTGGACGGTAGTTGGTTATATAAATTATAAAATAAAATATTTTCATGTCCGATTATTTAAACAATTTAATAAGAAAAGTTGGTTTAAAAACTGTAATGCGACCTCCTAATAGTGAAAGGGGATTGAGGGATTTATGTACCTATATTAAACAAAACGTAGGACCAATAGAAAAGATAGTTGAAATAGGTAGTTATATGGGTGAAAGTGCAGTTATTTTTGCTGAAGAGTTTCCGAATACAACTATTATCTGCATTGATCCTTGGGAGGGTAATTATGATGAAAATGACACAGCTAGTTCTGCAAATTATAATGAAATAGAACAACAATTTGATTTAAGAGCAGCTAAATATCAAAATATAATTAAATACAAAGGTTATTCAACTGACCTTGAAATTCAAGCACCTTGTGATGTTGTTTATATTGATGGTTGCCATAGTTATGATTGCGTTAAAGAAGATATAGCTATTTGGGATAAACTTGTAACAAAAGTTATTTGTGGGCACGATTATTTAAACGATGAAGAGTTAAAAATACATAGACACGTAGCAGGTGTTAGAAAAGCAGTTGAAGAAGCCCTTGGAACTCCAGATGCTTTTTTTGCAGACACTTCTTGGTTGATATTAAAAAAATAAAAAATGAAATTATTTATCGCAACTAATTCTGAAACAGTAAAAACTGATTCATATTTACTATTACTAAAAGCATGTAAGAGCGCTATTTTAAATACATCTTTTGACGTTTATGTTATTTTTGATGGAAGTAAAGACGAATTAAATGGATTGCCACCAGAAGTTAATGTAATTGAGCATCGTCATAGATGTTATGATAAATTAAAACAATACACTGGTGAGCAACTTAAAATTGCCACAGGTGCCTTTTTAAGAACAGAAATACCATACCTTTGTTATAAATTAGGTTTCACTGATGAATATGTTCTATATGTGGATTACGATGTAATGTTTTTCCAAGGAGATTATTCTTATTTAGATAAGTTAAAACCTAAATATTTTGCAGTAGCACCTGAATTTGACATTAACGATTATGTTAATTTTAATACTGGTGCAATGTTAATGAATGTGAAAACAATGTTAAACGAAGATAGCATAGTGCTAAATCATATTGTTAACAATCTTGAAAACTTAGAAACTTACGATCAAACATTATATAAAAATTTATATGCTGATAAAATCACCAAGTTGCCTCCTATTTATAATTGGAAGCCTTACTGGGGAAAAGCAAATCCCCTAATCGTACATTTTCATGGAGCGAAGCCTAAAATGGTAGAACCACCTGAAAGATACGCTTTACCGATAGTCAAACATTTAAGAGAAATAAATCTAAATTCTTATAAATATTATAACGATATTTGGGAAAAAATATAAAAAAACCCCATCTGAAATACCAGATGGGGTTTTTTTATCCACTAAATCTTCACTTCTTCATCTTTGAAATCCAAAACGGCTGAAACCAAACCGTATTCTGGATGTTCAAATTCAACTTTATTATCTTCAAATCCTTCTTTATCAGCAAACCAACCTCTTGAAAGAATTAAAGCCATAGTATTTTGCGCCATTTTATACTGCAAGGAATTTTTATTTGCCTTCACATTATTTTTTTGCGAAAAAGAACTTGGATCTTTAACTATCAAAGAAATATCTTCGTTGTAGGATTTCATTTCTTTGATTATTAATTGATCCGCTATGTTAAGCTTTTTATTTTGGTTTACCTTTTCAACTGTTTTTTCAATTGCAGGTAATGAACTTAAACCAGCAACTTTAACGTTCAATGTCGGTGCGTAGTAAACGTCTGTACTTTCTACTTTCTCCGTTTTAGGTGCATAACCATTAGATGTAATCCCGATAGAATGAAGGAAAATATCCATCTCTGAATTTTCTATCATGGAGTTATTTGATTTATTAATGAAATTAGCTACCTTATTTGCCGCTTTAAGGTTCTCCAATTCCAAAAACAAGTTCACAAATTCCTCGCTGTTAAGGGATTTAATCATAGACCTATTAATAATAGGCAAGTTAGAGAAATCAATTAGATAGGCATCTTTACCGTTGATTGTACCCAAATTCCTTTTTATCAGGTTATTGGAAGACATGATAGCAAACGTCTTTGAATCTAAGCTAACTGGTAATTCAGATAGGTTAAGTACGCCATCTTTACAGATATTAAATGAGCGGATAATAAATGTATTGTATTCCTTATATCCCCACTTATTTTCTGGTAGATTGATAACCTTTCCTCCTAGTGTAACAGTCAAATTGATATTGGCTCTGCTGCTGTTGAAAGTGATATTAGATAAAGGTGCGCAACCATAAGAATCATTGTAAACGAATTTGATTGGTTTAACGTCATCTAAAATTTCTTTCATTTCATCAATAGAGGCTGCTTCTGAAATTTTACTTTTAACGTCATCTGTTACAACATCAACTGTTTTCCTCTTAGCACTGATCCGCTTGTAATTGAAATTCTCATGATTAACATAAACATAGTTTTCACCACCAGTTAAATCATTAAGCATATCCAAAACGGTATAAGCATTTTCATTGATTTTGTAATCAACCACTTTACCCTTTGAGAATAAACTTTTTGATGGATTTTCTATAAATGTCAATAACAAATCCTTAAAAGCATTGATCTTTTGTTTACCGTAGGCTTTTGTGTATTCGTCGATCAAACGGACATCACCCAAAGCGAAAAGAATTTCTTCAGCCTTTTTGTAATTACCCAAAGAGAAGTACCCATAGAGCAAAGTTAAAGTTTCCTCATAATTTTCAGAATCCGTTGAGGGATTACCGTAATAGATGAAATCATGATTAGATGAAACGATAGCTTTAGAATCGGTTATCTTATAGCGGATAACATTTGTACCTGTTTCAGTTGAAGATAGACCGAAGCAATATTCGCCGTCCAACCCCCCAACTTCAATTTTAGGTGCAGAGCTAACTTTAAATCCGTTCTCAATTTCAATACTCAATGATTCAAAATCCACAGCTGTAACAACTGCTCCACCGACTTTTTCAGCCATTGTATTCAATGTGTTACTATCAACGTAGTAACCATATTCAATAAAATAACTTGAATCAAATGAATTAGAAACCTGATCTAAAACTTTAAATACATCTCGAATATCACAATCATTATTATAACCGTCAGTCATAAAAATCAGGTTATTATAATAATTGGAATCAATCCTTTGTGAAGCTAATTGTAGCGGCTTTAGAAATGAAGTTGCACCAAGAGGTTGAAGATACCTGTCAATGCCTGTCTTAACGTTAGACAAGTCAAGTACATTTTTTACATTGTAGTTGTCAAAAACAAAATCAGATTCGTTTTTACCAGAAAAATAGATAATAGAAATCTTATCTTCTTCTGATACCAAAGATGTAATTTTGTTTTTTAAATTTTCTCGTAACTTAGGTAACGCTCCAATCATTGAACCAGAGCAATCAACAATAAAAATGTGATTAGTACCAAGTTGTTTTTGTTCCGAACTTTCTTTAATAATTTGTTTTCTCATATAATAATTTTAAATTTATAACTTAGGTTTTCTATTTTTTAGATAAAGTGAAACATAGTAACAGATTAGTAACGGCCAAATGAAAATGTAAAGATAATCTTTATTTTTAATTTGATCGTTTATATCGAATAAAAAAACGTAAAACAAAAGAATTACGCCAAATAACCAAAAGGCTAAAATAAAGGTAAGTGAATATATTAACATAGTTTTATGGGAGTTTGCTCTCAATTAAGCCTTCGGCTATCAAATTATGTTCTACATAAAAATAAATCCTATCCCTTGGATTAAATTTATCAGGATAGTTGTTGTTTAAAATTTCAATCCCAACATTTGTGTATTTATCTCCTGTATTCAATGACTTATAAGCTGGAAGTACGAAACTACAACGTAGCAACGGAGAATTATAAGTTTTAATTAAACAGCTATAACCATTAGAAATAGGCTTGGCTGCTGATGTTTCTTCCTCTGACAACAATTTAACACTTACTTTTAAAAACATAATTTTATTTTTTTTATAATATTAAATATAAGTAACTTTCACTTAAACTGTGATATTTTTTTCAAGATGTTTTAGTATTGATGATTTTTCGTGAAAGGGATTTAGCCTATTGATGGAGTCAATTATTAAAAGGCCTTCAATATCTCTATATAAGTTATAACCTAAATTAAAAACTTTTGCTCTTGATTTGAGATTTGAATGGTACGATCCACCGACGAATTTTAAGATGCCTTTTTTTCCTTTATATAGGATTGATATTGACTCATTAATCAGTTTATTCTTTTTAACATTTGTTATTTGAATGCTGTCACCATTTGGCAATTCAAACGTTTCTCCTTTCTTTACTGTGGCTAAGAACTTAGAAACCAATATTGATAAATTTTCATTGAATAAATTAAATTGCATAAGACTTAGCGTTTTTTAGATAGTTAACGTTGTAAAGCTCTGATTTGTTATATTTGTGAAAAGACTTCTTTGCTTTCAGGGGGTTTTCGATTCTATCTACGATTCTACTTTTAACCTCAAGAAAATCTTTTTCTGATGGGGACCAATCGTTGAGGAATTTTACTGGGATTTTATTAAAATCAATATTATAGTTTTCAGATGAGAAGCCCCTACGTTTCATCTCTTTTTTTACTTCGTTTAATCTTCTACTTAGATAGATGATTTTATCTTTGAAGAAGTTAATGTGACCTGTTCCTAGGGTGAAGTTGGACGGCGATTTTCCTTTAATAACATAGCCGTTTTTTTCTAAACCGCCTATAATCATAAGAATTTCAACGCCTTCTGCTAAAAGATGTTGGTCAGACAAATAAATTGGATTGATACCTACGTTTACTCTTGCCATAATTTATGTTCGATTGTGATGCAAAGATAATACAAGTTTTTGAATAAAACAAGAAAAGGTCGAATAAAATTCTAAAAAGAATTCTACCCGACCTTTATAATACAATAGATTAAAAAAGAGATTACTTTGGTTTATTATTTTTTCTGAAAGTAGCTGGATTTACGATTTCGCCGTCCAAACCCCATAAACCGAATTTATTAGCTTTCGCATATTTTTGAGCACTTTTCAAAGCTTTTCTTTCATCGTTAGTCATTCCTTTACTGTTGTAGTACCAACCATACCCGTTTTCAATAACATATCGAGTAAGATCAATTTCACCATAATAAACGTTTGCTACCATCCTCCGATAAAAATCTCTTTCAAGTGTATCAACATATACCCTTTGCCCTTTAATCATATTACGAATTGAATCCCCAGCAGCAACACCAAAAGGCTGATTTTTTGTAACATATATGGATTGAACTTCAGGGCAATCAACACCCCATAATCTAATCCACATAGTTCTTTCGCTACTATCGAATCTAACCTTATATGAATCACCATCATGTACGGCCAAGACAACAGCGTTGCTTCTTTGCGAAAAAGAAGTTAAAGACAGGAAAATTGAAAAAAATAGAAATAGTAATTTTTGCATAATTTTAAATATATAGTTTGTTAATGTATGATAATGTAGACATTAATTCTGAAATGTTTGTTAAATAATTAACAAAGCATAGTTCGTAGGGTTCACTGGAAATATGTTTAAGCAGGAAGACATTGACATATTCATCGTTTTCAACTTCAACTCTTAATTCAAACATATCTTTATTTTCCAATTCGAAATAGCAAATCATTTCTTTATTATCCCCTTTCTCTAATAATTTGTAGGAGAACTTTCTTTCAACTCCTTCATCTGAAAAAAACATTTCAATCAGTGAAACTATGTTAATATTTTTAAATCTCATAAGTTTTTTTATTTACTACAAATATAAGGAATAAAAAAAAATATCGACATTTCTGCCGATATTTTTGTCTTAAAATTCTGAATCTGGAAACCATTCAGAATCATCCCAAGTAATAGTAATATCCATAAAAAATAATTATTCACATGAATCAAGTTCTCGTTTAATTATAGCACAATATTCATAAAGTTCATGTTTTTCACAAACCTTTAGAACGGCTAATAAGCCCTCGTACCAACCCTCTTCTCTTATCTTAATAAACTTTTCAAATTCCTCAAGCGTATAGAATAAGTTCGGGGGAAAAATAAGCGTTTGATATTGTAATGTAGTCATATAATTAATAATTTAAAATAAAATCACTGCAAATGCCTAAGCAAGAATCAAACTTGATTTTTAATGCTTCAGGTAAATAAACAATAGAGTTTTCAACTGTTTTATAGTCAGAATTAACCCAAATAAAATTTAAGGAAGTCAACGTCAAAAAATCATTTTCGTGCCAAAAATAATGAAAATGATTTTCTTTTTGCATAAAGGTAAGAGCTTCAATATTTTTACAATGAATCCAAAGCTTCAAATATCTACTTGTCAACCAATCCAACGAAACTTTATGCCTTGGATAATCCTCGCCTAAATATAATCTTCCATCCGAGCACCATAAGTCAATTTTGACTTCAAAATTTCTTTTTAAAGCTTCATCAATATATTCTGGTGAATTTTCTTTTTCTGGGTTTGGACCTGATAAATTACCTTTGTTTGAAATATAAATCATAATTTATTAATTAATTTAGCTGGTGTTCCAACATAAGTACCTTTTTTGTCAATATTTTTTACCACCCCTGCATTTAAACCAATTGTAACATCAGAACAAATACTTATTTTTTCCTTTATAGAAGCGCTTGTTCCGATATAAACTCTATCACCTATTGTACAATTACCAGATATACTAACGTTGGGTGCTGTGGTGAAGAAATCACCAATAACGCAATCGTGACCTATTGTGGTTTTTAAATTTAAGTGACAGTGATCTTTTATTTCTATATTGGTTGTTAATATGCAGTTAGCACAAATAATACTTCCTGCACCTATTTTGATATTATCATCTAAAAGAATTGCCGATGGATGAATAAACGTTAAGTATTTAGTTTCTTTTGGTAATCTTTTAACAATCTCCGATCTTTTAATTGGATCAGCGACGGAAACAATTACTTCATAAACATCAACGTTCAGGGTACTTAATGGTTTAATATTTTGATTATTTTCGACAAAATATTCATCGTCAACAAACATTGGTACTGAATCACCTAATGATAGGTGTGCTCTAATTTCTCGTGCAAATGCTCCTGCACCTATAATTGCTACATTCATTGTTGGTATATTTTAAATTTAGATAGATCTGGATATGGTAATTTTAAATCTTTATTTTTAATTTTCATTCCATTTGAGTCATAAAATTGATTTATCAATAATAAACCTCTTGCTGCTATTTCAGGCATCATATAAAAATTCCATCCTATCACGGGATTATCATCAAAATTATCTTCATGATAAGAACATTCACCTCTACCAGAGAAACGCGCTTTTTTAAACCATTCATAAGCAGCTTTATCGTCTGTTAAAATAGCGCCACCTTTACCTAATTTTAAATGCTTGTAAGGTCCAGTGAAAGATATGCACATATGTGTATTTGGGATGTACATGTCTGCTGTAAAAGTTAAAGCTGAATCATAAATGTTAGAAGGAATTAATCTGTATTGGCCTTCTAAATATGGATCAGATTTTACAAATTTAACTTTCAAATTGTTATGTATAATTTCACATGGGACACTAGGATAGGTGTGTGAAGGGATTTCAATTTCAGATAAAGGAGTTTTTTTTATATTTTTTTCATAATATAAACATAAAAATAAAGCATTGCTTTGATTATCGACAGTAACGACATAAGGTGAATTAGTGTAATCACTTAACGCCTTTTCAAATTCTTCTGTTATTTTGTGAACGCCTTGGGCCATATTATTATAATTTTTCGGTGCAACCGCTTTTATGTAAGTTATAGGTATCTGTAACCGCTTGAACAGACTTTTGCCCTAAAATGTGAATCCATCTGGTTTGTCTTTTTACGTAATCTTCGTAACCCCTCATATGATAATGATCGAGCCAAATGGTGTCATGCGACGGTTCACAAAAAGCATTTGCTATTATTTCACCTTTAACACTTCGATTGACTTTTTTGGTTTTAAAAATAGGAAAATGGGGGTGAGAAAATCTTTGAACCAAAACGTTTTTACAGAATGTTTTTATGTGCTTTGAAATTTCAGCGCTTAAGGGAGCGTAGTATCTGTATTTCTCAATTAATGTTTGGCCTTGATTGTCTTCATCAACCTTATCGCTAAAAACACGCCAATTGATCCCCAAAGAATCATAGTGTTGAAATTTAGCCATTACTTCTTGGATTTGAACCCCATTAGTGTTTATGAATTCATCCTCGTCAATAAACGCCGTCCAAACCCCTTCAACATTGTGATTAGCTAAATAATGATTATAGGTATTGAAATTTACAATTTTTTCATTCCATCTAATTATTTGAACTTTTTCATGTTCATAATGAATAGGTTCAATAGACATATTATCATAGATAACTATCTTATCAAAGCCTAATTTTAAATGATGTTCTATGAACTCATTTATTTGAGGGAAGTCCCTAGTATGGCAACAAATATTATATTTTATTTTATTCATTTTTATAAATATTCACTTTTCGCCGTCCACCTCACCCCTTCTGAAATATAGCCCCCCTACCATCAGAATCAAAAACAACAACTCCCTTATAACCTATTCCCCTTATACCACAGGTCAAATTAAATACAAGAGATTCAGATGAACAATTAGCTCTATCACCGCCAAAAATACATTCAAAATGTTGATTGGCAAAATCAGGGAATAATCCCTCCACTTCAGAAATTAAATTGAATAATTCACCAGTGGTTTCTTTTTTCCAGCATTGATTTACTTTTGTTTTCATAACGCAAATTTAAGGAAAAAAAATATATTTTAAGCTATATTTATATTTTATGAAAATTATATTAGATAGCTATATTCAAGAAGTGCTCACAGAGGATTATCCCTCTAATTGGAGCATAGAAGAATTTGCTAAACTAAAATCATTCGCTGCAAGAAAACAATATTGTGAATCCTTATTACAAAAAATATCAAGCGGATCCTCAAGAATCGTTTATAAAATAGATGAAAGTAAGGTATTAAAATTAGCAAAAAATACCAAAGGCATTTCTCAAAATGAAATGGAAGTAGATTCATACGATAATTATTATTCTGATATTTTAGCAGAAATATTTAACTACGATAAAGATTATCTTTGGGTCGAAATGGAATTGGCTACACCCTGTACTAAATCTATTTTCAAAAATATAACAGGTTATTCTTTCGAGGATTTTTCTGCTATCCTTAGATATTCTTATTATGAAAATAACCCCCGTAGAAATTATAGTAACAGAAAACCTAATATCCCAGAAGAAACAATTGACAAAATTCGTGACGACGAGTTCTATGATAAAGTTAATAGGTTCATGACAGACTATGATATGTTTGTAGGAGATTTAATCGCAATTTCTTCTTATGGAGTTGTTTTAAAAGATGGACATAGAAGCGTTGTTCTAATAGATTATGGTTCTAATCAAAACATTTACGACACATACTATAAAAGATAAATTTTAAAAAGTTATGAAAATAACATTAAATGAATTAAAACAAATTGTAAGACAAGTAATTAGAGAACAAGAGGAGAAAAAAGAAGAAAAAAATTTATCCTATGATGAAGAAGAATTAGTAGATAAAATAAAGCAATATGATGACATATTGAAATTGTACGAAGAAGCTGAAAAAAAGTTCAATGAAGTTAGTAATATGAAAAAATTATTACAAACGTACATTGTAGACACTTTAGACCTCATCGGAGAAACAAAAGGTACAATCAAAGAAGTAAGGGGGTATATGGTTGAAATACAAAGAGCTGGGGGACCTAAGACAAATTATAAATATAAAGAAAGCATTGATTTTGTCATGGGTATTATCCCAGAAGAATTTGCTAAACAAGCGCGGGAATATGTAAACTCAACTAAAAGCATAACTAGAATATTACCTAATATAGCTATTAAAAAAGCAGACAAAGAAAATCTATCTGAAGGAGCAATTAAAGATAAATTAATGAGAGCAATTGAAAAATTCAAAGACTGGTATTATAGTGTTAAAAGTGAAATGTCTAGTCTTAGAAAAGCAAACACCAAAGTGCAAAGTGCTCTTGCAAAGTTAAAGAAATAAAACATGACGTTTAAGGAAACAATAAGAAAAATATTAGAAGGAGCAATCCTAAACGAAGGTAAAAGTATTCCCAACAACCCTAAATTATGGGCTTCTTCTTTGGCTTGGGCAAAACGGAGATATAAGGTTTGCCCAAGCGCTTATTGTAATGGTGCAGCAGCAAAAAGATATAAATCCAAAGGCGGGACTTGGAGGACAAAGAAATCCTTGAAAGAATCTGAATCTTTGGATTTATATTATGCTGAAAACAATATAAACCCA
>Ga0315904_10001032_pt1 | contig 44122 bp, 61 predicted proteins | sample LakEriMetagenome_6_FD_203529 | JGI IMG/M metagenome (GOLD analysis project Ga0315904, IMG submission 203529) | Freshwater fungal communities from buoy surface, Lake Erie, Ohio, United States - Buoy 12 MA120 | ecosystem: Environmental > Aquatic > Freshwater > Lake | place: USA: Lake Erie, Ohio... | reverse complement strand
TGATTGTCAATTACCATCTCTTCAATTTCACGGCGATCCGTGTTCGCGAGATCCGGATTTTCTGCAATATACTCCCGGACGTAGTTGTCAACAAGGTCGGGCGCCATCCGAACTGCCTGAACCACCGGGGGACGGGATTCCGGGACAATCTCCCAGTCCCCTTCTACCGGCACATTTCGTTCCTTCATCACCCTCTTGATGTCCGCCAGTGAATGCTTGTGCGTCATTACCGCCGCCGGATCGCCAGTTCCGTTCGCCAACCCCCGAAAAATCACAGCATCGCTCGGAATATCTTCACCTGTCCGGCGCTTATACTCTCGATTCCATGCGTCCAGAACAATCTGAGACCCGTCGAACTGGGAGAGCAAATCCCCCTTCTTGTTCTTCTGGTACGTCTGATCCGTGATCCCAAGACTCGGGGGCCGGCGGGTCACCAGCATCTCCGCCATCTTGACTGACTCACCTTTCTCCACCAAAGACAGGAACTCTTTCACTGCTGCGGGGCCGTGGCCCCTGACATTGTCAAAAGAGATCTCATCCTGCAAAGAGATGATATCACGATCCACGTTCACCGAAGTCATGCTCTTGTTCCTTGGGGGCGTACTGCGTTCTTCTGCTTCAACTGCCGAAGGGTCTGCTGAAACATTTCATCATTCTGGAGCAACTGCTGCAGGTGATCCATCCGCTCCTGATCCATCTGCAGATTGAATTTCATCTGGTCCTGCTGGATCTTCGTCATCATAGCAGGTGTAACACCACGCATCTTGAACTGCGTATCCGTGAGACGCCCAACTGTCTTGGCCTGGGTTTCGGACGCATCGGCCTGCAGTTTCTGCAGCTGCGCCATGGCCATGCTCTGCTGAAGTTGCTGGGCCTGTGGATCCTGTGGAGGTGCCCACTGTCCGAAGCGAACCCCTTCCATACTACGGATATCCATCGCGGAAAACCACTTCTCGAGGAATGCGTTGACCGGTTCTGTATCTCCGGTCTGCTGTCCGTACGATGTGGCGTATTGCATGAACATCTGGGCTATCGCGTTGAGCCCGTCGAGGTCTCGCGCATTGTCTGGTCGCTGGATATCTTTGGCTTCAATGTAACATGTCATCTCCCTCATCATCTCTTCAAAAGGGAGACTGCGGACGAGGGTGTCCCATGCCTTCGCACCAAACGGGCCGAGTAAGGACTGCAACTGCTGCCCTTCCATATACGTGCAGATCAGCCACAACTCTGACGTGGAGAAGTGAATCACCCAATCGACAATATCGGCTCGCATCTTCTCCGGTCGTACTGACGCAGCTCTGTTCTTCGCATCAATGTCGCTGGACACCCGCGACTGGGTTTCTGTCAGACCGTAGTGGATGTCCATAAGCCCCGTGGCTTTGGCGAATTCAGAACCGAGATATTCCATCCAGGACAACAGGTCATCCTGTGATGCCCCCCGCTCGAGCTTATCGATCAGCTCATTGATCGGCCGACCGACACTGTGGCTGATCGGTACAATGGCCGGCGACTCATCAGACTTGAGTGCGGCCATGAGTGAGTCTCGCATATCGGAGGCAACACCGTAGATGTCCCTTCTGCTTTCCCACGCTTGGGCCAGTTTCGCCACCATGATGACGTTCATGCAAATCAAGTACCCAAGACCCGACGCCATTGGGGCCAGTGGCCACGGGGATCCAGCTACTGAGTAACTCTTCAGTGGGGATACCGGCCACCTGCCGTCTTTATGAACCTCGTGGATCACGCCAAAGTTTGCTGTTCTCCAGCGAACCGATTCGATCACGTCCTGCGGGGTTCCCAGGGACATCAAGGCCGGTGGCATGTTCAGCGGATGCGGAACATTCTTGCTGATGCAGAGGTACACATTGTCCCCGACCAGCTGATCGAGGTACTGAGACTTCTGGGCGTCAACCCCGCCAACCCTCGCCCCGATACCACCCTTGCTCCAGATCTCTTCCCACTCGATCATGTCGCAGTACTTATCTCGGGAGTCAAGATTCTCCCGAGTGGCTGTGTGCTCCGCCGACACACGAGTACCGCGGCCTGTCAGGTATCCGGGCGGGTACCCGAACTTCCTCTCAACCACCCACACCGGCTCGTAGTGGCAACGAGAGATCCATTTAGCATCCGACCAATCAGACATCTTACAGTCCGGGTCGATCTGCAGATCATCTACTGAGCCGTACATATTTTTCGTCAGCATCTCTCCTGTCGCCGGATGCCGATACGATTCTGTCCACATGAGCCCAAGCCCGGTCAGAAGCAACTCATTGATCGCCTCTTCGCACTGCTTCTTGAGTGTTCCCGGTTGCTCGTTCTGCGTGAACTCGAGCACCATACTGGCCAGACTATTTCGGATGGTCTTCGCCATCTCGTCCATCTGCTGTTGCTGCTGGATAGACTGCAATACCTTCTCGTCGTTGATCCCGAGCAGCTGCGCAATGGATACCTGATCCGGCGTCTTGTATGAATGGACTTTCCGCTCCGGATTCTTCCAGAACAGATTTGGCCCAATCACAGCCACCAGCTCAAAGGCCTTGTTCAGGTTCACCTGAAACTGGGGCTGCGATAAACCCGGGTAGAACTCCTTACGGAAGTCTTCCTCCCACATCGCCTTGGCGCTGGACCCAAAGAACTGCCGAGTCAGCTTCGCTATCGTGTCAAAGCGGTGCTTGCCCTGCTTCGCTGCTTCAATGCGAGCGAACCATTGTGACACGATAGGGCCGAGCAGGGTACTCTGCACTTCAGTGAGTGTATCCACAACAGATTACCCTTCCGTTTCAGGACTCATCTTAATCAGATCCACGGGGGTCTGAGGGCACCAGCAACCTTTGTTCTGGTGGACTTTGTTGTTCATCAACACCATGGTGTTGATCAGGCAGATGCCTCGTTGATTGATCTTCCGGGCGACGTCGGTGTTGACTACGCTCAGGTCCACCATGCAGTCCTCGCCGATTGAGGTGATTATCGCCACCTGTGGAGAATTCGACATGGAACATCCGGGGTAAAACCACACGATATCTCCCAATCGCGTGATGTATTCGTTCCCGAACAGGGTGTACTTGATCCAATGTTTTGACATGACTTTTCCTGGGGGTTAGGGTATTCCACACACAATCTTGGTACTGTTACTTCCCCTTTGTTTGTCTCCTATGAGCTGGGTCCACCGATCCTGCTCATTCTTCCAGCTCTGGAAACTCGGGGTCTCTTCTGCATCTGCTTCCGGGGGAGGGCTGTAATCCGGGTGTGATCCCGCAAAGTACTCAAGCGTATCCAGTAAGTCCTGGACCTGCCCGCCCGCCCGCTTATCCTGCACATCGTTTTTGCTTACATGGCGAAGGTTCCTGTCAATCTGGCGAATCAACTCAGGGCACATATGGGATACGATTCTGAGCTGCGGTTTGTCCGCACTTTCAGTAACGGGTTGCATCATCTTACGAAGTTCCATGGATCGCACAATCCAGGATTGCTCCCCAGATAAAAATCTCACCCCAGTTTTTACACACTTCAGACCAACCTTCTTGAACGCTTCGGAGTACCTCTCCTCTACGGTATACCGTGCGCCGGGCGAAGTCTGGTCCCCGCATTTGGAGTCAATGATCCACCGATGGTAGACTCTCCGGGGCTCTGCGTGCTTGACGTAGTACGCCAATTGATCCGCGTCTTTTCGCCCGGTGATCTCGCGATACACAATATGGAACGGCCTGTTCCCATACCAGAAGTCCGGAGGAGGGGTCGCCACCCAAAGCAATGCCGGCCGAATTGTTCCAGGGTCCAGCATTAGATCGACGCACCAGTTTGATGGGGGAACAAAATTGGTCGCCCGCAGGACTGTAGTTACTTTGTCGTTCCTCGGATCATCCGCTCCATAGTCGACGACGTGGTAGGCCTTGTTGAATTCCGGGTACGTCTTAATCGATTCTCGGTTGAACTCCCCGAGTGTTCTCGCGCGGTACGTCGCCTCATCCCAGCCTTTGGCTCGCTTCCGCTTTTCCTCCTCAGCGATGGCTGGATTCAGATCTCCGTTAAACGCCATCTGATATGCATCGCAGGTCTTCGTCCGACCGGCACGGAAGTCAGCCATGTCATCGACGCAGCGGTCGTACAATGCCACCAGCGGTACGCAGTTCAGCTCTGGCCACGAAGACCACCAGATGCGGCCGGCAAAGTCACTCAGTCGAGACTGCAACTCAGGGTACAGCTCATCGTTCTCGATGTCTTCGTCAATCCAGATTCGGTGGACAGGGTCACCTCGTTTTGGGGCACCGTTTGACGGGAAGTATTTAATTACCCACCCGTTCGGCAGAGTGGCAGTGTTCCATTGTTTTTCCCGAACCTTCTCCCAGCCGAACTCAACGTCTCCCGGGTAAATGAATGGCGGTGATTGTTTTCTCTCCGACTCCGGGATATCGATGTCGCCTTCAATCGTCCCCGGCTGCCATGCTCGCCACTGTTGCGTCTTCTTGTCCCGGACGATCCAGAACGCCCCCGGCTGAAAGAGCAACCGATAAATCGTGGAGGAGTGGTTCATCTGCTTCCCGATGACCCAGATCTCGCCCGTACTCTTGTCTTTGAACCGATCTTCCCGCATGGAGATCTTCGCGCCGAACGAATTCGTAATCGGCTTGTTCAACACGTACGACGCTATGCTCGCAGCAACAACGGTACTTTTCCCTGAGCGGGTCCCTCCTCTCACCAGAACTTCCGTAGAGTTGCACAGGAGGAACTCATCCTGGTACGCGAACGGGCGGAACAGCTCGAGAGCGTGCATCCGCTTTTCCTGAACACGAGCTGCTGCCTGAATCGCACGGTTAATATCCGCACGAGCCACCAGCGACTCTTTAATCTTGTTCAGGATTTTGTCGGCTGAACTCATATGTTCACATCAGTACTGGAAGTCCGTGTTGAGCCATGTAGTACGATTCGATCAGCTTCGGGTCAATCTCGTTGATGATTGCTACGATCTCCCGTCGGAAATCCTCGTCAACACTCACCCGGGTCTTCGCCGCTTCCGATACCACGACGAGCAGGTCCTGCTCATCCAGGCTCTCGAGCGGGTCTTTGACATCCTTGATCAGTGCGTCTCTGTCTTTCAGCAACGCATGGATGAGCTGGTGATAGCCCCGCAGAACCTTGTGGTCTGTGATATGGAAGGACCGCATTTCCGGGCTGAGGTTATCCCCGCGAACTGCCTTCAGGTCTTCCCACAGCATCTCACCGAGTTTTTCGGCTCCACCAGATTTCTCGAGCAGCGCTTCCGACAAGCCGATCGTGGCGGGCGACGTCGCTTCCTTGAGTTCGGCCAGTACTCGGTTGAATTGACTGTTACGTGGGATCGGCTCACCACCAACAACAGATGGAACCAACGCTCTGGCTACTTCGATTTTATCCGCGCACATGACACAAACTCCTCTCTCCACCATGTCCTGGGCAGGCACGGGATTGGAGCACATCTTACAGATAAATCTGCCTTTGAAAACATTACTTCGCTTCCAATGAACAGAGGGAGGCCGGTTGAACCGATCTCCCTCTGCAGGTTTCGCGAACAATTCAGGCCGAGCTACTTCGACGGTACCTTGGGCATTGGATTGCATGCGATTGGATTTCCGGACTGAACATTACCCACAGAAGAACTTCCGTGAATTTGTTCCGGAGGCTTGTTGCCTTGAGTCTGCATTTTAGGATCACCACCTTTCTGAGTAAAGAACACGATTCAGAGGAGACCCTCTGCTGACGTCAGATCAGCAGCAGGGAATCAAAGCCTGATGCTGAATATTGAGGAACACTCTCGCCCGTTCGGTGGCGAGTTTGGTCTCTGTCGTGATCCCGCACCGCCCGGAAGCGTATGTGTTTCCGTCGGTAAGAGTGATGAACCCACCGCTTGCTGCCGTCTGAATAGCATCTCCCTGAGTAACACCACCAGACCCGATCAGCACAGAGCAAGGACCACCGATGACGATCCAGAAGTAGGACCCGTTCGGGATGCTCGTGACGAAAGGATCCGCGACACCGTCGCATCGCCCGTCTGCACCAGACAGCCCGCCGATCTCTTTTCCGAGTGCGGTGTTCTGGAAGAGAACTCCCACCCCACCAGCAATGGCAGAGCCGGAGTCATTCTTCACGTAGACCGCAGTGATCCAGCAACCACTTTTGAGTTCCACGGAGTCCGGATTAGACCAATCCTTGTCCATGAACTTGCGAGTAGTTCCGAGATAATTGTCCTCCGGCTGATGGACGTCGACCCGACCCAACCGGCTTTGCGAGATAATACCTGACATGAAAACTCTCCTGAGAGATGCCCGGCGAACCGGGCTTTGAAACTAAAAACCGGATGGAGGCAAAACGCTGATCAGGGAGCAGCGGTCGTACGGCTGACGAATCGAGCCAGATACTTGGGCTGGTACTTGAAGTTCCCGTACGCGGTAGCCATGTACAGGAATCCTCGGTGCATCATGCTGAACTCAGGACCGTAGTCCTTGTAGATCTTCGGATGCACGTTGAACATCTCAATGTACTGAGGTGCCCACATGTAGGCTTCGCCGGCAGGCACGTTGTAGTCAGACAGGTACAGGATACCGTCGACGTGAATCGTGTCCATCGGGAAACCAAAATCCCCGTCGCGGAACGGCACGATCTGCCGGTTCTGCTGACGGAAGCTGTGCTTCAGTGCGATGAACATGTCAGACGACATGACACACACCAGCGGAGCTCCGCCCGGGTTTGCGTACCCACCACGATGAGTCATCGCAGTTGCGGCTTCCGTGGTACATCGTACCGCGTTGTCTTCCCAGGAAGTTGATCCTGTTCCGAACGCGCTGGAAGCGTAGTTCCAGACCATCGGGGCGGTACCGTCATACTCTGCCGAACCCTGACCGAAAGGCCAGTCCTTCGCAAGGTTGGTGTTCGGCTTGGTTGCGAGGCCGGAGCTCCATGTACCCCCGTTCGCAGCCAAAGCACAACTCTGCCCGGCGTAGGTGCCGTTCGGCTGGGCGACTTTGTCCGTGATATTGAACACGGTAGCAGAGCCGGCATTGTACGCCAGCGGGGTTTTGATCCCGTTGTAGTCGTACGCATTGGCACTGTCGTTTCCGTCGGTCCAGAACGACTTCTGCAATCGTTGATCCAGAGCCGTGATCATGTCCGTGCTCTTCTCAGCGTACCGGTCGATGATCATTTCAGGAGCACCCTGTGCCAACAGCATTTCCAGCTCAGGCATGGTGTCGGTAACACCCATACCCTTGATGCCTGTGTAGAACTGGATGTCCGTGTCCTGATTCACGAACTCCATCGGGATGTTGTCAACCAGCGGCAGAACCTGCGGCTGTCGAATCTTCGCGTTCCACACCTGAGTGTGAGAACGTGCGTTGTACGTGATTCGGCCGTACTTCTGGAGCAGGTAAAACGTCAGATAATTGCGGACAGTCAGGTCGGAGCTACCCGACCAGAACTTCGGCGCAATGTCTCTCGCGAGGTTGACGTGACCGGTGATTGATGTTGGGACCAGAGCGTGTGCCACGGGTTAACTCCTGACTAAATTCTTGGAATAGATCCATTCATGATCCCAGCCGCGAGCGCCTGGAAATCAACCTGACCTTGATTCGTAACGGGAATCGGAGTCTGCTGAGGTTGCTGCCTCGACATAACAGAACCCGGTGCGGTGAAACCTGGGGCGGGAGGAGCTGCTGCCCCTGCTGCCTGCCAAAAGGACTGCTGAGCCTGTGGCGGTGTCGCCTGCTGTGGCTGAGGTTGACTGACAAACTGAAACATATTCTGGGCTGCGGTTGCCGCAATGTTGTGCAGCGCCCGGAGATCGTCGATGCCGCTTGCCGCGGCCGCATTGTAAGTCTGCTGGTACACTGCCCCCGCTGGAGACAGAGTATTGGTCAGAGATCCCGTGGTAGGATCAGGCAGGTACAACAAAGACTTGTTCTGCTCCACCCACGCTTCATGCGGCTTTGGCATTGCCTCAACCAACATGCTCTGGAGCTGATCAATTTTCTGCTGCAGAGGTTGCAGTCGTTCATCGAAGACTGCTTCTCCGTGTTTTCTCAACCACTGCTGCGGGTTGTTCAGCTCCTGAAGGTGCTGCTCCGCCCGCATCCGTTCCTGATTTGCCTTCTCAGCAATACTCTGGAAATCAGGGTACTTGCTGACGAACCGACCGTTTGTAAACTCGAGAGCTCCACTCTGCTGGAGAGCCATGACCTGACGATTCAACTCGTCTGGACTTGGTCCTGCGGCAGGAGCCGGCGTTGTTGGTGCCGGGGGCGTCGGGGTTGCTGGTGCTGCTGCAGGCTCCTGCCGTGCATTCAGCATCGCCAACATGTCGACAAACAATTCCTGATCACTTCGATACGCCGCCGCTTCCTGCGGCGTCAACTGACTCTGCTGAACCAAAGAATCCAAAATACTCCGGCTCTGCACCGGCGGGGCCGGGGCAGGGGTCACTGGAGCAGGAGCTGCTGGAAATGCAGGAGCCGTCTGCACAGGTGCCGGATAGTTGATCGGAGCTGGAATCTGAGGAGACTGAAAACCGGGAGACACAGGCACAGTCGGTGAAGGCTGCGCCGGTGCCCCCGGAACCACTCCCCCAGAAAGAGTGACTTGCGGAGACCATTGCTGCTGAACAGGTGCCGGTTCCGGTTGCGCAGGAACTTGAAACAACTGACCGGCAAGCTGCTGGTGTGTATTCGCAGGTAACTGGGGGGATGGAGAGTACGTGGACATATATGTTTCTCTTTTTTTCCTGGGGGAGGAAGAATGGACGATCGCATCTAACCAGCATCGCCGTTGTAACGGAATGCCATAGATAATATAAAACAGATGATTTCGGAGTTTTCGGTTTTGAAACAGGAGGTACCAATGGTTCTCGACATGACGCCCAAGGTAGTGGCAAAGATCATGCAGGTTGATTCAGACACTGTCGTGAACTGGTGCAAACGTGGAGTTCAGTACCGACAAAAAAACCGCAGGGTAAAAACCCTGCGGCTGAACGGATATAAAATTGGCGGGCGTTGGGTTATCCCGCGGCCAGCGCTTGTAGCCTTTCTGACGCAGACAGGATTTCTGTCCCCATCGGATGTGACGCAATTGCTGCGTCGGGCGTGAAGTAAGCAACCCATTTTGAGATTCGCCGAAAAGCGCGGGATGCATGTTTAGCGCAAAACACTCCTGCCCAGCACGCTCCCTGTCTTCGTCTACGCATCGCCGTGATGAACTGCTCTCTCTCGATAGTGTGGTGCTCTTCCTGCATTCTTTCCGCCTCCTCAATCGCATCTGTGACTTTACCGAAGTCGACGAAGGTGCGTCTCCACTTTGGCTTCGGAACTGGCCACCCCATCTTTTTGGCGAACTCCTGATTCCATTCTACCGCAAACCGAACCAGCTGCCCCTCCGTGGCCTTGTGCATCATCTTCTTGTGCCCCCGATACCAGCCCATCCAGAATTCCCACCACTGATCTTCTGTCATCGCAAATGATGTGCGAGACAGGTCATACTTGTTCTGATACAGAAGGCAGCCCGGTATTATCTTTCCGCACACCTTTCCCGTTTTCATGATGTTCTGCCTGACTGCTGCATTCGATGATATATCGAGTTCGTACGACTCCAGCTCTGCAGCAAAACTCAAAAGCTTGACCATCATTCTGCCCATCGGCGTGTCCGTGCGAATCCCGTTGTCAATGATCGCGAGCGTTGCCCCCTTCGCTTCCACTGAGTCGACCAGGTAGGACAGGTTTGATATTGACCGGCAGACTCGGTCGATCCGGACAGTCAGTAACACATCCCCCGGTTTCAGAACACGCATGACCTGCCCACCACTGGGCCTTTTGTCGAAGTTTGTTCTGTACGCAGAAAACCCGGTGTCGTCGTACCACTCAATCTTCAACTTCGCCAATTCTGGTGTGTTCTGGATGTACCTGTTGATAAGCAAACGCTGTGAGGCGGCAGTCTGGTCATTGGTGCTCACCCGAATGTATGCTCGAATAACACCGGTTACTTCCCTCGACTCCGGACAGATTCGTTTCTGGATCAGATCTGCAGCTATCATGGCGACCCCGTGATCCGCGGTATCCGCAAACGGAGAAGGGAGTGTCTCCCGATGAGACACCCCAGCAATCCGACGACCGTTCAACTCCAAAGGAGAACCACTACCTCGTGGGGTCTCAATAACAATCTTTTCGAGAGCCCGCTTGCCTTTTGACTTTCTCCAGAGGTACGACTCTTTCAGTCGGGCTGATCTCAAAGCGGATTTGAATTCCGCAATTGCGCCAAGCATGTGGAACATCAATCGACCGCTCGGCTGATCCAGCCGCATGTTCAGATCCACAAAGTGAAACACGATACCTGCTTCTTCCCATACCTTAATCTGTATGAGCATCTCTGTCAGGTTACGGAACAGTCGATGGGGGGTCGTCACGATCAGGTGATCACCCCTCTGGAGGTTCTCCAGCAGTGCCATCCCGCCCGGCCTTTCCGCCAGAGAGGACTTCTTCCACGCTGACTCCCCCGCGTCCACGAACACACCCGGAGTGCCGCAGTTACTTTTGTCGCTGAGCATCAATGAGTGCGCCCGCGCGTAGTACGCACACTTCGCTACCTGAGTTTCGATACTGACTCCGTTCTCAGCCTGCTCTCGGGTCGACACCCGAGCGTAGATGAATGTCGCCGGGACACGGAATGATGTCAGGACTGCTTTAGCTCCTTTACCTTTTCGGTAAAGCTGTACACAGGTGTCCGGTTCTTTGTTCCGATCTGACTCACTAAACCCGACTGGATCATGGTTAAAATCTCGTCGTGTGCCAGGTCTGCGTTCAAACGCAAGTACCTGTAGTAGTCTCTGACTGTCCACTGCTCCGACTTTACCCTTGGCAGCAGTTTTCTTTTTCTTGCCTCTGCGAACCTTATCATTGCTTCCGGCAGAGACTGCGCCGTTCGGAGGGATCGCTCCGGCATCGCTTTTGTATATCGGTCCTCGACCAAGTCGCTCACCAGATGTTGCTTTTCTGACCATGTGAATTCCACCCATTCAATAGCGAGGTTCAGGAAATAAGGAGGTACTGTGACGTACGTCCGGGCGTTGACCGCCAATTGATCCCATGCTTCTTCCGAGGAAGCGGCGAACGCCATGCACAGGACACCAACAAACTTTAACACGATCTCAGCGTGACGAACCATATCTGTGCGAAAGGGATGTTCCTCCGGGAAGATTCCGATCGCGTCTTCTGACCGCTTCCATTTCGCATACTTTTTCCAGATGACTTGTGCCTCATCGTCCAGTACCAGATGAAACGGACTACAGTTCAACGCGACGGTCGTGGGGTCCGGATGAGTGTCCTGTATCAGCTCCAGTCCGAGATTCGGCCGAATGGATCTCAATCGGTTCAGCACCTCGATATAAGTGAGGAACCCTTCCCCGAGTTGCCGAGCTGCTTCCGGCGATGAATCTTCCGGAACTTCGTCCGCCCCGTAAAGACTAAGTCGCTGAAGAAGACCCTCCATCACGTCATCCACTGAAAAACTTCTCAGATTGTGGGGTTGGATCATCGCGGCCACGGTGAGAAACGGATTGTCGATCCGGATGTTCTTCTTTTCATCCTGCCGGACAACAGCGATCGGGTCTCCGCTCCACGCTTCCAACAATACCCCGTTGTCCCGGGTACCATCTGCTGCTCCATTATACCGGCCGAGCATCTTCGCGAACTTCTTACCCTCTACAATCTGCAGAAGAACCCCCCGCCTGTTCTTCGCCAGCATCGTGGTGAGAGATTCGCTGGTGACGTCCGTGCAGAATCCCGGTTGATTCAGGAATGGGGATAACAGTTTCTTCGGCGCTCGACTTTTCCCCGATCCGGATTCGCCGACACCGAGGGTGTAAAGCTGCAGGCCGACCGGACTCGCTGCTTCCTCTACCCGCACGTCTACTGAAGCCCCAATCGCGGAAGAAAACGCGGTCAGCATTGTCATCACGAAAAAGTTCCGTGGTATCTGAGACCCCCACGCAGCATCGGCGAAGTCTTCCATCCAGGGCAGGAGATTGCGGGGCAGGGACTTCCGGCTCTCAGATTCTTTTTTTTTGAGGTCCTTCACGAGCTCCGTAGCTGACTCGTACATCTCTGTGAAGTCGATCTCGGAGAGCACATCGTCTGGCAGATGCCCTCGCCTGACGGTATCGAGGATATCAGATATCTCTTTCTCCGCTGTCTCACCAGACTTGCCGACGTAGTCCTGCAGATGCATGAGCATTGGTTGAACCGCTTCCCGCGGGAGTCTCAGCCGGCCGTGCAGCAGACTGGCCAGTCGCAACATGTAAGGATGTCGCTGCCCGGGCTCCGGAATCAGATCGTCGCCCGATCGGGTGACCTCGACAACCGACCTGTTCGCCCCTTTCTGCCGAACCACTGTTTCAAATATGGCGACCATGTGTGCCGGGAATTCGGCGATCGGTACTTCCCATGGACTACGCCCCGGTAGCCACTGGTACCACGCTTCCCTGCTCTCGTGCAAACTCGGGGGTACGACCGAATAGATACCTTTGTCTTCGAGACCAAGGCGAAGCTCGATACCTCGGTATTTCAAGACGCCTTTCTTACTCAGCTCCCCGAGTGTCGGTGACCACCTGAACCAATAATGCACCCCGCGCGAAGACTTGTATGCGACAGTGGGCGTCTCCCCAAAGATGGAATTGATCACATCGTATTCTCGGGTGGCATGTTCTCCGTCCATCTCCATGTCAAGGATCCCGGAGGCAGGACCCATCTGTACCGCAAGGTTCCATCTGCCCTGCTTCGGCAGCAGCGCCGCGAGAGTGGTCACATTGTTAGTGGCGTACTCCTTCCAGTTCCCGGAGTAAAGCGGCAGTTTCGACGCCCAGCGGATAGGGAACACCTTGATGCCGAGCTGGGCGAGCCCGACAGCGGTGGCTATGAATGGGTCCATACGATCTCCTTATGGGGGTGGCAGAGTTTGCGAGCGAAACGGAGAACCGTCAATGAAGTTTTTACCTTTTTGTCAAGAAAACCTTAAAATTGTGACAACACTAAATGCGGTGTGACACATTTTTTCGGTGTTGTGACAACTTTGGTCAACTTAATTGTACCAGTATTTACTATAAACTTTAAGAATTCTTGCTTGTTGAGTGGTCAGCCGGCTGGTATCCTTTCTCCCGAAAGGGGATCCAATGCGAGTTCTGGTGTCGTGCGAGTGCTCTGGTGAGGTTCGGCGGGCTTTTCGGCTGCATGGTGTTGACGCTTGGTCCTGTGACCTTGAGCCAGCTGAAGATGAATCGGAATATCATATTCAAGGAGACGTGCTCTCCGTCCTGCATGAGAGATGGGATATGGTGATCGCGTTCCCCCCTTGCACTCATCTTGCATCCAGCGGCGCCCGGTGGTTCAAACAGAAACAGGCTGACGGGAGACAACAGGCCGGCATCGAATTCTTTCTGGCTCATACTCGTCTCAGTCACGTCCCCTTCGTGTGCATCGAAAATCCCGTTGGCATCATGTCGACGAAGTACAGGAAACCAGATCAGATTATCCAGCCTTGGCAGTTTGGCCACGGCGAAACGAAAGCTACCTGTCTCTGGTTCAAAGGCCTCTGCGAACTGTCTCCTACCAATATCGTACCCGGCCGAGAGGCTCGCGTGCATAAGATGGCTCCTGGCCCGAACCGCTCACGTGAAAGATCCCGTACCTATACCGGCATTGCCGAAGCAATGGCCAATCAGTGGACCCCTATTGTAAGGACGTACCTGTGCCTAACCGACCAGCTCGCAAAAAGAGAATGACTCCCCCGGTAAAAGGCGGAGTTGAGAATACTCTGGAGGTTCTTCAGAGTCCGAACGCCCGTGTCGTTTACTCCCCTGAGAAAGGGGTTCCGAAGTTCAAGCCTTTCCCGATCAGCGGTCGTCTGAATTCAGCTCTCAACGGGGAGCTGGGTCCTGATCAAAAGAAGATTGCTCAGGCCGGTATGGTTCTCACCGAAACCCTGCTCAAGAAAAACAAGGATTACGGATCCAGTGCATTCGAATCTCCGGTGCTCGCACCGGACCTCGCCAGCCGCAAAGCCCTGCTGGTTCGCATGTCCGATAAAGTCAAACGTATCGCCCAGCTCCAGAAAACAGGCACTGCCGAAGTCCAGGAGTCGCTGGAGGATACAATTGGGGATCTGGCCGGTTATTGTCTTTTGTGGCTCACTTGTCCTGACTAAGGAGAAACTCTCTTGAACCGTCGATTCAAATTCTTCGTCACCTTTAATCCCGTTCAAACCCCCGCCCGGACTGGCGCGTCCATGGCGATCGAGACGATCGTGAAGTCTCGTTTGGGTACGGACCTCGTTGCCTACGAACATGAGATTACCGAGCAGGTCGGGATCATTGAAGTAAAACCCGGCACAGACATCCAACGGCTGCTCCAGGTTGAGCAGTACACCACTCTCTTCCGGGGGGTTTCCCGGGTGCATTTGGAGGAGATCAAAGATGAGGCAGCTCCCTCGGCTGGGTGATCTAACGGAAGTTCAGATCTCCCCTTACCAGGTATCAATCGGGCTACCCCTTGTTCCTCTGGATTCGAGGATCCCGACAGAGGAACTCAGGCTCCGCGCGTGGGAGAAACTGACTGGTGGGATCCTCGATCGGCTGGAAGCCCTCCGCGGCCGGCTGTGTGACAACACCCCAACGGCGATCGCCATCAACAAACTTATGGAAGAATTGAAAGCCAGCTGATGTTCTACAAAGTGAAGCAGGCAGCCTACCTGATCAACACCTCCGACTACCATGTCGAGAAGCTGATCAAAAACGGTCTGCTGAAGGCAGAGAAGAAACAGGATGTGAAGCGGTCGTGGAAACGGATTCCACATGAAAGCATCAGAGAATATCTGATCTCCGCCGGCCTGAGTCTTGAACGGATCGACTACAAGAACCCGTACATGCGGAAGTCAGAAGAAGTGCCGCTCCCGGATCTGTACAACCTGGCTGTCGAAATCGGGAAGACAAAGTCGGCGGAGGAGCTGATGATTCTGTTTGAATCACACAACTCCTCCTCATGGGTTAAACCACTTTACGACTTTTATCTGGACAGCTTTTATACTGGTATGTCCCATGCGGCCGGCCTCGCTGTGGCGAGGGAGTACTTCACGTCACTGTTCAACGGATTTGCGATCCGCCGCTTTTCGTGACTGGCGGGTGGGTCTCGTGATGGCTGCGCAGTAGTGCAGCCCAATGAGATCCACCGTTGGTCCTTGCCGCTCACAGAACCCCCGCACTCTCTCTGTTTCCATCACCGCCCAATCCACGTACGGTGATGTAACCGCCATCGGATTAAGTGGCCAGAAGGAGAGGGGGATGAGCTGTGCCCCCGCAAACAAGGCATTCAGGTACTCATTCAAAGAGCCGAATCCTTTTGGCTGCCCCTCGTCCGGTGGATGCACTTCGAACTCATCCCAGTCGTGCTTCTCATGCGACTCAGACATCGCTCATCCTGTCTACCGCTTCATTGCGGAACATCTTCCTGAATTGTGCCCAGCCCTGCTGGTAGTTTCCGTTTTCGCCCTGAGTTGTGAACGCCACCATTGCCGGGTGCTCGAGTGCGGAAGCATGCATCGGCTTTTCGTCCTTCAGCCGATGGAACAATTTCAGGTCTTCCTCCACATCCCGGCGACCGTCGTGCGTCAGATAGGACACCCGGGCACAACGAGCGGCGCTGACTTTAGGCCGGTCTTCCCGTTGGATCTCCTCATCGCCCGGCATCCCGAACAGAGGGAGATGCCAGTCCCGGTACTGGATTACCTTCGGCTCCGACTTGAGATACGCATATTTAGCCATGCACGCGATCTGCTTGATGTGCGGCTCCGCCATCTGGTGAATCCGCAGGGCAAAGAAGTTCGCCCATGCCGACTCCGTGCCGGACACAATCACCGTGATCCACATGAAGGGTTCGACAATCCGGTTGATGACCTGCTTGTGCAGGCCTAGGTTGTGGAGCTTCCTCGCGGCGATGACCGCGTTGTCCCGGGCAATGAGCCACCGGGCGCCCGCGCGAGCCCGGATGTCCATATCCACCTCCTGAAAAGCCTGCATCCCGCTCTGAGCAGCTCCCCAGTGAATCGGTATAAACGGATCCTCCTCAACCATTTTCAGCATCTTCTCGACCGGGATGGCCCTGCTGGACGCACTGTTCCGGCTAAACCTTCGGTGGGTGAGAACTTCGCTGTGGATAACGCGAGGGTACGTCAACTCCATCGTAGTAAGACGATGGTACTGTTGCGTATCCGATATGCTGTCTGCCAGCACTTCACATTTAAAAGCCATGATCACTCTCTTTCTGGGGGACTTCTGGGGGACTTCTGGGGGACTTCTGGGGGACTTCTGGGGGACTTCTGGGGGACTTCAGATACCAGCTTCACCAGGCTCCGGCAACACTGGTACAAACGGAACAACAGCCGGCTCGAGCGGAGAATCCGGGACGGGCAGGACGACCGGGACTTCAGGGACGAGCGGGACGTCCGGGACTTCCTCGACAACATCCACGTAATTCCACGCACACTGCTGACCGTCACACAGCTCAACATCAAACGAGGTGAGCAACGGAGACAGGTTCTGCTGCTCCGTTCGCTGCTCGCCGTCCGTGTGAACAGTGATAAACACCTGACGCATAGCCACTCCGGGAGGAGCCGGTGGTAATTCAAAAGACTTAATCACGATAAATACCTTTCCAGAAACACTTTGGCATGTAACCTGGATCAATCTGAACTTTAATCCCATCCCCGTCCAGTGCGGAGAAAGGAGACTGCGACCGTACCATCATACCGGTCATTCCCTGAAGATGGGCAGACCGCACCACCTGGATTCCGAATAGACTCTCCGGGAAGGTAGGTCCACCCGGGCTGTAGATCTGGCTAAGAAAATTCTCATTGAGCTTCTGCATGAGCTGCTCGCTCACCACGATCTGGTCGAATGTTGGCTTCCTGCGTATCGCCCCGATCTGTTCCCAGACTCCGCCGATGTCTTCCGGCCCGAAGCTGCAGAACCTCGACCACTCCGGGGCGACCTCGTAGTTCAGCCACTCCAGCTTCTTCATGGCGGCGTCGATGTCATGCCGAAGGTAGAACACGCCGTCCGTTACCTTCAGCTCTTCGTAATGCATCATGAATTCCCTTTCAACACGTCCTGCAGTTCGTCCGCGCAAACATCATATGTATCAGAGTGGCTGTACCAGTCGTGGCGGGATCCGGCCGCTCTCTCCTTCCACGACGCGATCAGCGTGGTCAGCTTCTCCCTCATATCCTTGATCGCCCACTCGAGGGGCTCGTTTTCGTCGTGCAACTCCCGCTGGACTGGGGTGCATTCACAGTTCTGCATCTTCTTGTCGCAGACCTCACACGCCATATCCGTTGACCTTAATGTTGTAGATCATCTCCATCCGCTCCTCGCTGTCAAAGAAGAACATCATGTACTCCTTCCTAGTTCGCCGCTTCGCCGCTTCGATGTCGCCCCAGTCCCGGTAGATCGAGATCGAGTGCTTTGACCAGATCTCCGGGTGTTTCACCTTATCCATCAGGATGAAAGGAAACACCCGGAGCCACCAGGCTGAATCAAACAGGAGTAATTGTGGATGTGCCTGCCTGTGGATCGCAGCAATAGTTTCCTCCGCATCCACCTGGATCCACTGCGGTATCAGCCTTTTCAGGTGTCGCTCCGCCTGGACTTTCTGCCACACACCCTTGGCCTGCCTTCTCTTCCTGAACATCGGCCAGTCTCCAAATCATCGCTTTCGCGACCTTGATACAATCATCAACTGCGGCCAGCTCACCCGGCCCTCGACTCAGGTAGTATGGCAACGCCATGCCGGCATACCACTCCAGCAGTGTCATACCCGGCACGACGGTCTGGCTCGGAGGAGCGTCGAGGGGGAATGCCTGCCGGCCTGATTGAGAATTCATCTCCCTACTAATGCGGTTGAACAGCAACCTCTCGAACTCTTTGTCTATCTTCGCGCCCGGGATCTCCTCCACCGTGGTTTCGGTTTCTCCGGTCTCATCATTCCGGGTACTCTTGATTCTCAACGGATGTGGGGTCTTGAGCTTCTCCAGCGTTTCCCTGCTGATCCCTTCGAGAGGTATCGCGCCACTGACCACGTCCGGAACTTCTTTTACTCCGGCTGCCTTCTTCACCAGTTCAAACCGGGCCTGCTGCCACTCGTACCCGCAGCCATGGATGTCCGCCAGCCGGATTCTCTGACGACCGCAGGTGCTGACGCTTTCGACATGGTAATCCCGGCCTTCCATCAGGTACTGCTCAGCACCCTGATTGTTGATGCAGCGGACGGTGTCGCCCTGCTCAATCACATCCTCCGGGATATCAACAGGCTCGTCCACCCATAGGATAAACCGGTTGGCAGCTGCCACCGACACCCCATCTATCACACTATTACCCCGCTGAACATCCCCCGGGTCAACCAAAACGCGAACATACACCGGATCGCAATGAATGACGAAGTATTTGATGTCTTCCCGCAATTCCCCGGCCGGCCGCACACACCGGACGACATCCCCCGGCTTAAACCGAGGTTCTCCCGCCGGCTCATCCACCCATGGGATAAACCGGAAAGAGCCGGCGGTAATCCCGGCACCGTCAAGCCCGTCCAGCGGATTCACTGAAACAGTCAGCGTGTTCTGGTCACACGAGATAACGTGATACTTGACATCCGGCCGCAGTTTCCCCTGCAAAGACCCCGCCTCCGGACAACCGATACATCGTACCTCATCCCCCTTCCTGAAGATGTAGGCACTCTTTCGCTTTTTAGTCATAACTTTTTTCCTTTAAGCAGCATTAGTAAACGAACATTAGCTTCGGCCAGACTAACCTTTTTCCCGGCCTTGAACTCGATCAGGTTGTGGCACCTCGGGCAAATCGCACGTAACCGACTCAGATCATTCCCGGACATCGTTGCGAAGTCGTACGCCATGTGATGGACCTGAATGGCCCTGTCCGGACAAGCACAGCATTTGTGATGGGCTAACCGTAATACCTCCGATCGGATCTCGATCCACAGGGGAGACGTGACATAATCCGGGAAGTAGCGTTTGAAGCCGAGAGCTTCCAGAACGAGCTGCCGTGCGCGGCACATAGGGCTTTTGGTCTGGCGTCTCCGGATCTTGGCCTTCTTCCGGGCACCCTTATCGTATCGCGTCATGATGAGCCCGTCTACCCTAAAAGGACAAATTCTGTCCAACCGGCGGGGGCATTGCCGGAGAGCCGAAAAGCTCGATCCGGTTAAACCGCGAATACTTTCAAAAACCCAATCTTTTCCCGCCTCGTCATGTGATTTGAACAACAAAAAACTTAATTCAGAGCGCACCCCGGGTCGCTCCCGTCCAGATTCCCTTCTGGCTTGGTTCGGTTTAGCCCTTTACTCCCATCCATACCTGTTGGTTCGCCGGCTGTTCCAGGATCGCGGGATTCTGTTCCCTGTATCCACTAAACAGTTCTGATCGGCCAAGCTCCTCGGGACGGACCAGTCTTCGCGACTTGATCTGGATTCAGAGGCTTGCAGATATGGACTACGTGGCCGGTACCACGTTTGTCCGCGAGCAGTAACTACCCTGTTCTCCCATGGGCATGTCGGGACTTACCAGATCCCGCAGAACAGGTATCTGGCATTCTTGACCTTCTCTTGGGTTTCGGTCAAGTCCAGGGTATAGCATTTCTACGGCTCTCACAGAAGTTTTTCATTCCTTCAATCCCTCCTCACCCAGTGGCCGTGGGTATCGGAGCCCAAGTGTAGATACCCACATGGCCTCCACTGATCCAGCATTTCCTCAATTCCTTCACTACCGCTTCCCACGGCTTCACCGGCGCAATCCGATTACCGGGGACGGGGGTTGGGTCATCCCGGCTTGTCCGAGGCTCTCTACGGGCCTCTCCGGCGTTCTGGGGATTCCGGCGTTGCCGGGGATGCCGGCCTGTTGGGGTTGCCCTCAGCCCGGATTGCCGGAATTCCCGGGAATCTGCTCTTCCTGTCATTATGGCATTACCGGCCATACCTCCCCCATGACCGTCAATACGGCATGACAACCCACCGGGACTGCCAAATGTGGTTAGTTGCATTTTACAAGTGCATCCAGTTTGACCAGTGTTTTCAATACCTGAAAAAAGTGGGAGGGGAACCTAAATGCATACCCAGTACATACTTGGGTCCTCTACCCTCCCCTATTGAGCTGCCACAACTTCCCTGGACTGTCTTTTTTCCGGTCTGATCGGCAAGGCGCCCTGCCCGAAAATTCAAAAATCCAGTGTTTTCTGCGGTCAAATAGCTCTGAACTCACCTTTCCCTCCCTCCGATTCATCCGCATATCATGATTCAGATACACCGGTGATGCCGGGAGTTGCTGTGAATTGCGGGGAATCCGGCTTTGCTGTGGTCTGCCTCATGCTGAATCGGTGGTGTTCCGCTCATGCTGTGGGGTCCTTCGATGGCTGAGCCTCTGAGCCGCATCAGGGCGATGGCTGAGCCTCTGAGCCGCATCAGGGCGATGGCTGAGCCTCTGAGCCGCATCAGGGCGATGGCTGAGCCTCTGAGCCGCATCAGGGCGATGGCTGAGCCTCTGAGCCGGCAGCTCTGGCCAATCAGGCCGGCCTGATGTGGCGAGTATGGCCAGAGCTGCCGGCGCAACGAAAAACACCGGCAGAGATCCTGCCGGTGTCGCGTCGTTTCGAGTTGTCGGGCTGAGTATCAGCGCTTGCCGCGTTGATACCTGGTTTTCGCTGAGCTCTTCGCCGGTGTCAGGTCCTGAAACCAGTCGAACAAGTCAGCGTCAACCGCTGCAATGAATTTCGCTGCATCTTCAACGGGTTTACCACGATACCACAGCGATTTCACGTTCTGATCGGCAACGAGTTTCCGGAGTAATTGCCAATAGACTCCGACAGCACTGTGCGTGAGCCACAATTCCGGCGCGAACGGAAGTTTCGTCGATGACGCGCCGGCATTGGTCGACAAGTATGCATCATGCGAGCGTCGGAACCGGGCTGACGTCCAAGCGTGATTTAACCCGGTCTGAAAATAGCTCAGCGTCGGTCCCAGGGTAATCGCTGAACCCTTCACGGTAACCTGCTGCGGACCCGTATATGCGATCGTGTCAACGTCTACAGCGAATTCCCTGTATGGCGAATCCGGGTTATCGGGTTCATCCGGTGCGATGTCGCAGTTGAATCCGAGTGGATGAACTCCGGGCAGGAGCACTGAACCGGTTTTGATTGCTTCGGCTTTACGTTCTGCTGCAGCCGCACGGTCTTCCGCTGCTTTCAGTTGCTGTTGCATCTGCGACAAGATCGCCATAAGTGACGCCTGATCGATCACTGCCGGTGTGACGTTTACGATTTCTGTCATGATCTTAACCTTTCGAACAACACGGGGAAAACGGTTGAGCAACAATTGCTCAACCACAAAACAAACAAACAAGCCGGTACAATGGGTGCAAACGATATCCGGGGACGTTGTCCGGTAGTTCTGAGACGGCAGAACCGGTGGTGAGAATCGCCATTCGCTTCTGCTGGCGCTCTCTGTCGCGTCGTAGCATCCGCTCAGCGTCCGATTCGCCTTTTACCTCGACCGGTGTTCGCATCCCGTCCTGGTCGACGCTGAGCGGTTCGACGTGCATGTCCGGAATTACGGTTCGGATTGCATCACGAATTGCGTATTCGACAAGCCGTCGCGTCCCGATTTTCTCCAGGTCGCGCTCTGTGGTCATCAGATTTAACAACGCTTCCTGCGCTACGTCGTCTCTGTCAGGATGATTGTAATCCAGCCACAACGGCAGCAGTGCGTACACTGTGCCGACGTAGTCTTCAATGCGATATGCTAACGCGGTTTTCATGCTCAGAGCTCTCCCGCTTCAATGCTGACACAGTCATCAGTCAGGAAAATCGCTGAATCGAGATGGTTCGCAATTTTCGTCCGGATCGCGTCGCGCTGCAGTTCGATGAACACCACCGATCGAGAGAGTCTTTCGAGCTCATCCAGGTGAGCATTGACGTCAGACATAGTCAACAGACAGTGGATTTCGTCGCGGCACTTGCGAATTGTCGCCAGGGTGCCGCTCAGGTCGGCGTTTAGTGCGTCGTATCGTCGCAGTAACTCTGAGCTCATTCGGTTCTCTCCAGTATGCAGGGAATGTCGATCAGTCGTCAGTCGGCTGATCAGGTTTTCGACAGCGTCACATCGACGCCTCTAATATACCCGGAAAAACAGCCTGTTTTTGCTGGTATTCCCTACCAACAAAATCCCAAAAATGTGGGTAACTCCCCAGTCAGAACTGAACACTGTACACCTGGAATCGCGGTGAATACTGTACGCCGTACAGTATACCGGATGAGTTTATCCGGTTTTCCGGGCGATACACGAAACAGAATTCGTGAATCAGAATTCGTGAATCAGAATTCACGAAACAGAATTCGTGAATCAGTATGGTAGTTTAGGTAGTTTAGGCAAATCGGGCGGTTTGGCTGTCCAGCAGCTGCAGCTTGTCGCGAGAAGGCCAAAATATGCGCCGACAGAAGGCCGGCACATATATAAGCAGGGACAGCCGGTATTGTCGGTGGCGTTTCAACAATCCAACGCAGTTCAGGAGAAAGACAATGGCAGAAGTTACACTCACTCCGGCATATGGCCGTGACTACAAATCAAAGGCAGCAATTATGGCTGACCTGGATGCGGATAAAGACTTTATATTTAACCGCTTCGGGGATCGATACGACGGAGCCTATGTAAATAAATCACAGTTACTGCAGGAAGGCATTACTGAAGTCCGAGTTCGGTACAAACGGATGGCCCAACAGACCATATTGAAACTGACCGAAGGAATCCCGGTTAGTAAATAAGCAGGGAAAGCCGGGAAGTGACATGAGTCGAGCACAGCAGACCGGGCTGTGCTCATCTGATGTTTCTTCAAGGAGAATGATTATGCAAATCTATGTGTCCGGTGGCCCCGGCAGGATGGTTCATCCAGTCGGCGCAGTGGACGTTCAGAATGTTTCATATGCATTCTGGAATGGCATGCGATACTTTGAGTGCGGTGGGTTTCACCACACAATTCTGTGTTTACTTCTGGCAGGATTTTAGGGAGAAGGCCCGTGAAAAAATATGAGATCATCGTAGGGAATATCGGCTTTGTTTATGAAACAAACAATCCGATTGACGCACGGCATGTTTATGGTCAGTACAAACGACAGTCACTGTCCGGCATCGGTCGTGCTGGTGGTGAAAGTGTGGCACTTACAATGGACGGCGAACCTATTCTTGAACACATTGTACCCAGAGGAGAAAAGAAAGCAGGGACAGCCGGAGAGTGACACGAGTCGAGTGCAGCAGACCGGGCTGCATTCATCTGGTTTCATTCACACCACAGGGAGAAGGCCTATGAAACGTACAAAGAATCTCGTCCAGCTGCTGGGCGAGAAGAATGCCAAACGTCTGCCGGACACACTGGCAGACTTGTCTCGGATGTCATCCGATGACATGGTGGCGCGGGGTGTACCACGACGGGATGCACTGCGAATCGTCGCGGCCATTGGATTGGCCAGAGAAATTCATGAGCCCGAAGAAGGCTATGATGCGAGAATGCGAATTACATCACCGGCAACGGCGATGCGATTCTGCCAGCAGCAGTTCACAGCACTGAAGCATGCCATGCAGGAAGAATTCTGGATGGTGACACTCGACACCAAAAATCAGCCGATCGCGACACACCGGATAACGGTCGGCACACTGAGAAACAGCCTGGTTCATCCTCGGGAAGTATTTCGTCCGGCGATTGCCGATGCAGCGAATTGCATTCTGGTGGTGCATAATCATCCATCGGGAGATCCGACACCGAGTGATCAGGATTTGAGTGTCACGGAACGACTGGAGAATGCCGCAGAGATTATCGGGATCCCTGTGCTCGACCACATCGTGATTGCTGGCGACCGGTCGATCAGCATTCAGGAATGGAAAACACGGTAATTGAAGCAGGGAAAGCCGGAGAGTGACACGAGTCGAATGCAGCAGACCGGGCTGCATTCATCTGGTTTCATTCACCATGCAAGGAGATTTTATGCTCAAGTACGAGAGACCGACCGAAGTCGACGAATATGGACCAGAGTTCGATCTGTTTTTCCTGGGATACACCCAGGGAATCGGGTTCACTTCCAGCCAGGATGACGGTGAACCGTTATTTGGTGGGCAGGGGGATTTTGACGTCACGGATCCAGAGTCATGGAATGTGTGGTCACTGCTGCTGACAGAAGGCGAGCGGGAAGAGATCCTTGCCGATGCTGTTTCATTCTTCCTGGAAGCCAGGGAGATGATCGCTGGAGACAATGAGAAAGCCGGTACGGACTTCCATTTCACCCGGAATGGACACGGCACGGGTTTCTGGGACAACGGGAAGTGGGAACGATACGGCTCAGAACTGACTGAACTGTCTAAACCTTTCGGCACGTTGGAGCTGAATGGTGTCCTCAATGAGGATGGCGAAGTCACTGAAGTGTACCTGAATCATTAAGCAGGGAAAGCCGAGGAGTGACACGAGTCGAACACTGCAGACCGGGCAGTGTTCATCTGGTTTCATTCAAGGAGAATGCCTATGACACTGCAGATTGGTAGCGTCACCGGAGTGACGCTGAACGTGAGAGTTACCCAGGCAGAGACCGGAGCCTGGTATGTGTGTTTTTATGACACGAGACACCGGGCACTTCCAAAATGGTCTGAGTTCGGTCAGCCATGTGCGAAGTACTTTCTCAGCACGATTGTGTTCCGCGACGATCAGTATAAGCAGGGACTTCACCTGAATGGCGGAGTACGAGACTGGAATATCAGCGCACCCGAAATGCTGAAAGTGTGGCGGTACTGCAAAGAGCAGGCAGAGCGGGTTCTGAATGGCATCGAGTGACACGAGTCGAGTGCAGCCTGAGCGGCTGCATTCATCTGGTTTCATTCACCATGCAAGGAGAAAGCCTATGAAACGAATCAAAGGGTTCATCCTGTACAAAGGGCCTTCCGCTCTGACAGGTGAACCAATCGTGTGCATAGCCACCATGGCAACGCACAACAAGAAAACAGGGGACATGATTCAGACCTGGATCATCCGTTCTCGGATCCGACCGGAGAAAGCTGCCAAAGACGGCAAAGACGCTGCAGTATGCGGCGACTGTCCGCTGCGGCCGGTCACTGAAGGCCTGTGCTACGTTAACACAGGACAGGCACCGCTTGCCGTATACTCCGCATTCAAACGCGGATCGTACGTCAAGCTGGACCTGCGGCTGAAAGCACATCGGCAGGCCTTTGCCGGTCGTGCTCTGCGGATTGGATCTTACGGCGAGCCGACAGCGATTCCGATTGCTGTCTGGGATAAGCTGACGCCGCTGGTATCTGGTCACACCGGATACACTCATCAGTGGGCAAAGTTTCCCGAGTTCCGCCGGCTGGTCATGGCATCGGTCCACAGCGAATTCGAGGCGGACTGTGCTCAGACATCCGGCTGGCGTACTTTCCGGACACGGAATGCAGACCAGCCAGTTATGCCCGGTGAAGTCATGTGTCCGGCATCGCCGGAAGCTGATAACCGCCGGACATGCAGCACCTGCCTCGGGTGCAATGGGAATGCCTCAGGCAGTCGTATTCGCCGGTCATTCGTGATCGTCGGTCATGGCAAGAAGGGCATTGCCAGAATGCTGACGCAGTTCCACAACCAGGTTCAGTGACACGAGTCGAATGCAGCAGACCGGGCTGCATTCATCTGGTTTCATTCACCATGCAAGGAGAAAGCCTATGAAACTTGAGATTGTTCAGGACACAGATGCAGAGAGTCCGCTGGAACATGATGGCAGACTCGGGAGGATCGTTTGCTGGCATCGCCGGTATTCGCTGGGCGATGAACATCCAGTGATTGACCCGCAGGAATGGATGGCAGAGAACTTCAATGATGTTCTGGTGGTTCTGCCGGTGTACATGTACGACCACAGCGGAATCACAATCCGCACAACCCCGTTCGAATGCCCATGGGATTCCGGGCAAATCGGATACATCTACTGCACGAAGCAGAATGCGAAGGACTGTGGTTTCCCACTGACCGAAGACGCGATCGAGATCATCACCAAAGGCCTGGTCGGCGAAATTGAAGTGTACGATCAATACCTCCGCGGAGACGTTTGGGGGTTCCGCCTGCTGGATGATGAAGGTGAAGTGATTGACTCATGCTGGGGGTTCTACGGTGATGATCCAAAGACAAACGGGATGGCCGATCACCTGCCAGCAGAAGTCCTGCCATAAGTAAGCAGGGAAAGCCGGAGAGTGACACGAGTCGAATGCAGTCTGACCGGCTGCATTCATCTGGTTTCATTCAACCCAGTCAGGAGACGAGTATGATACTTACAAAACCGGAGATCTTCCGGGATCCACGTGAAGACGGGAAAACGCACAGAGAGCAGTACTTCAATGTGAGGAGAGACGATGTTCCCAGCATAAGGGGGGGCTGGATAAAAGCCGAAATCAGATTCGACGATCGCTGCAGAAATGGACATGACACATTCAGCATTACCGGGGATTACTACAGAACCGGTGGATGCATTCATAAGGAAATTGCGGAAGCGTTTCCTGAGTTGGCGCCGCTGATCAAATGGCATTTGTGCAGCACAGATGGCCCGCTGCACTACGTCGCAAATACGGTTTACCACGTTCAGCAGGGGAGACTGGATTACGCACGAAATTCTGCGATATGGCCTGATGCGACCGACGAACAGCTGACCGTTCCGCCGGCTGAACTGAAAGCCGCACTGCTGGACAGACTTCCGGCACTGATGGCAGAATTCAAAGCAGCAATGGAATCAGTTGGGTTCACTTACCTCGGTTGAAAGTCCGATAGAGCCTGTGAGAGTGGCGCAGGTTCGTTCAGGTTTTCATGGAATCAAAACACCGGCTCTCCTGTGAGTCCAAAGGGCTGTGACACGGCCAGCCACACGGGGGATGTCCGGCTTTGAGCGTCGGTGTGTGTTGTCCCGAGCACACCGGTCAAACGTAAATCGGGACCCATTTTTTTCAAAGGAGGTGCTCTATGTGGACAATCAAATACCGTGGATACTGGATCCACGGTTACGTTGACCGGGATGACGTGCGAGTACAGAGTCCGGAAGGCCGGCTTGTAATTCGCAGCAAGTCCCTGGGATCAGCGAAACGAAGAGTGGCGAAGATGATCAAAGGGGGTGACCAGTGAAGCGTACACCAAAGCCATGGAAAGTGAAAAAACGGACAACACCGGGTCAGTTCGTAACTGACACACTGATCGTATCTGAGGACGGATCCGTGCTCGCCAATTTGCACTGTGAGGCGGAGGGCAACAGTCCTCTGATTGCAGCAGCACCGGAATTGCTGGAAGCATGTGATACCGCTGCCGATGTGATCGGCTCGATGATATCGGGGTCACCCGATCAGCGTAAAATCCTGCTTGATGTTTATAACCAACTGCGGAAGGCAGTAGAGAAAGCGAACGGACACACATGAAACACTACACAGTGATCGGTGTCTTCGCTTCTGGTCAGCGGTACGTTGAGTGGGTCTATGCTGAAAGCCCGGAAGCTGCTGTTGCGATAGCATACTGGAGAACCGAGATGGACCTGGAAGTGGCAGCGGTGATTGAAGGGACTCACGCCGATGTTCTGGGTGGATCCTATGCAGTGAGTCCGGAGGACCTGCCATAAGTAAGCAGGGAAAGCCGGAGAGTGACACGAGTCGAACACTGCAGCTCTGGCAGTGTTCATCTGGTTTCATTCAACCCCAGAGGAGTAAAGTATGGGAACACGAGTATCGTTGACGGATGGTTCTGGTGCATGGTTCGACACAGAGTCAGCACTGCTGATCAAAGAGGCTACCTGGTGGGACGGCCACAATCACATTAGCGTGCCCACAGGCAGCCAGTGGAACCATGAGTGGCTGTACTACACGAAGTCGGGCAAGTGGGTCCTGAACGACTTCTCCAACAGTCAGGGCACATCGGAAGGGTATGTGCAGATTAACGAGTCCGCCGCTGTGGCATGGCTGATTCAGAACGGGCACACAGAGAGCGAGGAACTTTGGAAACTGCCAGAGTCTGTTCGGCTGTCCGTTCAGACAGGCATCGCTGCTGCTGAGATTTAAGAATGTTCGCAAGTCTGGTCATCTGCGGATGACCAGCGTTGTGACCATTCAACCCCAGAGGAGTAAAGTATGACCGATCAACGAAAGAACCTGGACTACGCAAAGTTCTTCGAACTGTGCGAGTGGGTCAAGCGGCAGCCGCAGCCGATCACCATGTCCCGTCTTCAATTTGCGGCAGCGTATCACGCCGATACCGGAATTCATGTGTCGGCGTCAGCCATCAAGCATGCCATCAAAGCCACTAAGGTCGAGGTGGCGGTGAGCAGGAGTAGTCTCCGCACCCCCAAAAAGATCGACATGAATCGAGTACCGAAGATTGTCGGTGTCCTCAGGAGGCTGGTCGCTAAACTGGAGAAGGACCTGGGCGAGCCAATGCTGTCCGAAGAGGATAAGAATTTCCTGCAGTTGGTGGCGAACGGTACGCCGAAGGTTATCCCGAAGTCTGCTCCACGGGCGGAGTGACCACAAGTCTGATCGTCTGCGGGCGGTCAGCGTTGTGACCATTCAACACCAGAGGAGGAACAATGATTCACTTCGACATGAACACGGACACACCGGCCTTCAAAGGAAGGTTGGAACTGGAAGTATGCCGGATCCTCCGGGATATGGCCGGCAGGATCGAGAGCGAAGGCCTGGCCAGCGCGACTAGGATTGTGATGCATGACCACGACGGAGTCCGCGTCGGGCTCCTGCAGTATCGGGAGAAACCGGATGCTTAAATTGGTATTGGTGTTGCTGCTCGTCCTTCCCGGCTGCTCATGGGGTCTGGTTCTGCTGGATCCCCAGAAAACAGTTGACAGGGACAAAAAATGACCTTACGATTCCTCCCGACGTAGTGGAGGTGTCATCCATGCTCAAGGGTTTCTTGAGAATTTGTGAGGTCTTGCGAGTATTCCACGCAGGGGAAGCGGTGGACGTTAAGACTTTTGCAAAGCGATGGGGCGTTTCCGAAAAGACAGTTCGCCGGACGGTGACAATGTCGAAAGCTGTGGCTACCCGCCTGGCAGAGGCAAACATCACCCTGTCTTTCCGGTCTTGACCTGCGTTGGGGCGGCAGCAGCACAGGGATGTGATGTTGCCGTCCTTCTTTTTTTCCATGAGGAGATGCTGTGAATCGAATCCACGAGCACTTGAATCCGGGGCCACTGACTCGCCTGATGAGCGTTGCCCGGCAGCTGGATAAACTCCGCGGCCGGAAATTCCGGATCAAAAAGAATTGCCCGAATGGGCTGGTCGCAGGGAAGCTGGTGAGAGTCGCCGGCATTTCCCTGGACAACCGAGATGAGGACGACCCCGTGATATTTCACGTGATCACGGATGATTCTGCAGTTGGTTTTGTTAACACGGAGGACTTCGATGCTGGTACTGTCGAGGATGAAGGATGAGGAGATCATCATCGGTGAGGGTGAGATCCGAGTGACGGTCATTGAGATTCGCGGAAACAAAGTCAGACTTGGTATCCAGGCACCGCGGGACATCCCGGTGCATCGGAAAGAAGTGTGGCTGTCCATGAGAGGGGAGGAAAGCCCCGAAGATTCTGAATGATTGGTTGGTGGTGCGGAGTGGTTCCGCCAAAGTATTTCATGCCCGGTTCGACTCCGGGACCACCCATGGTTTTTGATCCCCCGGAGAAGGAGAGACAAGTGGACGACTTGATTATCGGAATTAAGTGCAGGGTGTTCGGCGAGGAGCTCGCCCGTCTTTGTTGTGACAGAGCGGCGTATCACCGTGGCCGAGTAGAAGTATATGAATTCCAGTATCGGCTGTTGATCAATAACATCACCGGTGCTGGGGGGTCTATGCGGGACCCGGCGGAAGCGATCAAAGCAAAGATGGAGGAACACCGGGCAGACGCAGAAGAGATGGACTTCATCTCCCGCCACATTCTGGTGAATGCTGTGTATGAGCTCGGGGTTGATGATCCCCGGAAGCTGGGCATTGCGAGGAAAGGGTACTGAGTATGATATCCAGCCCTGAATCCACCATCAGAGTAATGGCGGAAAAGCTTGAAGAAGGCCACACCGTGGTGTTCACGCAGGGTGCTACCAAACACACGGTGACGCTGACAAAGACTACGAAGGTCGGTCGGAAGACCGAAGTCAACAGCACGGGTATCACGCTGGATCACCTGCTCGACCTGATCGAGCTGGGGCTGATCAAAAGGAAGCACACGTTGAATGGTGCGAAGAGTCGCATGACCGTATTCAACTGGTCTGGCAAGCAGTACATGCATAAGGAGAAAGTCTGTGAGTGATAAGCAATTCAAGAGTGGCCAGAAGGTACGTTGCCTTGACGCGGCAGCATGTGACCTGAGTCAGGGTGCGATCTACACCGTGAAGTACCAGGATGACTACGTCCGGTTACAGGGTTGGGGCAACAACGGATACAGCTCTTACCGCTTCGAGCTCGTTGAACCGGACCAGCTCGAATCATACAACGTCCACTGTGGTGGACCTTACATCGCCCGCAGCGAGTACAACCGGCAGGGTGAGCTGCTGAAGAAAACCAGCGAGGCCCTGGTGAAGGTTGAGAGGGAGCGAGACGACGCCAAAAAGTGGTTCGACATGACAGTTGACGAGATCGCACAGGTACGGGCTTCGCTAAGCCATGTCGAAGGTCAACGTGATGCTTTGTTGAAAGAGCGGGACAGTCTGAAAGGTGATGTGGAGATCCTGAAAATGTTCATTGAAAAACTCAAGGAGGATCTAGTCAGCCAAGGATGCCGAATCAACATGGACGGGATACCCGTTCTCAAAGCACCCAGCCCACCGGCATGGCTGCGAAAGGGCTGGTGGTACGCGATGGATAAGTATGGGGGGTGGCTCACCTTCCCGAGCCAACCGTCAGTAACCAACAGCGGTTGGAAGGCGGGAGGGTACTCAAGCCTGCCGGAAGAATATCAACCAGACGTACCCGTTGAGCGATGGCGTGAAGCCTGCTGGCAGGTGATGGAATGAGTAAACAAAGGCAACCACTGACCCCCGAACAGGTTCGGCAACTATTAAATGTTTTGCGATGGTCAATCAATTGTGGGAAGACAGGAGGAAAGTATGTACCGAATCGTAGTGCCGCTGTGCGAGGTGCCTGACGGTGGCATCGTTACCAAAGTGCATGGGGCCAAGAAACATACCGTCCGGCGGGTGCTGAGGGTGTATGGCATCGACAACATGCCGCTTCTCCCCCCGATTAAGTGTGAGGAGGGGTGTGCTTTCCTCGTGCAGGAAAATGGTGATGCGAACGCTATGTCTGGCCACAAAGATGTGATCTGGCATGCTGACGAAGATGATCTTCAGCACTTACTAAACCCGCCGGAGGACAAGTGAGATGGGGCAGCTTGAATGCAAAGAGATCCTTCGGAGAGAGGGTAAACCGTACCCAAGGACCTGCCCTATCCATGGTCTGCTCCGCTGCCCGGACCCAAAGACATATTTCCCGGTTCGACTCCGGGCCGTGGCCTGTGTTGTGTAGCACTTCCAGATGGGTACACCGCACCGAAAGAGTGCCAGCGTGGCGCGAGGCAATACTCAATCGGTCGTCCCTGCCGCCAGAGCCATAAGCGGGGTCCAAATGGTTTATCAAAAGAACGACGGCATTCACCGGGTTGCCGCAGCCCGGTGTGGAATTCTGAAAACGGATGGTGCGGCACTCCGGTGAAATGCTTTGTTATCGTGCGGGGATTCAATGTCGCTCGAAATGTTTGGCTGTGAAGTGATGATCGATAGCCATAAATGTATTGCCATGGTGGATGAAGACAGGCGAATGATTCGAATTAAACCAGCGATTCCTGTACTAGTGGGAGAACGGATCGTGTGCGAACAAAAGAAAATTGACGCTCGTATTCTGTGGTTTGAGTTGTCTACTTCCCGTAGGTGGCTGAATATTCGGTATTGAAGTCACGATAACTTGTTATTCATCTGCGCGCAGGTTAATCACGTCTCCAGTGAGTGCCGGTATTCCTTGAGACTCTGAAGCAGGCTTGTCTGGACATCCTGCTTCGAGTCTGTCCGGTCCCTGACCATCAGGTCGACTGTGTTTGCGGCGAGGACCCGGTGAATCCGAACAGTTGAATCCACCCCCTGTCGCCAGAGCCGAGCGTTCAGCTGCAGGTAGATCTCCAGGCTGTCCGGCAGCCCCAGCCAGATGATATCCCGGCCTGCCCCGTACTGCATGTTCGCCCCGTGAGACAGGGCTTGAGCCTGCACCGCCAGCTCGATCACGGATCCGGAATTCCATCCGTCCAGCACGGCGTCGAAGTCGGAGGACTTCATCCCCCCTTTGATGACCTTGATCCCTGGGAATTCTTTCTTCAGCCGATCCACGTCATGCTCATATTGATACGCGATGATCACCGGCTTCCCCTGCAGTTCATCTACGATCTCGCGAGCTGCCTTGACCTTTTCGTGGTGGATGCTGTGCCCGACATGATCATTGTCGTACAGCCCTCCATTCGCGACCTGTTTACAGGCACTGTACAGAGCACCGGCATGAGAGATGTCCCGAGTTGCGCCAACTTCGTCCAGTGCGATGAACATCTGCTTCTCAAGATCTAAATACGACGTCATCACATCGTCGGGCAGATCCACCAGCACATCGTTGAAGATTAACTCCGGCATGGACAGGTAGTCCTTGATGTCCAGTCGAAGGCATAGGTGAGCGATCGCCTCCTGGATCTCCTGCTGCATTCCTTTCCGCACTTCGTATTTCATGAACCGCTGCGGCCCGTCCTGCACACAGAACCGCTCCCGGAATTTGGTTACGTTCTTGCCGAGACTTTCACCTTCATCCAGCAGCCAGATCTGGGGAAACAAGTCTGTCAGATCCTTCGGGGACGGGGTCCCGGTGAGGATCAGGCGATATGGGATACGGCAGCAGAGCTTCCGCATCGCCTTCGAACGGACAGAACTCCATGCTTTGAAACTGGTACTCTCATCAATGATGATCAGGTCCCAGGGAAGGCTATCCCGGCGAGAGCACAGGGTATTCAGCCAGTCGATGTTCTCTCGGTTGATGATGTGCAGATCCATCGGCATGCTCAGTGCCCGCATCCGCTTTGCCTGCGTACCATGAACCATGGCATATGACAGGTGCTGGAAATTCGACCACCGTTTAATCTCGTCTGGCCACACTCGTTGGCAGACCCGCAGCGGGGCGACGATCAGCGCTCGGCGGATGTACCCCAACTGCTTCATCATGCTGACCGCGTTCAGGCAGATCGATGTCTTACCGAGGCCGGGGTCGAGGAACAGAGCTCCGCCGCCCTTGGGTCCGTTCGCGATGGTCCGCTGGTAGATAAACTTCTCCGCAGTTCTCTGATACTCGTGCGGAGTCCACGTCCGTGCTACCTGTTTAGAAGTTGCAATGTCCACTTAACTGCCTCCGCCAGACTTTCTGTTCTGAGTACCGGTACTCCGAGATCCCGTAAATCGTCAGCCGTCCTCTGTTGACCCGGCTGGTCTCTGCCGTTCACCTTTTTGAATTCGATGCAGGCTATCTTCCCACCGCCCAGCAGTATCGTTCGATCGGGGAAAGCACTCGCCCCCAGATCGATCAGCTTCTTCTGCTTAACTCCGTTCTCCCGACACCATTTCACGAAAGCCTTTTCAGCCACCTTCTCGAGCTTCGGTTTTCGCTTGGCCGGCGGATCCCAATTTAGATCGTCACTTTCCATACCGCACACACTCCCCTGTTTCGGCATCGACCGGGCAGCCATGAGCCCAGTCAGGAATTACCAGCATCATCTGGTGGAACTCTTCTTTCGTGCCCCGCTCTGTCTCGGCTATCACTTCGTCATGCACACTGAGAATGACAGGGTAATCGGGATGGCTGTTCACCCGTTTAATGGCGGCTTTCAGCAGATCAGCCGATACGGCCTGCACGATGTTTTCGGTCAGCGTCCCGCCCCATGTATCCTGGCGAGTCCAGTAGTTGTTCTTACCGATACCCATAAAGGAGGCCTTGTCCTCCTCTTTTCCAGTCCATGGGTTCTCGGCAGGTGATACTTTTGGTTCGGCGTACCAGATGCACCTGCCAGACGGGAGCCGAATCCATGCCCACGTTCCGTTGCATCCGAAGCAGATGTTCCGCAGCCAGACGTACGTTCGGTTCTTAATGGCGTAGCAGAAACACTTCTCGCAGTCGCTCCAGAATTTCGGTATCTCAGGATATGTCCTCCGATACAGATCGACTACGATCTTCCCCTCCGTCAGGGTTTTCTTTTCCTCCCGTCTCTTCCACTTATTCAGGACCATGACCTCTTTCGTCTTACTCATATCGGGGACTTGGGGATCCTCCGCACATGAGTCGATGAAGGTCACTTCCCCCATCCCATACCCCAGCCCGAGTACGGCTTTCTTCCCGAGCTGGCGTTCTGGTCCTTTGGTCTTGATCTCCCGGTTGTAAATCCGAGAGGCGAACTGCGAATAAACGCAGTCATGCCGGTAGTATGCCTGCAGCATCGTGTCGCAGTGAGCCAGCCATGCGAGCACTCGAGATTCAATTGACGCGAAGTCGCTGACGAGGAATCGTTTTCCGGCAGGAGCTTTCAGGTAACTCCGCATGGCCGTACTCAGTTGTCCGAAGAACTCCTCTCGGGTTCCCCAAGTCTCTTCGGCGAGAAAGCCTACCGGATCATCCTGATCACGTATCACATCGTGGAAATGATTAGCGTCTTCCTCTTTCATGCAGTCTCGGGGGAAGTTGTGGGGCTGCCACCGGGCGCCCGCCCACCGGCCTGTTGATGCCTTGTGCCAGACCAGCGCGTCTCGCAGCCGGCCATCCCCGTCAATGTTGTCCAGCATCGACTTGATCTTTTTAATACTCGCAAGGCCGGCGGCAGCCCTCAGTTGAAGCACCCGGCGAGACGTGCCCTGGATTTCCGAATCACAGAGAGATCCGGCGACATCGTTCTTCGTCAGCCCGTCCATTGAGACGCCCTGTGATCGGACGAAATCGAGGATCTTGTCTCTCGCACCGACACTGGTCACCTTCGGAACTCCGGTTACTCCTGTTGTGATGTCGCGGATTTCCGTGTTGACCCGCTTCATCTCTTCGTTGATGTGGTACTGCGTGGCGATCAGGGAAAACATATCGGCCGGCACACCCCGTTCGTTGATCTCCTGGTCGAGCTGCCAGTCCTCGAGCAGTTCAGGCGGCAGATGCCCGAGATGCTGGATCAGCAGCGTCTGTACTTCGACGTCCTTCCGGCAGTACTCAGCATTGATCGCCAGCTTCTCCGGAGTTTCGATCCACTGCAGTGGTATGTCCCGCTCGGCCACTCCTTGCGCCGCCCACTTCTTTATCTGATGTTTCGTTGGTTTCTTCGGCTTGGTCAGCTGCATCATCACGTTGTGACCGACCATGTCTTTCTGCACAGCCAGACCAAGAGCAGCCGCCACGTCTTTCAACTTCCTCGGCAGGGCGTAGTAAGAGCAGACTGCCATGCTGTCCCGCCACAGGTGCTCTGGTATGTCTGGCCACCCCAGCTTTGGGGCTTGTGCCCGCCATACCCGCTTATCGAACGGGCAGTTGTGGGCGTAGACGGGAATCTGATTTTCGATGGCGTAGATGACAGCGTCAGGGCACTTGTCTCCGGGTTTAAATACAGGTCCTTCCTTCGGTACGAACACAGACCCCCGATCCTCTTCGAGGAACTGCAGGCCGATGCATAGAATTCCGGTCGTGCTGTTGCTGGCGTACCTGCGGTACGATGCAGTCTTGATCGGGACAGCCGACCGAGTTTCAAGGTCCAGAGTGAGTGCAGTGAACATCTGGTTGATCCATAAAAACAGCCGGGCAGAATGTCTGCCCGGCTGCAGTGCAGCGTGACGTAAGGAACCGCTGTTACTGTGCTGGCATTCCCGGATGCTGAACCGGGGGGTACTGAGCAGTCGGTACATAAAGACCCGGTTGTTGCGGGTTGTACGGAGGCTGGTAACCCGGCGGCATTTGAACCGGAGGATACTGCTGAGGAGCAGCGTACTGCTGGGGCTGGTACTGCTGAGGAGCAGACGGGTATTGAACCGGCTGCGTCTGGTACTGCGGAGGAAGCTGAGTTGGGTGCTGCGGAGGCTGTGAATACTGGTTCATACCCGCCGTCTGCATTGCTGCTTCCGGCATTCCGATCTCCCCGAACTCAATCTGCCCGGCCAGATGACCGAACTCTTCTTCCGCGGATCGCTGAGCACGACCGAGTCGTTCTCCATTTCGGATCAGCAGGACATGGTTAATGTAGAACGTCACCCCTTTCGACGTTCCGTTTTTACTGGTGTGGTGGTAACCGGAAGCGGTCACACTCGCCGCCACGATTACTCCCGCGTAGCACTCGTCCGGATCCGTCACAGGAATGAAGGTCGGATGGGTGATCGGCGAGTTGGGGTCACGTTTGACGACACCCGGTTTTGATGGGCTCTTCGCGCGGATGAAAATTCCCGGAGGGCCAGAATAGTTTTCCTTCGAAGACAGGTCTTTGATTGGCGGATGTTGAAACTGGGGGATCTTGTTACCGAATTTCTCCAGTGCGGCGGTGTGAACTGCGGTCTCGATCTGCCGTTTAATCCCATCGAAATTCGGGGAGCCATGGTAGATGAACAATTCACAGCCGTACTTGAGAGCCTCGTTCTCCGCGTTATCTGAGTTGTTCTTTTGGGGAACAAACAGATGAGGATAGGCGAGTACCACGGGAGCAAGGGTCAGACGACATGGGTCAGCGGACCCCGGTTTGTTGGTTGACATCAGGATTCACCATATTCTTTCAGAGCATTTTGAAATGTAGCGGCAAGAGCAGGAGTGACCACGTCACCAGGAGCAGACTCTTCCACCAGACGAACACCACGAAGCGGACGATTTACCATACCATGGAACTTAGACTGAAGTTCCTTGTCACTCTTCCAGCGACCCTCCTCTTTCAACAGGGCTTCAACTTGTGCCGGCGACTTCACCGTCACGTTACGGGCTTTCTCAGCGGGGATATCCAGTACCCGCTTCAGCCGGCGAAGGATGTACGTGTCCCCTTCGTCCTTCATTTCCGGGATCCATTCCCGGTTCCCAAAACTCCCAACCAGCTTACGACCCGGGATGACGTGTCCCTGCTCTGCGAGTGTTACCAGAGCACGCTCAACCGCAGTGAAAAAGCTGGTGATCGCTTCCTTCCTGTCGGACCAGTAGATCAGCTTATCGATGAACCCCTCGCTGGTCGTATCCACTGGTGCGAGTGCGAGGGTTGCGGCGTCTGACATCTCTCGTGTGATGGCAGGACAATGCATTTGCCGAGGGCAATACCGACAATGTTTACCGACGATCAGCAATTCAGGGGGAGACTCCGGCAGGTGACGATGTGCCAGGTACATCTGCACCGCTGCCCAGAGTTTCTCCCATACGACGTTGATCTCATCCAGCGTCGGCTCGTGGCGGCGAACTAGTTCTCCGAATGCCACTCGCGGCTGGACAATGACCTGCACGAATCGTTTGATTTTCGCCCGCTTCTCCGGAGGTAGATGGGCCATCGCCAGAAGCAGGTACTCGGTCAGCTGAGGCGAGTCACCTTCCACTGGCTTTGTCCCATACTTCAGGTCGATGATCAACAACACATCTTCACCGATCGCAGTGAAGTCACTGGTCCCCCCAAAGAGTTCTTCAGGCACATCCGGGTGAACCAGATGTCGTTCCGGAATATACTCCGTTTCCGGAATCCCCAGCTCCAGCATCAGCTCCCGAGCAACCTCGGTGAAGTATTTCACAGCGGAAATCATCTCGGCGGTAACCAGTGCTGGTTCACCGTTCGAGTAGATACTGTGCGTCAGGTCCTGGCCGAGCATCACAGGCACGTCGATGCCGTACATACTGTACTCGAGCAGCTTGTGGCAAACGGAGCCTTCAATAGCGGCGTCGTTCTCCCTGTCCTGCAGTTCCGGGCCAATGAGGTACCCGACGCATTCCAGGTGTCGATGTGCAGAACTTGGGCTAAAAACGTGATGGACGTCCGGCATGACCTAGAATACCTTTCCTGAGCGGGCAGCCAGGAGGCCGAGAAAATTCGGTACCTGACTCTGCTCAAGCGCGTCGAGATGGGGGCGGGAGAGAAACCCGATGGACTTCGCCTCGTTAAGCACCCCGAGGATGAACTCCCCGCCGCGTTCCGCCATTACCTGCCCGACGATCTGCGACTTAACCGCATTCACGTCGTAGTTCGGGCCGGGTGCAAAGACGGGTGGTTGTGTGTGAGCCGGCTGGGCTTGTGGGGGTTGCTGCTGCACGTGAGCCGGAGCCAGATGGGTGACTGGCATCTGAGGACCCGGCATTTGCGGAGCAGGAGCCGCGGGGGACCCCTGCAAAGGCGGAGCCGCGTTGAACGGGGGCTGCTCCGTATACTGCGGGGGTGCCCCGGGCATCTGCATTGGGGGCAGCACCTGTGCCTGTGGCTGCTGAGGGGATTGTGGAACACCAGTATGAACCGGCATTGCCGAAGGGACAACAGGAGCCGGTGATACGCCCGGCGGCATCCCCGGGATCTGACCAAGCATTGCCGCGTTGTAAGCGGGGCTGTTCTGCTGGTTCACCTGGTTCCGCTCCGGCAGCACTACTGTAGTCGTGCCCTGCTGCACCGTCGGCCGGGGGTTTGATGGTGGTTCCGGTGGGTTGGCTGCAGTTGCGATACCGCAGATCGACGCGAACTCAGGATCGAGTTGCGCCAGCTCATTCTTAGTTGACAGGGACAATTTGCTGAGTTCATCGAACGTCAGCAAAATACAGTAACGGGCCTGCATTCGGCACTCTCCTGGGGGAAGGTAGAACTGGGACAGAATTTGTCCCGGTAGTATGCCAACCGAGGGTGCTATCGTCAAGCCAAAATCTTTTCAGATTTTAGTAGATCGCAACGATGGCGCTGGCCACTGTACCAGTCGCCATGATTCGCTTCGGCCTGATAGGCAGGATGGTTCCGACCGGAACCGCGGTAAACAGGACAGTACGCCCGTCGACATCGAGTACGGTCAGGTTGCCAGCCCCACCGATGTATAAAGCCGCAGGACCTTGTCCAAAGATCTCCGCCACGTCAACGGTGTCGGAAGGTGTCTGCACAACCCACTTGTTTGAAACGGATACTTCCCTCATGTGATCTTCCTGCTCCATGTGACTGGTTGTTTGGCAACTTCCACTTCAACAGAGTCGCCCCACGTGAACGTGAGTTGCATGACTCCAACACCTTCGCCGGCCCTGCGTGTTTGATCCCTCGGCAGCTCGACTTTGAGATACCCCTCGGTTGGTCCGACAGCGGGTATCCACACGCAGGTACCTGTCACCCGGCTCGACAGGTTGTCCTGAGAGACTACTAGTTTCGCCAGGAAATCAACATCGGTTACACTCTTCGATCCAATATTCGTGATGGGGGTTCCGCCCGAGTCGCGGTAGTATATCTTGATGTGTCGGTTGACGTCATCGATATACGAGTCCCCGACGACCAGTGAGGACGGGAAGCCGGTGATCACGCCAGCTGTCCAGACTGCAGCTGAAAGTGCCGTAGCACCAAGAGCCTGCACCTCAGCCAGAATCTCCTGACTGGTTTCTTCGAGCGCGTCACCTCCACCACCCCCGCCGATCAGGCTGATTGGCAGGTCGTATCCATTGGCTACCTCGTTGTTGGTTCCGGCGAGGTCCACGTACCCGTCAGACAGCAGCACATTTGACGCATTAAAGCAGCGGAAATGGTACGTGCCCGCAGCGATCAGCGTGCCGACGAATGCAGCGACGTACTGCCCTTTGCTGTTCGTCTGCTCTGTGCAGGTGTTGGATGTAGCCACGACGGTATCTGATGTCCCTGCCCCTGCGAACAGTTTCATTGTGACCGTCTGACCCGGCACGGACTCCGCTACTACTGTCTGCGTTGCCATTACTCAGGATTCTCCGGTGGTGTTTCAGGGTCAGGTTCTGGCGGGACAGGTGCCGCCCAGTCTTCAGTCAGCGCGGTGATGTGGATACCGAATTCATCGGTCGTGTAATCAAAGGCTGCTGAGGCATACTTCTCAGGCACTGCCCCCGGGTATGCCAGATTGATATAGCCGATCAATCCAGCAGCGGCAGTCATCACCTGGATGGCCTGCTGCATACCGATCGCTTCGATCTTCTCCTGCATCTGTTCGGCAGTGTAGATCGAGCCATTCGGTGGGTCAGCCACACCCCAGAATTCGTGATACGCTTCTTTAAACAGGCTGAGGACAACCTGCTCAAGATGGTTCGCTTTGATCAGGGATCTGCGAGCGTGAAGCCCCGCGTCGAATTGTGCTTCTGGTACAACGAATGGCATTGTATCTCTTTCTATAGCACAAGGAAAAAACTGGATGTATTCGTGGATGCAACCGTGTACACGAAATCAATATTTGCTCGCCCGCCTGTGCCGCCAGGCGAACCTCCATCCCCAGCACCACCACCCCCACCACCTATGCCGCCATTTCCACCGGCTGCTCCCGTATTCCCGGACGCACCGCCTCCGGTCCCGTCCCCATTGTTCCCTCCAGCGCCCCCCTCATCCATCGCACCATCCGATCCCGCCTGACCTGTAGCACTGGTCGTGAAAGATCCACCACCCGACACAGTGCAGGTTCCGCCGGTCCCGCCCGCATTACCAGAAGCGTTCGCACCCTTGTTCATCGTGTAAGTGATGCCGCCATACGTGATGGTAGTAGAACCCCCAGCAGTAATCGCATAAGCGATCAGGTCACCCGGAGATACGGTTAATATCTTGGTGCCGTAGCCACCACCACCTCCACCACCTCCACCACCAGTTGCTACGCTGCCATCCCCACCCTGTGCTTTGGCACGAAACTCTAAGGAGGTCACTCCTGATGGGACCGTGTAGTTTCCGGATCCGCTGGTGATTGTGTCTGTTGGCATTATGGCTGCACCCTTACTGCCACAACGTCCCACTTCGCATCAGCTGCGTTGTAGATCATGCCGACGTAAAGAGTCTTGTTGATAGTGGTTGTGGTCGGCAGCGTCTCGATGGCGCGGTAAGCCGCATTCCAGGAGAGAGTTCTCGCAGTGCCATTGTCTTTGATTCTGATGATTCTCCGCATGCCGTCTGTCAGCGTGCCCGCAGGTGCTGCAAACGTCGCGTCAACTGCCAATGCTGTCAAATTATACTGATCATGTGTCGCAAAGTTCGGGCTCGGAGTCGCTGAGGAAGTCTGCGAATCGACCCTTGCGGTGATATTCTTGTTCGTCAGAGTGTCCGTGGTTGCTCGGCCAACCAGTGTATCGGTAGAAGTGGGCAGAGTAAGAGTGCCCGTGTTGATGATCGTGCCTGTGACGAGACCTCCCGCCGCGGTCACTCGTCCAGTTGAATCCACCACAAATACGGACGTGCCACCGTTTACGTGGTAGTCCGCGAAGTTTCCTGTAAACCCAGTCGCGGCATTGATGCCGTGATACGTTCCCGCTGTAGACCATGTGGTCACTGCAGTGGCTGCTGTTGGCTGTTGGAGCAACTGAGGGAATGTCGTAGTACCTGTGCCGCCCGTAAACAGTGCCCCGGACGTACGCAGCACTGCCGTAGACGCAGCCCCTGCATTAGAGGACGTCACTGCACCGGAGGCGGTCACACTTGTACAACTGATCGTGGTACATGTGACGCCCGCGCAGGACACCGCGGCCGAAATCGTCACGTTTCCATTATTGGCGATGCCAAATATCTGAGACGCCCCGACGTTGACCTGAAAACAGGTAGACGTGCCGGGTGAGGACGTGTCGATCATGTTGATCTGAAGACCAACATCATTACCAGCAGTTTTGTTGACCGTGTAATTCAGAGAGTAGGCAACCTCATTTGCCCCGTTATCTGTCAAGGCTTCGGCGAAGTTAAACGGAACCCCCGTTGTCCCCATACCGCTCAGTACAGGCCGGATCGATATGTCGTCAATGTCTGCCCGCATACCTGTCACTGGGACAAGGGACAAGTCACCATTCGTCTGAGCGGTAACGTACAGTGTCTTTACCCCGTTAGAAGTCGGCAGTGTGGATGCCTGAGCAGTCACACCACCAAAGACAACCGTGGTTCCTGCAACCGTCCAGTTACTTACCGTGTACTGGATTTTGTAGAGCACACCCGGCGTCGGTACTAATGCAACTGCTGGACGAAGGGTCGCTGTTCCTGCAACCTGTTTCGCTGCACGACCGGCTGACAGATCCCAGCTATCTACGCCGCCAGTTGTTCCACTTGTCCCACCGAACCAGTTCGTCTTGATGAAGAACTGAGCGTTGTTACCCGTGCCAGTGATATCAACAGCTCCGCCCGCCGTTGTGGTTTTTACAGTGATTACGCCTGCGGTGTTCGAGGCAATGAAGTAAAACCCACGATGCACCAGGCCAGCTATTGCAGTACCACCGCCGTTGTGGTATTGCACAATATCGTTGACTGCCCATCCGGGATTACTGGAGAGAGTCATCGTGTTGGCGGCGATATTCACTCCGGCAGTGGCGCAGGTAAACTGAGCAGGGGCAGCGAATGCACCATCAACCACCATCTCAGAGCCGAGTGTTTCATTAAAGGTGATCTGATCCACCGTCATGTTGCTGTGCGTTGCGCCCGTGGCAAACGGAAGCACACCCGTACCAGTCTCGTCGGAGATCACGCCACGTAACTGTGCAGATGTGGTTGCCGCAAACTGACTCAGCGGGTTCGCGACGAGAGCATCACCGGAACCAGCAGACAGTGTGACCGGAACCCATGCAGAACCGTTCCACTGCGGCACCTGATTATTGGTTGCAGAAGACTGACTGATCTCCGACAGCGGATGAGTATGTGCTGTTGGTGTGCGGGCATCTGACAACCGTGAATCATTGCCCTGACAAAATGTGCCTGATGTGCTGCCAAATGCACCGGCTTCCAGCACGCCCGACGTGCCAGTGATAACAGGCAGGGTTGCTGTGCTGCCAATCGCCCCGGCGTTGGTAATGTTACCGTGGGCATGAGATGCAGGAGTGAATGTCGACGGAATACCACTGAGTGAACTGTATGCCCCGTCGAAGTTGGAAGTCCCTGTTCCAGCCCCAATGTAAGTGCGAAACGCCCCGGCGTTTGCCGCCTCTAACGCACCGCGACCGAACGACGTGGTGGTCAGAGCGGCGATAGCTGTGAGGTCCGAGTCGAGAGGTTGATACCCTGCTGCCACTGCTGCTGTGGTTGCATAGGACGACAGATCCTGATCGCCGGTATTGGTGCCGCTGGAGGTTCCAGAGAACGTGCCGTTCTGCGTAGCCAATGTCCCCAATCCGAGGGTAGTACGCTGGGCGGAGGCGTCCACATCGTCCAATATCGCCCTTCCAGCGGAGGTGCAGGTAATCTCCTCCACATCACCATCGCCCGCAGACTGCCGTCCGAGAATCCTATCGGTCGCAGAGACGTTTTGAATCTTTGCATAGGTGATGGCGTCATTGTCCACCGTCCATGTAGCACCAGAAGAACTAACGGTAATATCACCTTTGTCGCCATCGGAAACGGCAATCGTTATGCTTCCAGCGCCTTCGGTGATGTTTATGCTTCCGCCATCTGTAAGGTTTGCCGCTTCCCAGAGGCCCGCAGGAGCATCGTAGATGAGCAGATTGCCGCTAGAAGGAGACACTGCGGAGACATTATGCAGCTCGTCAATCTCATAGCCGTTATTGACCTTCACGTAGAAAGAGCCAACGGTCGCACTAACTCTCTGTACGAATCCAAGTGCCACACCGTGATCGGGCGCAGAAGGCTTGGTAGTCGTGTACGCTCCAGCGGTCGTAGGGCTCAAGTAGACAGTATTTCCAGCCGTGAGGCCGAGAGTGTTGAGCTTATAAAGAGGCCCCGCGCTTATTACCCAGCCCTCAGCGCCCGCAGCGATACTTTCTGCAACGAACCCGATAGTATCCTTGGAGGTCAGCTCGCTATCTGCCCTGGCGAGCTTTACGGCAACACGGTTGCCCTGAGCGCCAGAAAG
>Ga0315904_10001030_pt1 | contig 44143 bp, 65 predicted proteins | sample LakEriMetagenome_6_FD_203529 | JGI IMG/M metagenome (GOLD analysis project Ga0315904, IMG submission 203529) | Freshwater fungal communities from buoy surface, Lake Erie, Ohio, United States - Buoy 12 MA120 | ecosystem: Environmental > Aquatic > Freshwater > Lake | place: USA: Lake Erie, Ohio... | reverse complement strand
GTTTACGCCGAGGCCAAGGGTGAAGGCTACATCGTTAAAGTTATGCGCGAGATTATCAAACTGCGCAAACTGGACAAAGCCACCCGCCAAGAGCAAGAGCAATTGGTCGAGCTTTACAAGAACGCGCTGGGGATGGGGTGATGACGTGGGAAGGTTAGGCTATAGGATGTTAGGAAAACCGAGAGCAAGAAGAAAGCACGGCAATAAACAGCGCACGCCGGACGAAAAGATAAAAAATGAAAACCTTTATGTTAATAATCTAATTGCCAAAATCAGACACAAAAAAAGGGTTCTTTCTATCTTTCGGGGCAGACCAAACAAGGGAGATGGGGCCGACCGCTCTGTGTTTCTTTACAAGTGGTCAATGCCGGGCAGCCAGTGGATTCAAGGGCAGAAGTTTTGGGGCGAAAACCACCAAGAGCGGTGCGATGCTGCAATTGCTCAAATCAGGGCTGCTTGTAATGAAATTATTGATGCGGAAATAGCCGCAATGGACAACGAGGGGATGGAGTGATGAAAAATCTGAACAAAGAACATTTTGAGTTTTTACTTGGCCTTAAGGATGGTGCCGATATTTTTGGCTTCAAAGAGGCACGTCTTGGCCGGGAAATAAAAAAATATGCGCCCTCTTGGATATTGATTGGTGAGGCCATGGGTGAATATGACGGAGCCGAGCGGATTCCATATTATGGGGCGCTTGCAACTCGCCAAGGGTTGAGAGGGGCTAAAGAAGAATTAGAAAAACTGGCCGCAATGAACAACGAGGGGATGGGGTGATGAGAGAAGAAGACATCGCAAAATTTGACGCAATCGTCAGGCGATACATCGAAAAGCCCTGTGCAGAAGGGGCGGTAGAGGTCATGCAGACCATCTGGGACATGAAGCAAGCTTCAAACGCTGAGATGTGGAAAACAGCCGAAGAATATTATGAAATCCTGTATGAAAACAAGGATGCCAGCCCAGAACAGAAAGAGGCAGTTCAGCAACGGCTTGACGATCTTCTGGCCCCATACAGCAATGATATTGCCTATTATGCTTTCTTGAAGATCAAGAAACAGCAGATTTTAGACGAGGGGATGGGGTGATGACATGGGAAAGGTTTTTGATCGCGCTGCTGTCTGTATGCCTTATTGGCACCGCATATTTACGGCTTGGGGCTGGTGATAAGCCATCCGAGCCAAAAATCACCATCGCCACCGACCCGCCGACCGGGTGCGAGTATCTGATTTACGGCACAACAATGACCCCGCGACTATTGCCAAACGGCGATCAGGTTTGCGGGAAAGGAGAGGGGAAGTGATGAAAGAAAAACCAATATCATTCAACGCGCCGATGGTTCGTGCTGTGTTGGCAAACATCAAGAAAATGACGCGGCTGGTGATATTGCCGCGGCCCGTCATAGATTCTGGCTTTGAGGCAAATTATGACGAACCAGAATGGGTGTTAAATTGGAAAAAATACGAGGATGGTTTTACACCAGAAGAACTGGCCAAAAAATGCCCATACGGCAAACCGGGCGACCATCTTTGGGTGCGCGAAACTTGGGCAGTTGCGATAAATGTTGAAAATCAAGACAACTGGCCTGGCCGGCCACACATTCAAGTGGGCGACATGCCGTTTTCAAAAGCTGTAGTTTATGCAGCCGATGGTCACTTTCAATGGTGTGATGGTGATGGCTTTCTGATTGATAAAAGCCAATGGAAACCATCTATTCACATGCCCCGCTGGGCCAGCCGGATCACCCTACGGATCACCGACATTCGCGTTGAGCGGTTGCGCAACATTAGCGAGGCAGACGCTATCGCTGAGGGGATTGTTCAAGGCTCAGATGGATATTTTTACACCGGGGTTCCTGTTAAAACAGGAACAGAAACATTTGCAAGATATGTCACAGCCAGAAACGCGTTTAAGCATCTTTGGCAATCCATTTACGGCAACGACCCGGTCAAAAGCTGGGACGCCAATCCATGGGTCTGGGCTTTGTCTTTCGAGAGGGTGAAGTGATGAAATACACGTTGTTTATGAATGGCAGCACTGTTGTTGGTGAGGGCAACACACCCAAGGAATGCGTAAAATCGTTTATGGAGCAAGGCTTCCCTGGTAGTTGGCTAAGAAAAGAAGATGGAATCTGGGTTTATTTTGATCGAAGCAATTCGCTCTGGGAGCCAGGCCCTAAAAATTTGCCCTATAAATCTTTCTGGGGACTTTTACAATACTTGTGCCGAAATCATAGGCTTACGCTTGAAAGGACAAAATGATGAAAATACCAGTTGAAATAGAAAATTTTTGGCGAGAATGGGCACCAAAGATTCCTTTTATTCAGTTTCCCGCTGATTGGAAAGTGGCAATCATGCCTTCTTTTAATGGGGCTTTAATTCGATATTGCGTTAAAAAATCAGCCAGTAAATTAGTCTGCGTTTACCTTACGGTTGACGATAGTCTTGGCCCGCACTGGGGAGTGTTTTCTTACGATGAAGATGATGATTTTGATGGGGAGATTGAGAGATGCGCCATGGATAACATAAACGAATTGCTGCGACTGATTGACCAGGCTGGAAAAGAGGCCGCCTCGCCAAAATACGAAGGAGAGAAAGAATGAAACACATTGAAGAAATACACATAGCCGACTTTGCACCGTTCAAGGATTTTTCCGTCAAGTGCGGAGATGTCAATCTGATTGTCGGAGATAACGACAGCGGCAAGACCCGGTTGCTTGAGTGGCTGGAGACAGAACCACCAAATTATTATAACGCAGAAGCAGCGTGGTGGGTAAATTCAGAAGCCAATATCACCCACAATTGGGAGTATATTTTTGATTACACACCACATTGCAAAATACGCTTGGTTGACGAGATGGAGCGCAACGGGCTTCACTGGTCTAAATTTGAGGGCGCGTGGCAACACATTTTTGCCGAATGTGTTGAAAAAAACCTTCAAATCTTTGTCGCTACCCACAGCTGGGATTGCGTCACGGCATTTGCAAAAGTGGCGTGTGAGTATGAAGGGCGGCTTGAAGGGGTGTGTTTCCGACTGGGGCAAAGTGCTTTGGATCGTGATAATGGTAAGATCATTGCCAGAAGCTATGAAGCACAGCAGCTAGCTGCATTGACCAAGGAAGGCGTGGAGGTAAGGTAATGGATGAATTTGGCTGGGCCATTGTCTGGGCCTTAATCTTCGTGTTTGCACTCTTTGCCCTTGCTGCATTCTCACCAACTGGGGCTGAAAAGAAATTCAACACCTGCATTGCCGGGAAAGTTGACCCGGCGGTGTGCGCGGTATTATTGAAACCAGCTTGTGGAGGGGCAAAACCATGACTCGCATGACCCCAGAACAAGAGGCCGAACTGCGCCGCCTAATAACGGACGGGTTCCGCAGCAAGAGCAAGTTGAAGAACATCGAGGCGTTTCTTGACGGGCTTAAAACACCGGTTAAGTTTACAGACACATTGAGGGAGTTTTGAGCAATGACAACCCACGCGCCGCGCAGGAAGTTTGACACGATTTTGTCGGTGGTGGCTCAAAACACCGGCATTGACAAAACACTGATTGTTGAACGAAACCGGACAAAATGCGTTTCGGAAGCTAGGCACATTGCGTGCTGGATTGCCTACCGGAAAATAGGGTATTCTCTAACACGGATTGCCAAGGCGCTGTCAGGCCGCAATCACACCACGATCATGAGTAGCATTGCGCGAGTCGATCATTTACTCAGATGGGACGAGGACATCATCACAATGGTTAACAACTGCCTTAATGATCTTGAGAACAAACCATCGATAATGACCCCCACCGTAAAAGTCAAAATCTTAGACCCACGCGCCAAGATGCCGCAATACGCCACGGCTGGCAGTGCGGCTTTTGACCTGGCGGCTTTGGAGGGTGACTTGATACCGCCGGGGGAGCAACGTCTAATCAAGACCGGCTTGGCAATGGCAATTCCCGCCGGATACGCTGGCGAGATACAACCACGATCCGGCCTTGCGTTGAAGTATGGGATCACCATCACCAACAGCCCCGGCCTGATTGATAGTGATTATCGCGGCGAGATTGGCGTTATTCTATACAACAGCGGCATCCGTGACTTTATTGTTGAGCCTGACGACCGCATCGCCCAGATGAAAATCATCAAACTGCCAGAAGTTGTGCTTGAACAGGTCGATGAACTTGACGAAACAGAACGAACGGGCGGCTTTGGCTCGACGGGGGTGGCGTGATGATCCAATATCTAAAACACCTATCCCAGCGCAAGCAGTCACGGCTGCCAACGGTGCCGGAGTTTTTGCGTAATGGTGTGCAAAGAGGGGATATTCTGGTTTTGAATCGCTTTGGGCAAACAGAATTCACAGAGCGAGGCTTATACAAGAACCACCCAATTGAAACAACTGATTTTGGTAATTTTTCAGAAAGAGGCTGGTATCTTTTTTCTAGAAATGGATGCAAATTATCGACCCACATAATCCGCATTGAGCGAAATGGCAAGGTGGTTGCAAAGGGGCAGGAATACAATGACTGAAGTGCTACCAACAGTGAAAAAGTTTATTTGTGATGGGTTGTTACGGCGCGGAGATGTGCTTGTTATATCAGACGAGTATCGAGAGCATTTTTCTTACACAAGACTGGTGTGGCAAGGGCCAGAATACAGCGCTCATGATAATAATTTTGACAATATTCTTAATTCGCGGGGCGGGATGCCAGACAACCTTGATATAATCAAAATTGAGAGAAATGGAAAAGCTGTCGCGCTTGATATGCAACCATATCGTGGTCAGCTTCATGTGCCAGACTGGAGTGAGCGCGAACCAAAACCTAAGCGCCGAATGTTTTTTAACGTGGCCACTTGGTTTTAATTTGGCAGGAATACACTTAAAGCCCCAACTCCCGCCGATACAGCTCTAAATCCTCAGTAGCAATATCCGGCGGGTGTTTCATATCTCTCAAATACCGCTCCCACAGGTAAATAGCCTGTGCGGCTTTGGCAATTTCCCAGTCACTGGCCCGAAGCTCTGATTTGCCACTGGCGAGCGCATACAGCCGGTTCCTGCCGATGCCGATGTCAACAGATAATCTTTTTACGTTGGGGCTGGCCTCTAAAAGCCGTGCAAAAATGTTTGTCATGCCCCTAACATGAACAATATTGTTGAGTTTGTCAATATTCCTGTTGACCTAAACAAATTTGTTGTGTTTAATCAATTTACAGACAACGGGAGATTAACATGACTGACTTAACAGCATCATTCGAGATCGACATTTTGATTAACGAGCCCGTGGACACGTGCGATGACCCGGCAACATGGGTTTTGACAAATGATCCAGAAGCTAATTTTTGCAGCCTTGAACTGGTTTTTACGGGCTATCGTTATCAGGGCGAGCTGATGATTGATAACGTCACCATAAACGTCAAGACAGGCGTTTTGGATGTTGAAACCGTCCTGAAAAGAAGCGGCATTACCGAGGCAATGGTGTTTGCCAAGTTTGAGGGAGACGAACCTGAGACGATGGCAGATTTCCTGGTGCGCAAAAGCTTGAACGAATATTACTGGGGGCCACGGTGAGCAACAACCCATTTACCCCGGCTGAGGATCAGATCATCAAACAAAGCCGGGGCAATCTAACCAATCGGCAGATAGCGGAAAAGCTTGGGCGGTCTTTGGACTCTGTTAAAAAACGCATACGAATACTCAAGCTCAAAAAAGAGAAAAACAGCCCGGCTTTTCCTAAGGAGATGGTTGATAAGATCATAGCACTGCACGGCAACGGCATGACGTCAGACCAGATTGCCGCCATTGTCGGAAAATCACCGCAGGGGGTTCGTAATAAGTTGCGACTGCTGGGGCTTGGGCGGCAGAAGCTTGCTTCACGTCCACCGCAACCAAAGCCCAAGCCTATTTACAAGGGTAAAACAAAGCCTGTTTACAAAATCCCCGAGCCAAAGGGTGAGCGGTATATGCCGGATACCTTGGCTGCTGTTATGGCGCTTACCACTGAGCAATGCCGCTGGCCGGTGGGGCACCCGGGGAAAGCTGGTTTTCGGTTCTGCCGCAGGGATCGGGACGGTAAACTGCCTTACTGCGAGAAGCATTACAAAAGAGCTTACAGATTGCCACAGCCACCAGAGGGGGTTACGCCATGTCCATCGCCTTGACACTATCGGGTCTTCTTGATGACCTTGAGCGCATCGGGAAATTAGGCAGCGACACCATACCGATTGACCGTGGTGTGTTTGATGCCATATTTGAGCGCCTGAATGATGCCTTTATTGAGGCGGCCAATCAAGAGAAAATCCCGCTGGCTTTACAAGAGGCCATCGACATCAGTGAGGCCGGTGAGAACGTGATCGAGTTCCCACGGGCACGGTTTGTAACAGCAAAGGATAAATGAGATGGAATTTAGAGAATTTAACAAAATATCGCGCCTGTATCGGGATATTGTCATCACTGAAAAGCTGGATGGCACAAATGCCTGTGTTGCCATTGGTGAGAACGGTGAGTTTTTCACGCAATCGCGCAATCGGATGATAACGCCAGAGGATGACAACTACGGCTTTTCACGATGGGCGCACGACAACAAAGATGAGCTGATCGAGAAACTGGGGCCGGGCCATCACTATGGCGAATGGTGGGGCAATGGTATTCAGCGCCGGTATGGCCTGACAGAAAAGAGATGGTCGTTGTTTAACGTGGGCCGCTGGGCTGATGATCGGCCATCGTGTTGCCATGTTGTGCCGGTGCTTTACAGTGGTGTTTTTGAGGATGGTAAAATCAATCACGCCATACAGCAATTGATTGGCAAGGGCAGCATTGCCGCGCCCGGTTTTATGAAGCCAGAGGGCATTGTGATTTACCACACCCATTCACGCCAGCTTTTCAAGGTAACACTTGATGGGGATGGTCATAAGGGAAACAACACATGATTAACCTAAAAACCCTATTCCGCCGCAAGCCGTTGCCATTGGTGCCGGACTTTCTGCGTGATGGCATTGCTGTTGGCGACACGCTGGTCACAAACCATGGACGGCATGTTAACTTTGCAGGAATTGATGGCGCAGACAATGACCGCCCTATCATGACCACAGATTACTGGAACTTTACCTTAAACGGCTGGGGGCGGCTGGATGAACAAGGCGATCTACGCGCCCTTCACATCGTCAAGATTCTGCGCGGCAAGAAAGTCGTGGCACAGGGGCAGCGATACTACACAGGGGGAAGCCAATGAAATACGCATTCTGGGCACAAACGGCTTGCTGCAACCCCGGCAATATCGACTATGTGCACAATTTCCTGAAAGACTGGGAGCAGCCGACCTTATGGCTGTCATTCAGCAAGTTGTGGCAAGACAAAGACGCGATAAAGCGCCTAGCACCACTGCGCCGCGACGGCATCAGGATCGAGGCACTGGTTGGGGATAAATCATGGGTTATCAGTCCAAAGACCGCGCAAGCACAATCCCTTAAAACCTATGTCGAGTGGGGCCATGAACATTTTGACGGAATCCATTTTGATGTTGAGCCTTGGGCAACAACAACATGGCGGATCGGCGGATACATCGAAAAGCAAGCAATGATTAGAAACTACATTGCTTTGCTGGGATCACTGCATGCTCAGGCCATCGACAAGCCTGTCACCCTGTCCATGGTGCCCCAGATGGCAAAGATCGGGCTTGCAGGGGTCGAGGCATCGTCCATACTAGCCGCGATGGCCAATTCTTTAGCACTGATGATTTACAACACCAAACCCCATATTTGCCGAAACCAGACGGCCAATATTGAGACCACAAAATACGTGCCGTTCTGGTCTGGGTTTTCAGTGGATGCACAGAAAGAGCCGGGCCAAAGCTATGCAGGGCAAACAAAGGCCAACATTATTGCTGCGCTAGAACGCCACAAAAATGAGGTAGTTGACCAGTTCCCGCTATGCCAAGGAATTGCTATCAATGACCTTGGTGCGCTGATGGAGATATGGACAAAACGATGAACGGCTATGAGCGCCAAGATCACAACGCCCCAGCAACGCCATGGCGTGATGCGCTGGCAATTTTGGTCGGGGTGCTGATAGCAATATTATGGAAAATGGCATCATGACACCCGAACAGCGCAAACAGGTCATTGAGTTGTCACAGGACGCCACAATGAAAACGACAGCCATTGCCAAGATTGTTGGCGTTACCAAAAACGCGGTGTGCGGTGTCAGGAAACGTGCCATGGATGCGGGGCTATTGGAAAAGCGCCCATCCATGCAAGTGTTGCATCGTAGGACTGCCGCCGTAAGGCCGCGCAGGAATGACAGGCGCACACCGGCAGAACGGGCCATCATGGCGCTGGATGTTGAGAAATGTTGCTGGCCAATCGGCGACCCCAAGATTGCCGGGTTTCATTTTTGCAATGAGGCGGCTATGCACAGAAGAAGAAAGCCTCGCTGGTGTGATAAGCACATCGAGGCGGGTTATTACAAAACACAACAGAGGAAAGGATAGGGTGATGACAACGACTGAATTTATACCGGGGGTTTTTTACCCCAATGAGATGATATCCTTGTTGCCACCGGGTTCATCCATAGCATGTGCCGACATCACAACCAAGGGCAAGCGACCTGAGCAAACAACCCACTTCACCGTCACTGAGAAAATTGTGACTGAGCCACCAAAGCCAAAACTGCCGACTGTGCCGGAGTTTCTTAAAGCCATGGCAATGATCCCAGAGGATATTTTTGTTAGCAACAGCGGGTACAGGCATCGCTTTAGTAAAATTTGTGCCAATGTTTCCTACCCGATCAGAACGGGGGACAGGAGTTGGACTAGGGAAGGATGGTATTTTGAACCAAATGAAGGAGACAAGGATTGCCCACACATCATCCGCATCGAGCGCAACGGCGTGACGGTGGCGGAAGGGCAGGTTTATGATGAGTGAGCCATTAAAAATTGAGTTTGAATGTTTCCCTGTGGGCGACAAACTACCGTCCGGCCCATTGTGGCTTTATTTTCCCCACAGAAAAAATGACAAATGGCAACTATGCGATAAATGGAAAAACGCACTTGGGAAAACAGGGCACGGAGAATTCCAGTTAATGGATGGGTTGGGTAGGTGGATTGTAACCACAAGACGACCAACACACTACGCTTATGCAATGCCAAACCCAGAGGGAGAGAAAAATGATTAACCCATTCAAAAAGAAGCCCAGGGCTTTTATCAACATCGACATCGAAAACGGGCGCATGGAGACGCGCTTTAACATCAACACCCCGCTTGCAGATGCGGAAGATGTTGGGCTTTGCCTAGGGGCAGCCACAAGCCAAGACCATCCCGCTGCTCGCGCATTCCTGCGCGGCCTTGTGGATGGCTGGGGGCAGCGTTACGGCGAGCCTAGCTATACTGACGCATTTGTTCCATTTATGTGAGGTGTTTGAAAAATGATTCTTCCAAACAAATACCTTCGTGAACATGAAGCACTTATCGGCGTCGGTTCGTTGTTATTAAAACACCTGTCCGTAGAAAAAACCTTATCTGGTCTATGGGATGAGGTGAAATCCGCTTCGAATGTTGGAAACTTTGAAAGATTTGTGCTGGGCTTAGACTTACTGTTTCTGCTGGGACTCGTTGAAACTAGAAGCGATAAAATAGTGAGGGCAGCAGCATGATTTACCGCATATATGCAAGTGACCCTAGGTTCAAAGCCGTTGAATTTCAGAGCGGTTTAAACATTATATTGGCTGATAAAAAAAGCGAGTCTGATAAGAAAGATTCAAGAAATGGGCTGGGAAAGACTAGTCTAATTAATATCATCCATTTTTGCTTAGGGGCAGATTCAAATAAAAAAATCCTGCCTTTAGAAACAATAAAAAATTGGATCTTTTATATTGAATTGGATCTCTTTGGTGAACGCATTACCGCAGCAAGAAGCATTGGAAATCATGGGATTATTAAAGTTCAAGGAAACTTAACCAAGCTACCATTCGCACCAGAAAAAGACCAAGAGGATGGGTTTGAATTTTATAAAGCTGTAGACTGGAAAAAATTACTAGGAATCTGCCTCTTTGGACTTTCAAGCATTAGCCGTACAAAATACGCTCCTTCCTTTAGAAATTTGATTTCTTATTTTGTAAGAAGTGGCGTTGATGCTTACAGTACGCCCTTTAGCTACTTTAGAGGGCAGCCCGCTTGGAACTCACAGGTGCATAATGCATTTCTTCTAGGATTAAATTGGGATCATGCCGCTGATGTACAGGAAATAAAAGATAAAAATAAGGCCGTAATCTCTCTTAATGCAGCGGTGAAAACCGGGATAGTATCCTCCAAAGGCGAACTTGAAGCAGAACGCGTAAGATTGCAGATAGAATTTGATAAAGAAAAATCCGCTCTTTCTGAATTTAAAGTGCACCCCCAATATCAGCAAATCCAAGAGCAGGCAAACACGCTAACTCGTAATATTCACGATGCATCCAATAAAAATCTTATGCTGCGTAGGAAGCTAGAACGTTATCAGGATTCTGTTCACTCCGAGCAAGCTCCAGATTCCTCTGCCGTTGAGATTCTTTATCAGGAAGCAGGACTGACCTTTGGTGATACGGTTAAAAAAACGCTCGCAGAAGCCAAGAAATTTCATAATGAAATAGTGCAAAATAGGAGGCATTTTTTGCAAGCTGAGATCGAAGAGCTTAAGAACCAAATCTCAGAGAATGATCGGATTGTAAAATCGGAAACTACAAAGCGGGCAGAGTTGATGTCTGTGCTTAGTACGCATGGAGCATTAGAGGAATTCATGGTGCTTCAGGAGCGTCTTTTGGAGAAAAAAGCAAAGCTCGAAGAAATACGTCAACGGATTTCAGATATCCAAGAGATGTCCACACGGAAGAAGGAAATTAAGGCTGAAAAAATTGAATTAGAAACCAAGCTCCAGAGAGATTATGAACAATCACGAACCGAATGGGAAAAGGCTGTTGCTGGCTTCAATGAAAATTCACAAGCTCTTTATAACGAGTCTGGCAACCTAATAATTAACGTATCGGACAACGGCTATAGTTTTGATGTTGAGATACCCCGCAGTAGTAGCGAAGGCGTCGGTAAAATGAAAATCTTTTGCTATGACCTCATGTTAGTTAATTTGTTTGCAAAACGCGGTCTGATTAATTTTTTAGTACATGATAGTACCATCTTTGATGGGGTAGACTCTAGACAAACCGCACAGGCTTTAGAGCATGCACATCGGAAAGCATGTGAAAGTGGTTTCCAATATATTTGTGCCTTTAACTCAGACGCACTTCCTAGGGATGATTTCAGTGGCGAGTTCGATGTTAATAGATTTATTCGTTTAACACTTAAAGACCAAGACCCAAAAGACAGCCTTATGGGATTTAGGTTCAATGAGTAAAAGGGAAAATGTGACCAATTTTAATGAAGACGTAGTTGAACAAGCTGCATTGGAATGGCTTCAGGAGCTAGACTATAGCTACAGCCACGGCAGCACCTTGCCGCGTATCAATCCGCTTACGGGCGCAGAGGATTATTCGCAAGTTGTGCTTGAGGATGAGCTGCGCTCGGCTCTTGCGCGGATTAACCCAAAAATACCGAGCGAAGCCATTGATGACGCGTTCCGTAAAGCAACACGATCTGCCGCACCTGAGATGATCGAAGATAACCGTCTATTCCATCGTTTGTTGGTGGATGGGGTAGATGTAGAATATACACGTCCTGATGGAAGCATTGCGGGTGACAAAGTGTGGCTGGTGGATTTTGATAATCCAAAATCAAACAGCTTTATGGCTGTAAACCAGTTCACCATCATAGAAAACAAGCACAACCGTCGCCCAGCCATCACGCCACGGCCCGGCCACATGCGGCAGCCAGCGGGTCAGTTTTTCCGTGTGATCGAACTGCTGGCCATATACTTGCTTGTGCATCCGCTGATGTGCGCCATGGCCGAATATGCACGACAGCCAGCCGGAGACGATGAATAGAGGCCAGAACGGGAACCCGGCAGCGCCAATGGTCAAGCCCCAGGCAACGCCAAACAGGATGCGATTAAACTGCGTGCTGATGCCCCAGTCATGTCCCCGCGCTCTATTGACCAGTGCGCCGAAGATGGCTGCCCAGATGATAGTGATAGTGGTCATTTCACAATCTCCCCCACTGCTTTTAGGTTTGCACATGTCTGCCCGTAGGCATCACCAAGGTCAACGATAAACCGCGCTGCGTCACTGGACGTGGCAACATCACCAACAGGCACAGGCGCACAGGTCAGCAACGCTGGCGGCACTTCTTGGCGCAGATAGATCGTCTCAGTGACCGGCTTGCAGTCCGTCGCGCACGCCGACAATAGCGTCACGCACAACAGGGGCAACAGGGCTTTGATCGTTGGTTTCATTGATTGCTTTCCTTGTTTTGGCAAGGGCCGCTGCCCTGCGCTGGTTTTCTGCCGTTGTGGCTGCCAGCGCGGCGGTGATGCGTTCCCGGTCGCGCTTGAGGCTTTCAATAGTGGCGAGGTTCTGCATGTTGGCTTCGGTTGCAGCTTTGGCAACGCTGTGTGCTACGGCGAGCTGGTTGCTTAGGGTGTCAATGCGCCAAAAGCAATACACAGCCGGAATGACCGCAATCAGGAACACCACACCGGCAGCAATGAATTTTGTCGGCAGGACTGGAAACATACTTGACCTCTCAAAACTTTTGAGCCATGATAGCACAATCATGTCTCCCCATGATACATTGTTTTCCTCCCTTGTTTGTGCCTATGAGAAAACCCGGTTCCCTCGCCGGGTTTTTTCTTTTTTATTCCTGAACAAATCTGTTGACGTGGCGACCTGGGTGTGGTTAGCTGTGTTTGTCGCCACATGGCGCTTTTATCGAACCATCCGATTACACAGGAATGAAAAATGTCTGACATTGAAAACACCATAGACACCGACAACGACACAGTAGCCGCCGAAACCGTTGAGGGCGGCGCGGATACAGTCGAGGTTGGCAACGACACCACAGACTAAGGAACAAGTTAGGGCGCGCACAATCTCCTTTCGTTAGCCTGTGGCCGGGCTATCGTCAATCAAAAGCGTCTCTCGTGGCCGAAGAAGCCGTGACTCGTGTGCGCCCTCCTAGACAATAGGGCAGAGTCATTAAGAGCGCAGGCCAGTTTTACGCCGAAGTAGCTCAACTGGTAGAGATGTCTTTGTAAGACATGGTTCCGGGTTCGAGTCCCGGCTTCGGCACTTTTCAAGGGTAGCTCAGTGGCAGAGCTGTCGGCTCATAACCGATCGGTCGCCGGTTCAATCCCGGCCCCTTGAACCACTTTTAAAAAACGGAGGATGAAATGTTTTTTCCACTTTTACAGGTTCTGTTTATTGCCCTGAAACTAACGGGCGTCATCGCATGGTCGTGGTGGCTGGTGTTGCTTCCCGCTATTATAGGCATCTTAATTCATATTATCGTTGCTGTCTTGATCGCATGTGGGGTTTGCACGGTAAAAGAGGATGTTGAAATTTATAAAAAAGAGTGGATACGCCACAATTTGCGCGGCGGCAGGCGGTAAGGCTTCGGCACTTTTTAACAATGGGGAGGAAAACAAAATGATCGACAAACTCATGCCAGCGATGCTGGTGCTATTGGTCGGGCTGGCGATTATTAACACTGGCTGGGACTTGTATAACAAGGCCCACCCGAAGGGTTACGAGCCTATTGCTGTGACAGACAAAGCCACCGGCTGCCAGTACATCTATGGGGGCGGCTTCGGGATCGTGCCGCGCGTTAATGGCGTGGGCGACCACATTTGTGATGAGGATCAGGAATGACAGAGTTGCTACAGGGCATGCCGAGGCCCGGCGAAGCGTGGCAGCACAAAGAGGGTGGCATCTATATTGTCAGAGATGTTGGCGTTTGGAACCTGTGGTCGTCAAGGCCGATTACATGTGTTTTTTATTCACACCTTGACCAATCGCCAGAAATTTACATCCGCGACCTCCCGCAGTTCATGAAAAACTTTACGAGGGTAGATCAATGAGAACAGACACACCCACCCTAATCAAAGCCATGCGCATTCTGGCGCAAGACATCCAGTCTGGTGACGGCGTTGCCAATGCGGCCATCGCAGAAGCGGCGGATCGGCTGGAGGAGATGGAGCGTTACATTTTCTTAAATGAAACTTTTACCTACCACAAAGTCGATGATGATATACCAACAGACGGCCAATATTTGATGTTCTGGCCTGAGTATGGCTGGTGTCGCGCCCTTTACGATCATGTCTTGTTTTCCGGTCAGGGATTTTGGCGGATTGAAGCTTACAAAAATGGTGGCCCAATAGACGAAATTGAATACCGGTGGTTTCTTGAAAACCCACCCACTCACTGGGCCGAAATGCCAAAAGACCCGGTTTAAGTAGGGGATGATGAGTGAGAAAAAAAAGCCTTTACGCAAATGGCGCTGTCGCGCGACGTCCAACACGCAAACGCTAGACTTGTCATTTGAGAAGATTGTTTCCGACCCTGGGTATAGGATTGAGGAGAGGTATAATGAATATATCATCACTAACCAAAGCGCAGCAAATTGAATTGGGTAAAATTTATTGCGGCAGTGAAGGTGCGTATGCGAACCCGCAGACGTTAAAAGCACTGGTTAATAAGGGCTTAATAGAGCGCAAAATAGGGATGATTTTCAAAACACAAACGTATTATGTCCCGCTTTCTGTTCACTACATGGTGACGCAATGGGCCGCCGAGGGGCTACTTGATGGAGACAGCAATGACTGACGATGATTACAAACCCACATCATTTGGCGCTCTCCTTGTTGCAACAGAATTGACGCGGCGAGGCCATGATCCTGAAACAATCATGGAAAAAGCCCAGGAAATTTGCGAGCGCAACAACCGAGAAGCTGAGGAGCAAGAGGCTAGGGAGCAAGCGGAACGGAACATTCTTGATACGGTCATGCGGCAATGGCAAGGAATTGAATTTGCTAGGTTTCGGTATTTGAAAGAAAGCACTTCTGATGATGGTAATGTTTGTATTTATTTAACCGCCGCAGAACTCCGCGCCGCATTTGGCCGGGATAACCCGCTGATTGCAGCGTTTGAGAAAAGGAAGGAGTGAAAATGATGTTCACCGATGATGAAATGGAAATGATTTTAACGGTAGTTAGCGAGCAAAAAAGATTTATAGATAAAGTTTTGCATCATGTCCCAGGGCTATTGTCACGGTCGGATCGTGATGATCTAAACGAGCTTCATATTCTTATAAATAACGCAATAACCCGCTGGAACGCAGCAAAACCCTCTTACCGTGTGGAGCGTGAACAATGACATCAGATTTTGCCGAGGACGCCGCTCTTTATCAATTCGGCCCACGCGATGGCGTGTCATATAAACTCAATCTAGACACGGGCAGAATTATCAGGTGTTATTACAAGAACGGCCTGCCAATTACAGAGGCTGAATTCAAGTCAGAACAGGCAAAACAGGAGCGAACAATGACCGATGACACAGAGCGCAAGCCGGTCTTATTTGAATGGTCAGTGCAACAAGACCCGTCTAGCTGGGAGCCAGAACAGCCGGTGATCCACACCCTGCCGCACATAAAAAGGCGAACGGGCTGGCATATCAGCACCAAAGCAACCAGATCGCACAAGACGATTCAATTAGCAAATGAACTGCTGGCCGAGGTCAGCGCACTGCAAAGCCAAAACGCCCTGTTGCTCGATACATTAAAGAATCTGGTCGCATGTCAGGATTTGTTGGCAACGCAGCGCGGGCTGGTAGATTTGGACAAGTGGATACCCGCGTGGAAAGCCGCCGAATCCGTAATTAAAAGCTGCGAGGGTAAAAAATGAGTGATGACAAGAAATCACCAATAGATCAGGGCATGGCACCCTTGGCGTCGCCCCGATCCGGCCGGATCAACTCACACCATGACTTTTTCTCTTTGCAGGGCCTCATAGGGGAGACCGTAACCATCCCAAAGGTTTCTATGATTGAGATAGATAAACGGCTGGGCGTGCTGTTATATCAGAACGCCATGTTGCTTGAGGCGTTGAAGGGGCTTTATGATAATTGGTATGATGATAATGAGCCTTTATCAGAATGGGGTAAAAGAGCCAAACGCGCAATCGAAATGTGTGGGGGCAGCGAGATTGACACCCTACCCACCCCCTGATAAAATCATTGCACGCGACGGGTTCCGTTTCGGTCAAGGCCGTCTCCACCCGTTGTATCTCCCCTATCGCTTTGGCGACAGGGCGCACCGGTTAAAATCCGGTTGCTAAAAAGGCTTCGTCATTAACTTGGCGAGGCCTTTTTGTTGTGCTGGCATTGCCGACCCTATGCGATTATGTAAACCATACTTTAACTAAAACCACCATTTAGTTAAACTAGGCCGCTTTTTGGTTCACAAATGGCAATGGTCTCCCTGCCTGTTGCCATGCCATGAGCAAGCCAACGATCCCAGCCAGCACAATGATTCCGCCAATGACCATCTGAATCTTGTCACCAGAGGACAGCGCTTGTTGCTGGGTTTGCAGGGAGTCGATGACCTTTGTAACAGGATCGGCCAAGGTTGCAAGCCCTGTTGCTGTGCTGGCCCCGGCTGCTGTGACCTGTTCGGGTTTGACGGGTGGAACGGGAACGACATAATTGCTGGAGACGAATTTGCCAGTGGCTTGGCCAGTTGTCCAGAGGTCGGCTTCGACCTTACGGCGGTTCACAAGGCCGTCAACAATTTCTTTCCGCTTTGTTTTTGGGTTATAACCCTTATTCCACCTTGCCAATTCGCCCGGCACAGCATCAAGATCACCGTTATTCAGCTTTTTCAGCAACGTGCTTTTCTGGAACGCCCCAGCTCCGACATTGAACACAAACGACACCAAGGCGTCATATTGGTTTTGCGTCATGGCTTCGATGATATGCGGCTTGACGTATCGCTCAATTGCCCGTGTGACGACGGATATATCATCGTCAAGCAATCTTTCGGCCTGTGGCTTCGTGATAACGTCACCCTCTTTAACATCGCCTGTATGGCCGTATCCGATTGTCCAGATGCCTACTGGGTCGAGATAAGCAACCAGCTTTAACGCCTCCCACTGCTTGATTTTAGCGCGACCGTTGGGGGATAGGGTTTTCATGTTCTCACATCCCATGGACAATACGGCTTAACACGGCACCGGCGACACCGCCTATAATACCAATCAGCCATTTGGCAACGCTTTCTGCGCCCTGCCGCTTGGCCTCAAGCATCTTTATCTCATTGATATTGACAGTCAAGGTGTCAACCTTTGACTCAAGAGACACAACAGTTTTTTGCAAAGATTCGATCGATGCCGACATCCTGCCCATTTCGTTGTCATTCGGTGCCATGTTCATATCCATTATACCACGGGTTGCGTTTGTGTGCGATCAATATTCAATCAGGCTTTCGAGCTCCCAGCGGTCACTAAAGCTTGTGCCACTATAACGAAATGTTGCCATTGCGCCATTTGCACCAATAGTTTTGTTGGCAGAGCCAGCCAGCCATATTGGCCTATTTGTTGCGGTGGGGGCTGGGCTAGATGTTTGATTGTGGTTAATAGTTGCAGAGCCAATAAAACGCACAACAATGCGAGTGCCAGCTTGGCAGTTTGTGTTTGCAATCAGCCGCATATCAGCCGAAGTGTTGACAAAAATTTGGTTCCCGTTAATTGGCGTTGGTGTCAACAGATAACCGCCGCCAGCGGCCACAGTGCTTGCTGTTGTGTGCTGCTTCTCTTGGATCATGGCTGACAACACCACAGCCTGGGACGCCCGATCCAGTGACATTAGCGTTGTTGAAGTGGCACCAGTATCATCGTAAACTTGAAAATCAAGGTTATTTGTCGTGCTGTTCGTCCGCATCCGCCAGCGCCGCACTTTGTTTTGTGGAGTAATATCGCTCGTGCCAACAATCCCGCTGGTAGGATCAACTAAGATGCGGCCACCATTCACAGCAAAGTCTGCGGATGTCACCGTCACAAGCGTTTTGTTTGAGCCGTAAATGATACCAAGGCGCGTTTGCATATCGCCCTTGCGGTCAGCGACCTCAAAGCTGATGTGCTGGTGCTGGTTTTCAGACGACACGTTATTGGGCATGAAATGTGCCAGTATCCACGCCCACTGGAACCGTGCATTTGTGCCAACGGTTCTGCCGACCTCATACCAATAGTTGTTCCCGCCGTCCGCGTCCGTGTTGTTTGTAAGGTAAATAACATCACCCGCAGATGCGGCCCAGCTTGTCTTGTCCTTGAGATAAATTCTGTTGTTCGTGCTGGTGCTGCTGCCTGTGTTGTGGGCGACAGTAATGGCGCTGCCGAACTTCAAAGCAATAACATCGCCTGCCGTCCAGCTTGTGTTGACGATCATATTAAGCGTGGTGCTGCCTGTAATCGGAAACACGCGGTTGCTTGACACGGGCAGTGTCAACAGCGCACCAGACGCAACCGGGCTGGCCTCGTTGGTAAGCCCCAGCGCCGCCCCTGCTGTGCCACCAGTGGCTTTGATACTGGAAACAACGCCTTGGATTGGGCTTGCGATGATTAAGCCGTCAAACTCATCAAAGTTAAGAGTATCCTTAAAGCATTGAGCCTGGCTATCTTGCATCCCTACGGTGCTGCTAAGAGTGACGCCAGAAATTGTGTCCGCATCAAGAGGATTTAGCGCGGCGGTTAGAGCACGGGCAAGCTCTGCCTGCGTTGTTGTAGCAAGAGCGGCAAACCACCCGCCAGAGCGCGTCAATGTCCTAGCTGTGCCGCCGTTAATTGCAACCGTCAAAACCGTTGTGGATGTGAATTCGATGTCATAGGACACACCATCAACACTAATAATAATGTCAGTCCCGGCGGTAATGTTGAAAGTGCCGGTTGTTGTAGATGGCAAAGTTGGCACGATTATTGCAGTGCTTCCTTCGCCATACCATTTGACACCGCCTTTTGCCCGGCCGCCCAATGAAATCAACCGTAAAAGGTCGCCGTACGGTGCGCCGCCATTTGCTTGCTGATAGGTCGCAATCTCAATACGGCGCGTGGTGTCGCCATCGGAACCGTCAACATTGCCGGATTGTGTTGGATTAAGAATGATACTGTTTCCGGGATACAGCGCCCCGCGTACGAGATTCCAAAAAGACATAACAGTTTCTCCTTATGCCACAAATTCAGTGATTGAAATTACAGAATCTGGCGATCCAGTATGCAACAAGGCAGATATTTTATGGCCGCGCCCAACCGTGAAATAGTATGAAATCCCAGGGGCCAGCAAAGTGCAGGCTGTTGGGTCAATTGTCGCTGTCGGTGCGGCACCAGATTTCACCCATGTTGCTGATTCGCATGTAATCAACACGGCAGTTTGCGTCCCTTGCCCGGCATCACCAAGGGCAACAGTTTTTTGCTCGACACCAACCGCAAGGTTCATCCCCCTTGCAGCCCCTGCTGAAAGATTAAACGCATCGAACGGGACGCCGGTGCTATCGCGTGCAACTGTACTCATTTTATAACGCCTTTCTTGTTGTAGTCATTCCACTCTTTGTTGAAACCATCAAAGATAGCCTTTTGTTCAGCGTCGTTCTTTTCAAGACGCTTTGCATATTCTGCCCGGTTGATCCGCTTCTCGGCATAATCGACTTCTATTTCTGCGCGGTCAGATTTAGCCCGTTTCAGATCACGGCGGCTCTCTTTAAGCGTGGCCGACATATCGTCCATGCGGCCATCTTTTTCATAAAGGGCATTCAATTCACGATTGCGCCCGGCATCTTCGTATTGCTTGGCGTATTCAGCAAAAGCATCAATCTTTGCCGCACGATCATAAAAGGCGCGTGCTGGATACCATGCCATGTCATTGCCCAGAAACTGCCCGACAAGAGGCAGGGATGATGGTTTGTTCTCACGCACTGGATCGGCAATGCCTTGAGCATAATCAACCAGCCCCTTGAAAAAGCGCCCTGTGCCGCCGGTTGCGTAACCAAAGAGATAGTCAAGCGTGGCTGGCGACACATCAACCAGCCCTTTTTCAACGTCACTGCCGCCAGTCATACTGTTCAGCGACTGGGCAATGCCTTTTGAAATCTCGGACGTGTTGGCATAATATTTTTGGCTGTCAGGCCGGTAATCGTATTTCCCATGCTCCGGCACAATCGGTTTGCCCGTCCAGTCCTGGTTCAGGCGCAATTCAACGCCAGGATCAAGAATTGTCGGGGCAACAAGCGTCCACCAGCTTTGTGCTCCGCCAAGCGGGTTTATGCTGTCAATGACATTCATTGCCATACGCCCAGCCGCTTCGCTTGGTGTCTCCACTTGCAGCGCGGCTTCGGCGATATGTCGGCCCAAATTCCAGAACATGCTGAAAAATGATGGCAGGGTGACAGGCCGGATATACGGCATTTCCTTGGTAGCCAAGCCTTCGGGCAAGACAAAAACCAATTTGCGGGATTTATCAGATTCCGATATTTTGCTGTAAACACTTTGGCCGTCTTCGTCATCTGGCGAGATCAGGGCATTAACAAGCGCCATCATGGCCCCAGCCACAACAAGGCCGCCAGAAATGACCTGAACATTTTTATGTGTCAGGGCCTTCAAGGCTTCGGTTGTGCCCTGCACCGCCGCGCCAGAGAAGGCATAGAGCGCATTCATTGTTGGCGACAGTTTACCGCGCAGATTAAAATCTGTCGTGACACGCCGGGCCGCATTGGCCGCCCTCTCTTTTGTGTAGCCGCGCTGACGCAGATTCTTATAAACAGCCAAGCGCAACCCGACCTCAATCCCGCTATTAACCTCATCAATCATGCGCAGGGTTGTGTCAAAAACCTTCTTTGGGGTTATGCCCGACTTCATATTTTTGAGATCGCGCTCAAGATTGGCCGCAAGATCGGCGACAGCTTTCAATTCAATGATAGCCGTCCTTGACCCTGCCGCGCCAAACTCATCCGCCCACTGGCCCCATTCGCCAGTAAATTCACCCTTGGCAGCGCGATAGGCGGCCTTCACAGAGCGGCCATAATCGCGCATGACATCCTTAACCAGCCCTTCTTCTTCAAACTTGGTCAGGGTAATTGCTGCAAAACCAAGATCGCGCTGCAAATTGGTCAGGGTGAAGTTTGGTGAAAACCGGGTGTTGATTGCCTTGAACACATTCGTAAACACGCGCATGACGCGGACAAAAGCATTCATCTGGTTTGCGTCAAGGTTTCTAAACGCACTGCCCAATTCAGCGCCAATCTTGTTTTCTTTCTTGAAATTCAACCGCCACTCTGCGCCCTCAAATTTTGCCGACAGGGTATAATCACGATCCTGAATTGCCTTGGCTGGGCGCATTGTGACGATGCCATTTGACACCACTGGGCGCATCTCGACCTTTTCCAACGTCCAGATATTTTCATCAGGAAACGCGGTTGCAAATTCGATCAATGCCTGCGAAACAGCATTCTTTTCAGCGCGAACAATGGTCTGTTCTGCCTGGCTGATTGCGTAGGCAAGGATCGTCTGCGCCTTGCTGGATCGCCCCAAGCGCCGCTTGCTCTCATCGCCCTTGATAGAGAACCCGGAACCAATGCGCGGCAGATCGGGATCATCGCCCAACAATTCCTGATTGCCCCGCAACGGCACATAATGCGGGGTGTTTTCGCGGTATGCCTTGGCCGTATCGGCTGTTATCAGGCCGGACTCAACCGCCAGGTCAAGGGCGTTGTTGTTCATGTCCCAGACAAGCTGCGCGATCGCTTCAAAATCAGCCGTCTTGCCGGATTGTTCAACGGCCTCAAGCACCCGCGCCGCCTCGGCGTTGGTCATGCCAGAGCCTTCGTCTTCATTGAATGCCGGGTTAATCTTGGCAACGGCAGCGTTTACTTCTGGCGCGACCTTGGCATAGAGATATTCCTCAAACTCAGCCAGATCAATATCACGCGCCACCAGCCCTTGCAGAATCGGATCAACCGAATTGCGTTTCAGCTTCTCAATACGATCCGCTGCCTTTGCCGCCCATGTCCGGCGCAGAAAATCAACATTGGCTTCGTCCGGCAAGACAAAACCAGCCTGTTCAACCGACTCAACCAATCGTGTTAGGTCAAGAAAACGATCCTGGAAATTGCGGATCATGTCATCAGATTGCAGCTTTACCCACTGCATAGATGCTTCCTTGCCGTAAACATCCCGATCAGGTGAATACAAATGATCGAATAATCCCGTCATTGGCTGCACGGCGCGTTTGTCGTTTAACTCTTTTAGGGCTTTCTGCTCACCAGCCGACAATTCACGCTTGAGCAATGGCCGACCGCCGGGCTGGCCCCATACTTCAAACTGGCCTTGCGATGTATAACCATCAGGGGCTTTTGCTTGTGATGTTGCCGGGTAATATTTTGTGTCAATCGGCTTGCCGTCTGCGTCAAGTTTTGCAAACACATCAAACTTATCGCCCGGCTTAATATCCAGCGGCCCGTCTTTCTCGATGTTGGCCCAAATAGCATCTTGCGCCGCTTCACTGTTGGCAATCTTGGCATCGAGGATGTCCAGCATCTTGTTCGCCGATGCCAGTTTATCCTGCAACCGCTCAAGTGACCGTGCGTTTTCAGACAAGCGTGTTTTAATCCGCTGCTTTTCTTCTTTGGAAACGCCAGCTTTAGCCGCCTTGCGCTTATCTTCGAGGGCAGAAACTTCTTTTTCAAGAGCCTGTATTTCGCTCTGGATTTTCACCTTACCGGCATTGTCGGCGTTTCTATACGAACGATCCAGCGCATCAATCTGCTTGTTCTTTTCGTTTATCTGGCGCGTAGTGTCCTGGATCGTCTCAGCCTGTTTGCGGTCATACTGAATATCTTTCAAATCAGCGTTGCGCTTTAACAGCGTTTCCATCTCGCCGCGCAGTTTGGCCTCAATGCCAGCCACAACCGCCCGACGCTTTTCGTTCCGGTCAATCTTGGCCTCATGCTCTTTCATGACAGCAATGCTGTTGATGCGTTGACGCGCAGCCGGATCATTGCGCAACAAGGTTGATATTGCTGGCGCAAGAAAAGCACTGTTCCGACGGAAAGAGATTGTTCTTGCTGCTGGCAACGGTTCCGCCGCAACAGGCGCTTTTTCAGTTTTTGCCTGAACGTCGCGATAAGCGCCGGTTTTGATGTCTTTGAAGACATCCTCCCAGTGCGTGAATTTCTCACTGCGGAAGAACGCTTTTGTTCTGGCAAGAAATGTTTTCAAGTTTTCAAAGAACCGCGCCGCAAACCCAGCCTGTTGTAAATTGCCACCAGCCCATTTTGCATAAGCCACCGCAACCGCTTCTTCAAGCTGCTGATCCTCGGTTAAATTGGCATAAGCTGGCACGTTCTTGATGCCAAAGTCACGCGCCCAAATCTGCGCCTTCTTGCTCAATGCTGGCCAAACGCCATCAAGCGCCCCGATAGCACGCAGATAGTGAATGCCCTCATGGTTCAGCGTAGCAATGGTTTCCGCATCTGACCGACCGCCAAGCACCACAGACGCCCAATATTCCGGCGAAAACCCTTCTTGATTGACCTCAGAAAGCGCCCCTGTTGCCTCATTGCCATTGAAAACAATGACATCTTCAACAGGCTCAACGCGCAATTGTGCCCCAAACGACCGCAACCCGGCGCGATAAATCCGCTGCGCCAGATTGCCGCTTTTCTTGTCGAATTGCTCTGTCGTGTCGCCGCTTAAGCCTTTGGCTTCGAGAGCCTTTTTTGTAGATTTGCGACCCGGCTTTCCAGCACCAGCTTTTCCTTCGGATCGGTTTCTTCCGCCAGCATTTTCTGATACATTTTCAGGGCCACTTGTTCCGGTGACGGTTTCATTTTTTGGTGCCTTTGCTTGTGGTTCGGCTGGTGTTACCGGCACGGCAGGAGCAACCGGCTCAACCGCCTTTTCATCCTCATAAACCTTCTTGGCGAAGGAGTCATCCAGCTTTCTGACAGCTTGCGTTAAAACCTGCTCAGGCGACACTGGCGGCTCACCGAACACGTCTGGCTCTGGCTGCGTTGCGCGGATTTCATCGACATAAAATTGCAGCGCATCAACCAGCCTTTGCCGCCCAACTGGCTGCTTGTAGCTTTCCCGGTTGCGAAACATCAGATCAAGGAACAACCGCGTGATCGGGCTTATCTCTGTCCCGTCAAGACTGATTTGTTTGACGGTATCCGCAAGGGATGTGCCGTTCTGGCGCGACTGCTGCACCAGTTTGACGGCCTCAACAAGATTTGCTGACACATCGCCATCTGGATTGATTTTGCCAGCCTTTGCCTCCGCCGCCATTTGTGCGAACGGCCCGGCTACATCTTGCAACGCGCCGCCAAGATTTTTAATGTCGTTGTCGGGATTTTCTGTCAATGATGCAACGATGTTGCTATCACCATAGGCCTTTGCCAACAGCGCATTATTGATCCGGCGGATACCTTCCGCGCTGATTGTACCACCAGCCTGTGTTTGCGCATTCAGATCATTCACGCCGGAAACGCGGTTATTGAACCGACGCACAAACGCCAGATTGTCCGTGCTGTCAACCCTTGGCCCTTTGAGCATTGCCAGCATATCGTCAGTTAATTCTGCTGCGTCTGCTTGTGCCTGTTCAGCATCAGACAGTTTCAACGTCCCGCCATCCTGCGCCGTGCGGTTCATCGCGGCGCGTTGTTCCATCGTCATCTCATTCTGACGCACGCGAACAAGAACGGGGTTTTGATACCCGGCGGCTTCGGGGTATTGCTGGATCAAATAGCTGCGATATGGTTCGGCCTTGCCTGATTTATATGCCCGGCGAATGCCAATGGTTCGACCGTTGCCGCTATCAACAACATTGTCTTGACCAACAATCGGCGCACCCTGTGAGGCAAAAATATTGTTATCAAGCCAGCGCGGGTTCAGGTTGTTCTCAATACTGGCCACCTGTTGAACCGCGCCGCTTCTATCCCGATTGCGTGGCTGCAATTCTTGCGGATAGTTTTTGTTCTCGCGCAGATCATCATCGTTTGATGTTATCAGGCTATCGGCCTCAACAATCGCATATTTGACAGGGATTTGCGTCCCGTCTGCCAGATCGGCCTGTGCTTCTTTAACATACGTCCGACCCTCTTCATCACGCGGCCTTGGCATGTTGGGATTTGGCGGTGCAATTGGTGCTTCAAAACCGCCTGTTTGCTGTGTTTGCGGCACAATATCCTGAACCGGCGGCGCAAACATCTCTGATTGCTGCTCTGACGCGGTATTTTGAATTGGCAATTCCTGAACAGGCTGCGGCTCTACCTGTGGCGCTGCTGGCTCTGTAATCGTCACCGCCTGTTCTGGCTGCACAGGCTGCGCTGGCATATCAGCGGAACCCCTGGGCCGGGCAATACCCTGAACAGGATTCCACTCACCAACGACATTACCGGCTTCATCCAACAGATCAACAAACGCATCAACCGGCGGCGGTGCGCCTGTGATTTGCCTGGGCACTGGGATCGACGCATCAGGGCCAGCGCCACCAATCGGCGCTTTGCTGGCATCATCGGCCAGTTTGCGGCCTTCGGCAATCAGGTCAGTCGGCAACGGGCTTTCGACATCGCCCGGCTTGACGTATGGCACTAATTCTCTGGCTCGCAAGGCATCAACACCAGAAACACCAGCACGTAATGTGCCACCAACGCCAGCCCCAGTTAAAGCCCCAGCGGCGGATTGCTCAAGCGCAGCAGCAGGATCAAAACCGGCCTTTGTGCCAAGCGTGCCGCCAGCATATTCAAGCGGCGATTGGATGCCCTCGGTTATTGCTTCTGTGACAGCAGCGCCGCCCACATCTTTCAAGAATGGTTTGATGCCTTGTTTGAGGGCTTCACCAGCCCCTGCTTTGAATATCCGGTCAATCCCCAGCCCTTCAATTGCACTCGATGCCAGCGCAGCCGGTGCAGCCCTTGACGCATCTTGCAATGTCGGCAAAGCGCGGCCTTCATTTTGGGCGCGTTGCTGGCTGATTTGTCCAGTCTGCGACAATAAGCCAACAGCAGGATTAACAAGATACGTCCCCATTTGCGGCAAACTGGTGAAGCCTGTTTCAGCAACAAAAGGCACAATGTTGCCCAGAGGGTCTTGTTTAACATCCTCAAATGTGGTTGTCGGCTCATAGCCTAAATCTGTCGCTTGCAGATCGGCCCCGACTTGTTTTAGATATTGGCCAGTTTCAGGAAAAAACGGTTCAGCCGCTACACCTGCGGTTGTGTATAAACCGCCCTGCGCTTGGCTGGCGCTTTCCAAAAAGCCGCGCCCAAGGTTTCCAGCTTTTTCACCAAATGATTTTTCTGGTGCAGATACAGGCTCTGGTGCGTATCGCTCATCAAGAAATGATGCGATGTCATCATCAGACAAGCCATCAGGCAAATTATATGACACGCCATCGGGGCCGCGTATTCTCATTTACGCACCCATTTGCCGTTTGCATCACGCACCCAATCCCCACCATCAGCCCCTTGCGTTGTCGCTGTCGTTGTGGCCTGGGATGGGGTTGTTTTGCGACCAGTCAATTGACCGCTAACATTTCTAACGTAATTGGCTTTTTCTTCGGCAGACAATTCGTTGAAACGCCGGTCAGCGTCAATGCGTGGGTTTTCCTTGGTATAAATCCTAAACAGCCCGTCAATTGATTTTGCATCATCCCGTGCGCTCGGCGCACCGCCCAACGCTATCATGCGAATGTTTGCCTCTTCCTCAGACGTCAGGTTCGGGTTGCTCATCCTTGCAGCTTCAACCATTGCGTCGGCCTTTTGAATGGCGGCTGGCGTGCTAACACGGCCACCAGGAGAGCCGCCGCCCTCGCCATAATATTTAGCACGCGCCCGGCTTTCTTCTGCATTGGCCCGTTTTGCCTCAATATCTGCCGCAAGGGCTGGCTGTTCATACTGGTTCTTCTGCTCAAGCAAAGAGCGCTCATTTTCAAAATCGCGCTTTGACTTTGCCTCGCCCTGCGTTGCTTCAAAAGTGCGGCCCTTCTCAGCTTCGGTTGCCCTGAAAGCCTGATCCTGCTGGCGAATGACTTGCTCTTTGGCATAAGCCAGTTCTTGCAACCGCTCTTTCTGCGCTGCATCTGCACGATCTTTCAGCGTGGTGCCGACACCAACGGCCACACCGCCAAGAAGCCCTTTCCAGTTCATGCTGCGCCCCCTTTTCCAAGCAACCCGGTTGCCGGTGGCTCTAGGCCGCGCAATGCACCAGACTGATCGGCTTGTTGTATGGCGGCAAAGTCCTGCTGGATTTCAGGGCTGTTCGGATCAATGTTGAACAGCTTGATTGCTTTGCCCATAGCCAGATTTAAGGCGCGTTCCGTGTCTTCCGGTGTCGGCTCATAAATACCGGCTTGGCTGGCAAAATCACCAAGCATCGGGAATAATTGTTCGGTCACGGCGCTAAACAGAATGTAGCCCTGTGGCTGCAATTCGTCATTTAGGCGCTTGGCAACGGCAACCGTGTTGTTTGCCCAGACATCGGCCTTGTCTTGGGCATCATTGATCTGCTTGAGAAAGTTTGCGCTGAACGCTTTGTCATAGATCAGGATACGCCCAGCGTTAACGATCTCTTCATATTGCGCCTGTTCTTCTGGCGTGACATTGCCTTGCTCTTCGCCCGGCACCGCCTCTGGCTGCTCAAGCAACCCGCGCCCCATATCCATTAACTCTGCCATAAATACCTACCCGTGCCAGGATCGCGCACATACCCGCCGAAATTCCGGCTTTGCCCAAACTTTGTCAGGCCCTGAATGTTTGGCTGATAGGCCAACAAGCCACCAGCGCCAGCGTAGTTTTCACGCGCCATATTGACCTTTTCACGCTCGGCTTTTGCTGCGGCCTCTGCCTCGCTACTTCCAAGCAAGCCTTTGCCCAAACCGGTGATAACATTCCCGGCCAAATCGCCGTTACGTTCCAGCCAACCGCCTTTTGACAATAGGCCGCCAGCAGAATCAGCCGCACTTGTGGCGCTTGATGTCGCATTGCCCAATTCAAAACCGGGCGCTGGTGTTGACATTCCCCCGGAATTTAACAAGCCCTGCGGCGCGAGTGTTTGAGATTGCACTGCACCCGGCGCATAGGCACCTTCTGGCTGAATGGCCTCAGATACGCCCGGCGTTGCCCCTGTGGCGGCAGACGATCCGAACAGCCCGGCTTGTGACACGGCCTCACCCACACCACCAGCGATTGCGCCAGTCAATGCGCCCATTTTGAGGCCGTCAGAAAACTTGCCGCCGGTCAGCTTTGAGGTGATGCCACCAATCGCCGCGCCATACGCCGCCTTGGTTAAGGCCCCGGTGACAATACTGGATAACGCCCCCTCGCCAAGAACAGACGCAACGCCAGCCCCCAGCGTGCCCGACAATGTAGCGCCACCCAGCGCTGCACCGACAGCCGGAATAGCCGCGCCAGCCGTAAACACCACGGCAGCAGCAGCCAAAACATACGGCGCAACCTTGGTTACAACCTTTGCAACCTTTTTGAAAACCTTGCCAACGCCTTTTGCCACCCCACTCATTGCATGGCCTTTCTGAAAAAATACCCGTCGCGTTCATACCCGCGCCGATCATAAAGAGACCCGCTCTTGACGTAATCAACGACCGCGCCAGTGTTGCCCAGGCGGATTTCAATCAGGTCTGGAATTGACTTTGCCCATTGCTCAAACTGATTAAGCAATGCGGCAGCAGCCTTTGCCGGAGCGTTCTGTTTGGTCAGGAAAAAAACATCTGTGGCGTAAGGATTGATCGAGATGCCATACAGCCGATCAAGAACGCCAACAATCACACCCACCACGCTGCCGCCAGACACAGCAACAAAGGCGCAAGCCTCGCGCCCTTTTCCGTGCCTCATAATTGCGTTGCGCAGGATGGTTTTCAATTTGCCCTCACACCAAGCTTGATCCTTGTACCTTGATCTTTTGTGACCATCTGCAATGATCGCAACAACATCAGGGATGTCGGTAAACTCGGCTGGGCGAACGAATAGGCTACTCATTGGCGCGCCAAAACAGCAAGAAGCTGTTGTTTCATTGTATCATTTAGCTTTTGCCCCTGCAACGTGTTTATCAGGGTGTTAATGTCTGCCGATGCTGTGGCTGAATTTGCTGGCGTGGCCGGTTGCTGGCCGGGTTGAGGCGCGGCAAAGTAATCACCAAGGGGCACGTTGTACACGGCTTGCAGTGCGGCAATCTGATTGTCACGCGACTGCGCAAATGACGCCTCAAGCTGTTTGCGTGCATCCGCCGGAATGTCGCGATTGTTGTTCAGATTCGTAATGTTCGTCTCATACTGCGCGTTGATGGTTTGCAGCGTGGAGGCAAGGCCAGTTTTTTCATTTGCGGCGCTTTGCATTCCCTGCAACAAAACCTGATTTTCCCGATTGGCCGCATTGTCCAGCAAGCCCTGATTAAATTGCTGTGCGGACTGATTGATTTTTGAATAATCAACCCCAGCGCCAACCTCAAGCTGTTGCGCCTGTTGCTGTGCCGCTGCATTGATCTGATTGGCCTGCTGGTTCTGTGACAAAGCAGACGATACGTTCGTTTGCGCCAGAGGTGTCGCCGTCTCAATGACCGCCTGTTCCCCCGCTTGCCCGGCAATGCTGCTATTCAACAAACCGCGCTGTTGTGCAAACCCTTGGCCTCGTGTTCGTGCTGCGTCAAGCAAAGGACTGCCAGCCGTTACAATCCGGTTGACCTCACTGTCAGCCGTTGGCACAGAATTAACATTAAGCAACCCCACAGGCTGCACAGTCGGCGCTTTGTATGGCTGCGTTTGGTTAAGCGTGGCTTTGCGCGTTGCGTCATAAACCTTTAGCGCCCCATTGCCAAACTGAAACTGGCCGCTATCATAAAGGGATTGCAGATTGCCGCCCTGTGCCGCATCATCCTGAAACACCTTTGCGCGTTCAGCCTCTTGTGCTGCGCTATTGGCTCCATATTTATATGTGGTGGCTGGTGTTGTAACAGGCTTGGGTGTTGCCGAAGGGGTTGCTTGTTGCGCGGCCCATGCAACGGCTTTCCCGCCGCCAAAGCCATTTGCCGGATTATACCCGGCATTAACAAACCCTTGCCGTTCTGCTTCCTGCGCCGCGCTGGTTGCGCCATATTTAAATGTTGCCATTTTCAGCCCCTTTAGCTTGAAATCAGTACGCCATTATCGCTTGATGCGGTGTATATTGCCACAATATTGACACCATCGGAAGCAATGCCGTAAATTGTCGCAAGTGTTGGAATTCCCGTGGATCCTGTGCGATAGCCACCAGTAAGGCCGCTAATTGAGCGCCACACTTGTGCTGAATAGGTAGAGGCTTGCGGCCCGGCAAGAAACCAGTTTTTGTGCACGCCAAGCCCCACGAGGTTTTCGGCTTGCGCCGGTAATGTTTGATTGGCCCATGTAATGCCATCGTATGACAACAATGCCCGACCAGCACCACCAACACCGGGCGCACCGACGGTCAGCCAAACACCAGCTTTGTATCGAACGCGCCATAAATTATCCGTTGTGCCGCTAGTGCGTGCAGTCCATGTTACGCCATCTGGTGATGTTGATATTGCGCCCGCTCTGCCAACAGCCACATAAAGACCGCCACCATAAAAGACATCCTCCCAATCGGCCGTCCCAATGGTTTGACTTGTCCATGTTATCCCATCAGAACTGGTTGACGCTAGTGGTGTGCCGCCACCAGTATTTGCAACAGCCACAAACAAACCGCCGCCAAAACACAACCCACGCCAAGCTGCTTGATGAATGCCGTTAAGCGTCCATGTTGCACCATTGTCATTAGAATAGACCCCCGGATTTGCCGAGGTTGCGCCAACAACAACAAACCGTGCCCCATTAGTTGCGCAGGCATAAAGATTCGCTGCGCTTGTCGTTGGCGACCGGCTCGTCCATGTTCCGCTCGGCGTTGAGGCTGTGTAAATCAACCCGGTTCCAGCGCCATTGTTGCCAACAAGGCACCATGCGGTGCCATTCCAGCAAACATCATAATACACATGACCGGCCGTGCTTATCTGGTTCTTCGTCCACGACACCCCTACCGTTTTCACACCAAAATCAGTTATATTCATCAAACAGCCCTTCCAAAGTTGGTTGTGCCGTTCCACTTGAACCCAATAAAGTTTGTGCCGGATGTTGCCAGCGTTATCCCCAAACTTGCAAATGATGCCGAACTTGAGCCATCGCCAACCATCCATGTCACAGTCGGCCATGTGATCGTGGCCGAGCCGCCGTTGACAAGTTCAATCACCATTTGGTCAAATTCACCAGCAACACCGCCAGTTAGCGCAATCGTCAAATTGCCGGTCACGGTTAGTTTTTGGTTTTTTCCGTTGGCGTAATTAAATGTGACTGTTCCCGTGCCGACAGAACCCTTATCGACAACCGGATTGCGCTCCGAATGATAGCGCCGCCATGTCGTGCCGTCATAGACAAAGATCACCGCTAGCTTGTCGCGCGGAATATCCCAGTCAGATGCAACAGTTTCAATCGTGCTGCTGTTGCGCCCCACTGTGACCGTGTTTGCCCCTTGACGGAATATCTCAACCTGTGCACCTGTCGCCGGGCTGGCTGGCAATGTGACCGTAAAAGCCCCGCCGCTGCTATCCGCAACCACAACATCGCCATTCAAAACCGTTGTGTTTGTTGTTAAAACTGTTGGGTTCCGCAATTCGTAGCCAGAGCCAGCCGTGTTGACAAATAGCTTTTTGCCTTTATCTGCGGCCGTGACAGAAGGCAGATTAACCCCCGCCGCGCTCGCCGCCGCCGCCGCCGCGCTAGCAGATGCAGCCGAAGCACTGGCCGCCGCCGCTGTTGCCTGAATGGCCGCTGTTGCGCCGATGCTGATTAACTGCCAAGAAGCGTGCGTGCTGTTATACCGCACCGCATTGATCGACCCAGCAACCAGATCACCAATGTTAATTTGACCACCCGCCGCATCTTCAATAACCACCGCGCCCACACCATTGACGTTAAGCGTCACAGTCCGGCTGGTGTTTGTTGCAATCGCCTTAAACGCCACATAGTAACCATCGACATAAGACACCGGCGCAGGCGTCACGGTTGCAGTCAGTGCGTTTGCTGTGCCGCCAGCCGTGACGTAAATATCGACAATATCGTCTTCAACCAGCGCAAACCCGTCAGCGATAGCCTGAAAGTTTGATTCAATATTTTGAACCCGTGCCAGCGTATTCGGTGCGCCAACATCTGTTGGTGTGAAATAGGTCATCTTTTCAGCTTCCTTTGTGAAAAGTGAAACACGATGCCGTGCAACGTGTGCGGATCGGAATAGGTTTCTTGCGACAGGACAACAACGGATATGTTTGTGCCAATGCCTGAAATATACGCCTCTGCCTGTCCCTCAACCTGTGACCAGAGGAATTGCGACCAGTTGCTTTCGTCCCAAAATCCGCCGCCACCAGCAACATCAAGATCAACCGCTGAAAGGCTTGGCAATTCCAGCGAGCCATAGCTAAAATCTGCGGCAATGCTCAGAGCCACAACGCTTGTTGTGCTGCATTCAATCGTGGCTTTGTGGTACCGTTTTTCAATAGTCGGCTGTTTGAAGTGCGCAAACGGCATCCGAACATAGGCCGTAACAGCATATCCATCGTATGATGTGCCGCTTTCCATCCGGTAAACATAACCATCAGTTGAACCAAAGGTGATAACCTCATTGCCGTTGTTATCCTCGCAGGAAGAAACCGCGCTAACCACCAGATCAACATCGTTTTTGGTCAGCTTGAAATTGGTAAACTCAACATTGCCGCCAGCCGCCACCTTGGACATATCCATAATCAGGCCAGCACCGTTAGACATGAACAGCCTTAACTGGTTTGTCTCGCGTATTGCCACACTTTGAACCGGATAAACACCTAACTCCTTGTAACGATCAAGGATCGGCTTGATGTTGGTTGATAGCGTCCCGATGCTAAAATTACCAAAATCCTGCACGGCTTGCAGCGACCTTATACCCCGATCATCAACGAAAATAGGTGTGCTTAGAAGCTGCATTGTCCACTCAATACAGCCAGCCTCTTCCGAAAGCACTTTCAAGCTGGCATCCGCACCCGATCCACCAAACACATCGCCGTAAAGAATGGCCGTTTTGTTGCGCCCAAATACCGGCATGGTTGATTGATAGCCCGGAACCAGTGCAGTGATTTCATCGCCCAAACCAATTTCACCAGCGCCCAACACAACAGACCATGAGATCGGATTGCCCAGGGCTGAAAACTGCAACGACCCACCGGCGAACGACAAGAACAGATAATTCTTGTGGCAAGCAAGGTGCTTGGGCGTATCGTTAGCCATGCCGGTTATGATCGGAACAAACGCCGTGCCGTCAAACTCAAAAGCCTTGTTCACCCCATCGCATCCATACATGCGCTTTAAGTTGCTGGCCCCATAGAAATTGTAGTTCTGAAACTCATATTTACCGCCAGGCAACAGCGTGATCGCCATGCTCGCCGCCGATGCCGTGGCGCGTGTTGATGCGCTGATCTGTAGAAACTCGCCATTGCTATATGTCCCGGTCACGCCCGTCAGAATAATCCGCCCGACTGCGTTATTGGCCGCAAACGCCCCGCTGGTGACAATCACCCGGCGCACGGTTCCAGTTGCTCCCGATGTCGCGCCGGTCAGTGTCGCGCCCTCAGCGATGCCAGCAGCAAGCCCGGTTGTGAACGACACAGACACCCCAAGATCAACGCTTGTCCAGCCTGATCCCGTTGATTTCCACATCACGCACGCAGTCGCCCCAGCATTATCGCGGAACGCATAGGTCACGCTGTTGTATATCCACACGCCCCTAATCGCGCCAGAGCCTGTAATAGGGTTGATTAACGCCCGGCGCGTCTCGATCGCGTCTTGCAGATAGGTGCTATCCAGCGTATCCGTCAATGCCCCGCGCTCAACAGCAACGCCGTTTGCTGTGCATTTGGTAACGGCAGACACCTGCAACGCCTCATTATCCTGGAACGTGCCGGTCACATCCGTCAAAACAAGCGTGCCGGTTGATCCTGCTGTGATTGTTGCCGCAACAAGGCATTTCCCCGTGGCCCCAGATGTTGCACCCGTGACCGTGTTGCCCTCAGCAATCGAGGCAACCCCAGCATCGTAACTGATTGTCCAATATGAGGCTTCAGACGCCAGCGCCCGGCCATCATATCGTTCAATGCCCTTCACCCGGCGATACCCTTCTGGGCGCGGCTCATAATTCAGGCACGAAATCAAACCGCCAGGCGCACGGTTAATAGGGGCCGTGACAAGATCAAGCCCCCCACCCAGTGCCGTGTATATGGTTTGTTGGCCGCCCCTCATGGTTTATATGCCCACGTGACGGTAATATTCGGTATCTGGTCATGCACAAGCCGTTGCCATGCCACGCGGAGGTCTGCGGTGGCAAACTGATACGGCCCGGCCGCTTCATCATATCCAGCAAGATCAACCAGGGTCTGATGCACGAGCACGTCATGGTGAATAGTCGGCAGCCGTGGAATATCGGCGCTTGCGGATAACACCTGATTGGTCAGCAGGTATTCACCGGCAATCTTGTATGCTTCGTTTGGCGCAGGGCCAATCATCAGCGCCCCATCCCTTGGCCGGATCGTCACATGAAAAGGGGCGCTATCAGTGACATTACCGACCAGGTAACGCTTTCTGAACGTGCCCCAGTCCAGAGGTATCAGTTCATATTGCTGTGCAATCCCATCAGCCACCCGGTAGCAAAGCACTGGCGTATATTTGTCAACGATGAAAAACTTGTGGTCACTCAGACCAAGGCCGATGCCGGTATAGGCGTTCTGCCCGACAATCAGAGCCTTTTCATCATATTCAGAACGCGCCCAATTCCAATCAGCACGCGCGTTCTGAATCTTGTCCCACGCCATTTGAACCAGCGTGACAATCAACCCAAGACGGCCAGTTTGCGACACAACACTGGCCGGGAGATTGTCTCCAATCGTCCCGGACAGCTTGGCAACCCTCTGGCATATCTCAAGATAATTCATGATCTTATGCCACCCCAACAATTTGATATGGATAACGGGGCACTTCGCGCAAGATCACGCCAGAAGTTGCCAGCGGATCAGCCCGGCCATCGTTGCCGACAAAGTGAGGCTGCGTGATAACGGCTTCTTTGAGAGAATGAAAAAAACACCGCTCCAGTTTTACAGGCACACCGCGCTCCACTTTAATCTGCCGCAGATTGTGGCCTAAAATCACATAGTTTGGCTCTGTGCTTTCATAGGATTGCACAATGTTGACAATCACATAAGCGGCTTTGTCAGCTTTTTCCTCAAGTGTTTCTGTCCGGCCAAAGTTAATTGCCATGTCCTTTTGGATGGCATCGTAACCAGTATCAGCTTTGCAGCTTTCAAGGACGGCTTCATTCGTGCCATTGCGCACAGCGTCAATCAGCTTGTCCAGAGTGCTGCGCTTGTCCACTTCAAGATTGTGTGTTTCGATTGCCTTAATCAGTTTTGCGCGGTCGTACATGTGACGGGCCTTTCATGTTGTTGAGAGAATAAAAGGCGGGGCTTTCACCCCGCCCCTGTATTAAGCGCCGTAATCAGCGGTAACAAGCTTGCGCGACAGTATAGGCAAGCCAGACACAGGATCGACAACGGCCACATAAAAGCCGGTCTTTGCCGAGTCTGTGATCTCAAGCGTATAAGAGCCTGTTGCCAGCGTCTGCACCTTCAACAGCTTTTTAGCCGTATAGGTAAACAACAGCGTTCCAGATGCTGATTTTGCCTGAACGGTTCCAGATGCTGTTGTTGCTGTTAGCCCTATTCCGGTTGCAGCATCCGACAAGAAAATATCAAACACTCTTGGCGCTGGAACTAACTTGTTGTCATGCGACAGAAACCGAACCTCAACATTCGCAATGTTTGTTAATCCGGGCGAGATAACAAAACCAACATTTGATTTTGTCCGGCCCGAAGCAACAGCCGCCGCAAGGAAGGCCCCTGCTTCAGGGATTTGCCGGTAGTGCTTAAGGTCTGTTGCCGTCAGCACACCGGGCTTGATTGGTTCAGCCCATACACTCATATTAGGCCACCCGGATCGGGAAAGCGATGTAATGGATCACATCAGATGCGCCATTCAGATCGGTATCTGCCCCAATGGTAAAGCCCACACCGGCAGTTGTTGAGCCGGTGTACGCAGAAATACCATTCGATGTGATCCGGGTCACATACGCATCATTGAGGGTTTTCCAGCCCGAAGCCGCCGCCATAGTGGATGACCACTCCAGCGTGCCTTTCTTCGTGTCGGTTTCGTTCCAGATTTTTACATATCCGGGCGCGAAGCCTAAAGAGACGTTAATCGCGGAACCAGTCCCCGTAACCGTCCCGGTAATTGGTAAAGATGACATAATTTAATTCCTTTCTTTTCCGCTAGCGACCATTATGCGCTGAGGTCAGTAGCTGCACACTCGATGCGGGTCATCCATGAATCATTGACAATTTTGGTGTCATGATAGGTCTTCCAGCCAATCGTACCGCGCTGTGCCAATGGGTCAGATGAACTGACTTGTGGCTCACTCCGCAATATCTGAATGTTTGTGCTATCAGAGCCAGTGATGCCGCAATGGATGAAGGCTTCATCACCAAAGATCAGGATCGGGTAAACGTCGGCGTTGGTTCCACTGGTTGACAGCATTGTTGTGCCAGAACCAGCTTTGGCACCGCCAGCGTCCGCAAAGGCGTCAAAAGCGGTTGAGATGATAACGCGGACGCTATCAATCGTACCGATTTCTTCACCGTTTCCTTCAATCATGTCGTCAGTACGGGCGTAACGCTCGATAGGCTTAAAGCCCGGCAAGTTTTGAATATCGTTACGCAAGTAAGGGTGGGCAACCGCGATATAGGCCTTAGGCACTGGCACAGTGCTTTCGCCTGATCCCGCAGTGATTTTCCCTTTGGTTGTCCGGGCCTGATTGTTCATCAGATACTGAACAGCAATACGGATTGTTTGCAAAGAAACAGGCGTATTGATATCACTTCTGGCCGAACCGTTTGAGCGGGTGACCGAGGTGCCGCCGCGAAGAGCAAAGAAAGCGAGGCGCTCGATTGAACGGATTGCCTGCTCGCCCAATTCTTGCGCGATTTCCTGCAACTGCTTCGGATAAGATGACGCGTCTTTGATGACATCGGTTGTCGGAACCCAGTTGCCGTATTGCTTAACGGTGCCTGTGATGATGTCGTAACCGCTTGTCAACGGTGTCGGCGTAACACCTTCAACCAATGGGGCGGTTGTAGCGGCCATCACCTGGGGGCGGCGATGTTGATAGTTCAAGGTGTTGTTTTTAGGAATTGGCTTAACAGCGCCCATTCGTGTTAAAACAGATTGTGCTTTAATCTGTTTCAGAGCATCAACCGCCATAAACTGATTGACGCCTTGGGTAGTACCGGCATAAGTCGTCATGATTTTAACTGTCCTTTCTCATACAGCGCTGCATAGTGGTTTAATTCATCCGGCGACATCTTTGAAAAATCCAAGTCCCGGACGCTGGTCACCTCTTTGAAGGCTGCTTTCTGCGCTGGTGCTGCGGTCGTAGCCGCTAGCTGCCTCTGGCGCAGGGTTGATACCTGTGATTTCACCCTGGTAGCGTTTTTGTAGTCAGTGAGAACGTCGGAAAGCACGTTCGGGTCAGTGCTGTTTCTTATATCCGCCACGCCATCTTGCCCGTATGATTGCTGAACAAATCGCCAGAAGTTTTCGTCGCTTGCGATCTGATCCATATCGGGGTGACTTGCGCTTAGGGCTGCACGTCGCCGTTGAAACTCCACGTCATCAATCTGAACGCTTTCAGGCTTTGCTACTGTTTGGGCTTTTTTCAGACTATCAACCTGATGGGACAAGGCCTTAACAGCAGTTGCCATATCGGGATAATCTTGCTCAAGCGCAACCAGATCAATCTTGGGCGCGGTCATCTCTTCGAGCCGGGCCTTTAACTCGTCGCGTTCTTGCTGGATTTCTGCGAGCGTCTTGGTCAGTTTTGACACACGGCCAAAATTAGACCTGTTTCGCTGCTGCTCTTTCTCAAGCAAGGCTTCGAGTGATTCAATGATTTTGTCGGGTGTTTCGTCTGATTCTGGCGCTGGTGTCGCGTTATCCGTCACGGGCGCTTGTTCAGTGGTTGCCTGTTGTTCTGCCTTTTGCAGTTCAACGTCACCAGAAACATCGCTACCCTGGGCTTGTTGTTCAAGCGCGGATACATCATTGGTTGTCATAATTTACGTCCTTTTTGCTGTTTTGTCAATATCGCCATTCTCAAGTGCAAGAATGGCAATTATCTGGCCTCGAAGGAGGTTTGATTCATCGTGAGGCAATCCAGGAGTGGCCAGCGCTTCCATCAATTTGTATCGCTGGGCGCGTAGAAACTGTTTGTAGTCGGGCCATTCGAGGGTTCTGTGGATCGCGTGTATCATCCGGCGAACCTCGTACCGTCTGGCACATCAACGCCTGTCGTTGTCTCGATGGCGGTTTGTTGCCTTTTGAGGGCCGTTTCTGCCGCTTGCGACCGCTCTTTATGGTCGCGCTCCGCTTGTGCGTTGGTCAGCATGGCTTCGAGGTCGGCCATACTAATATTAAGGTCGCCTGAAAGCTTTGCCATTGCAGTTTCACGCGTGATATTAGCAAGCTGCAAGCGCGTCTGGCTATCCATCTCTGCAAGCTGAAGCTGTGTTTGATACTTAATCTGGTCGCGCTGCAATGCCGGATCAACCGCCTGACCCTGTTGCGCGGCCATCTCTGCATCTTGCTGCAATTCTGCCGGGGACTTGAGGAACTGATCCGGGTCAAGCATGTTTGCCCGGAACGCCTCCCGGTATAATTCATCAATCTTGGTCATCGGGGCCAGCAGTGGCGACTGCCCGAATTGCAGCATTGCCATAATCGTTTGACCGCGCATCTCACGGGCCAGCAGTGACGTGCTGCCCTTGGCGATCACGCGCATATCACCCTTGACGGTTTCATCGGGCGCAAATTGCATGTTCCACTGGTAGAACCGGCGTATAATCGGCTTCGTGATGTCGTCATCGAAGTTTTTCAGCAGCCGCTTAAAGTTGACATTGGACGATGAAATCATCATCGCTGTGCCAAACGCGGTGTTGCTTGGCGTTGCGCCCGGCTCCGGCTCTGCCCACGCTGGCAGGCACGATTCCAAATCCATAAACTCCTTGGCCGTGGACACCAATTGCAACAATTCTTCCTGGAAACCCTCCATTTTGAACAATTCAAACGGCGGATAATTTGCAGGGACGGCCTGCTGTGCCCGTGCCCAGACCTTGCCGGGCGTGATCGAGTAATCGCCGTCCACCGGCTCAATCACCGCTTTATCCACCACCAGTTGAGGCCGGGTTGACAAGGCGGAATTGTCAAGAACCATCCGCCACGCACTGTTCAGCGCCGTCTGGCTGTCCCGGATCAAATCGCACTCGGACAGGCCCCAGATGCTGTTTTCAACGCGCACATACGGTACGACTGAATAAACACTTTCGCCTGTATCAAGCGGTGCCGGGGACAATTTCAACACCTGATTATTTGCCACCAGTGCGACTACCGGGATATCGATTAGGGGGTCATCGTCTGCAAATAATTGAGACAGGCCCTCATCACCGTAGGCGTCAGCAATCTGGCGCACCTGTTCGGCGGTCAGTGATCCGTGCCATTCCCACACGATGATTTTGTCGGCTTTATTGCGGATATCGTTTAATTCTGCCTGTCCACTGTTGTAAACCGTGGGCATCATCTCAAGTGGCGCTGCTTTCAACACCTCAATCAAAGCGCGTTTATTGACCCCGGGATCATTTGCCAGTTTACGCATCTGCGCTTTGGTCAGCGGTCGGCGTTCGCAAAAATATTCAGCATCTTTAACGCTGGTGGCGTTCGGATCGGGAAAGAACGACAGCGGATCGACCCGCACAACAACCGGCTTGATATGACCGCCCTTTGCCAGCGTGTAGTTTCCCGTTTCGTCCCGCATCCATGCGCCGTGCGTGCATGATTCCGAAACTGGCCCCTTGACGATACCGACACCGTATAGCGTCCAGTCGTCGATCACGTCACGAAAAACTGCGGAATAATCAGCCTCAGACAACTGATCGTCTATCAGGTCGCGCATTGCGTCACAGGCCTGCCGGGCGGCCTCTTGAATCTGTTTCGCAGCCTCAGGATCACCCGTGCCGTTCTCTATATCCCGATCGAGCGAGGCTTGCGGCGTTGGCTGAATGTCCCAGTTTTGTGCATCAGAGGGAAAAAGCGTGTCATAAAGCCGGGCACGGATTTTGTTGACTTTTGCAAGGGTCGCTTTGATATAGACTTTTGCGCCGGTTGTCGGTGCCTCGCCGGGTTCATAAACGCCCTCGTACTGCCGAATTGATTTCTGCCAGCGCAATTCCACTGAGGTTTTTGACCGCTCGGCCTCAGCACAAAGCCCAAGAATATGCCCGGCGATGCCCTGCACGGCGGCAAACGCCTTTTGATCCGCGTCTTCCTGTTGATAATCAATATCCTGCATTGTTCTGCCCCGGTCTGTAGCTGACGTTTAACGCCCGTGGAATTGGTCTGGTTTGTGCGATTTTCGGCCCGGACATCATCAGGTATCTGAATGCGTCCATCAGGTGATCGTGTTCTTTGACGATTTTCCCGTTGCCGGACGTATCCCGGCGATAGGATTCATATTCGCTTCTGAATTGCACTAAGGTATTGAAAACCTTGATCTTCCCGGTCTGCAATCCCATCAGGCAGCGATGCACGCCAGCCTCGACCGCGTTGTCTGCTGGCACCAGATTGAGGCCCAGCGAGAGGTATTCGTCAAACAAGCGCTTGCCATCAACCTGTGACCGGCCACGACTGGCCGGATCAATCGCGCCGCGCACCCACGACCCTGACAGTTTAATCCCTGCTGCGTGCGACGCTGGCTGTTGCTCGCCTTGTTTATACTCGCGGTAAAGATACCAGGTGTCGTTGTCCCTATCCCACGCGCCCCACAGACCAGCGGTTGCGCGAAAACCAACATCAAGGCCATACGCTCGCGGCCAGAACTCAGGCAACTGGAACGGATCAATGGTAATATCTGACCACGACACAGGGTAAACAGCGCCGGAACCCAGGGACGGTATGCCCTTTGTCCGTGCGTCAAGTTCATGTGGCGGGATGCTGGCCAGCAATTCGGCCTTGGTTTTCTCGTCCAAATGGGGAACATCGTCCCAGCCCGCCGTGACCGTGAGACGACTTTGCCCGGCCTTAGCCTCCATAAACGACCGCACGACCTCGGACATGCCCTCCAGCGGCGTGAACGTAACCAGAACGATGCCGAAAACTGTCGCCGTGCGGATCAGGCACTCACTGAAAACGTCCATCGGTGGCTCTTCATCGCACCACACAACGTGTTTTGCTGTGCCCTCAAACGATCCCCGGCCCTGTTCGTAGGATTTCAGGCCGATTGTTGACCACTCGCCGGACGGGACGTGTTTGATTTTGACGGTATCGGCCAGCCCCTGAATGCCCTGCCGCCAGGTAATATCACCGATCAACCAGCCTGGGATTGCGCCGTCACCTGTAAAGGCACGCTTGCCGTTGATTGTAATGACATTGCCGAATAGTTTTTGCTGGATAATGTCACGCGTTGTTTCGTTGGTTTTACCAGCGGCCCATATATCGACCTGTTGATGATATTTCGTGCCATTCCACCATGACGGATAAAGCCCTGTTGCGTGCCGGGCCACCTCATACGCGCCTGTCTCTGTTTTACCGACACGGTTTGCGGCCCGAAACAATCGCTGGCTGCATTTGCTGGCCAGAAATTCCATGTGGCGCGGGTATCGGTGCCGCGAGTGATACAGCGCCTGGCCGTGCATGGTGTCGGTATCGTTAAAAAACGCGAACGCTCTTGATTGTTTGTGCTGGATCAACGCACGTTCTAGCAGGGATGCGGCCTGATTCCGCCCGGCATCGTCCAGATCGGCAAGCGCCGCTTCGACCTGCGCGGTTAAATCAGCCAGTTGCTCGTTGCTGATCCAGACGGTCACTCGCTATTTTCCCCACGATTTCCCAGCAATTTTTTAATTGACCCGATTACACCCTCAGGTGTTTGGGGCGCAATAGTCTCAATCTGGGACTTTTCGACGTATCCATGCGCATGGGATAGCACCAGCTTGGCAATCGGCGCGGAATAGAGCTCACCGAGCGCCCCTTGAACCAAATAATTTTCACAGAATGTTTTTAATTCTGTGAGTTTTGCGGCAAAATCTTGGTGCTTGTCAGCCCAATTTCCGAGGGTTGGCCTGCTGATTTTTGACCACACGGCAAAACCCGTCATTGTAGGGCAGACCTGCCCCTCAACCTCGCGCCACCGGCCAGCAATATAGGCGTCCACTGCGTCAAGCGTGTCCTGGCCTCGATATTTAGTGCTATCGCCTGTGGTGTGCGGCATTTTATGCGCCATGGCCCTACTCCCTGTTACATTATAACATAACGCTAAGGCGTGCTTACGTCAAGATAGTCTCGATGTGGGACTATATTAGTCTCAAAGTGGGACTAATTTTGTTTGACAATCTTTTGATTGATTCGCCCAATTTTACCGTGCAAATGCAAATAACCTAACAATATCAATGCGCAAACTTTTGATGGACTTTTGATCGTTGCTTGATTGAAAGATAGTCGCAAATCGAGATAGTCTCATTCTGGGACTAAAGAGTGAAATCCAGTCTATTTCTGATTTTCCATAATACTGCTACGCGCACATAGAGACATGCACATATAAACATATCTTTATGTCCTTATATGCAATGTTATAACATACCCCCCCCTCTAAAAATAAAACACATAATTAAATAAATTACCCCTTGACGCCACCCCAACATATCTGTATTGTTAATTTATCGGGACAACACGGCCCGGACAAACAAGAGGGATTAAGACGATGAAAACCAAAAGCACAGCAGCCCAAGCCGCCGCAATGATCCGCAAGGAATTGAAGGCACTTTTACCCGGCACAAAGTTTTCTGTGACCAGTGACACCTACTCAATGGGCAACAGTGTGAATGTTCGGTGTGAGGATTTGCCGCCGTTTATCGTAAAGAAAATCGAGACAATCCTTGCCAAATACGTATATGGCCATTTTGACGGAATGACAGATTGCTATGAATACACCAACTACAACGAAAACTTGCCACAAGTTAAGTTTGCCCGCTTAAACAACAACCGCAGCAATGAGATGGACGCGGCAATTATCCGCCACATTAAAGGAATGTATGCCGGTTTTGAGGGTTTAACAATGGAAAACATGGGTAACTTTTTTAGCCATGATTGGGATATTTACGGCTCACAAATGGTTTATCAAATGTTTACAGGTTATCGGGAAAGTTTCTGGGACGACATCCTAACCCGCGCCAAAGCCGCCTAACACCCACAACCACCCATAAACGGAGTAGAGACGATGAATAATTTAGCACGCCTTGACACGGCAATTAAAGAACAGGCTGCATATTACGGAGTTACCGTTGAACAGCATAAAAAATTTCAAGAGGAAATGGCAGAATTGCAAGAATTTATGGAATATGAGGATTTTGACCAATGAGAACAACAATCGACCGCATCTTCAACGGCATTGCCAGCGTCATTATCATGGCGTGCCTGTTATCCGTGATCGTCTGGTGTGTTGCTGGCGTGGCGGCCACCAGCGACATTCAGGCTGCGTGCCAGAAGCAGACAACACTGACCTATAAAACCTGTTTGCTGGAGGCGACGCGATGACCACCAAACACCACACAGAGGCCGAGCGCCTGTATATCGTGCTAAAGGTCATTAACGATCGGGAGAGCATGAAAAGCGTTGCTGCACGATATGGGATAACAATCCCTACCCTGATGTCGTGGATCAAGAAACACAAATCCGGCCAAGGCCTCGACCGCAAGCGCAAGCCTTACCCATCGGCACCGGTTGAGCGGTATCTGAATTACACCAGACATCACCCTGATGCCTCGCTAGAAACGGCTGGCAGAGCGCTAGGTTTAAGCAAGCAACGCATTCACCAGATCATTCAGGAGATAAAGCGTCATGCAGCCAGAAACGATTGAGATAGCCCGATCAAGCAAGGTTTGCACGGTGTGCTACCGGGTGTTTCAGGGCTACAAATCAGGCGCCTATTGTTGCATGGATTGCCGGGCTGTCGGCTACAATCGCAAGCGTCAACAGCGTGCAGT